>Ga0172375_10009886_pt1 | contig 12467 bp, 10 predicted proteins | sample LakKiv1m_FD_114537 | JGI IMG/M metagenome (GOLD analysis project Ga0172375, IMG submission 114537) | Freshwater microbial communities from Kabuno Bay, South-Kivu, Congo - kab_092012_11.1m | ecosystem: Environmental > Aquatic > Freshwater > Lake | place: Democratic Republic of the Congo... | reverse complement strand
CGAGCGCCGCATAGTCCCCCATCGCCTGCGCCAGCTGCAGTTGTCCGAACGTGTAATTTTCATCGGGAATCTGTATGTCTTCCGATCGAGCGGCGGTCAAAAGAATAAAGACGCCCTTGTTCGGGCCTCCCTTATGCAACTGTCCGGTCGAATGAAGATACCGCGGCCCGATCCCGACGGTGATGGGCAAATGCAGAAGGCCTCTCAGCTTTCCGGCAAGCTTGGCCATGCGGTCTCGCACGGCCGTCGAGCCCGGCAAAAAAGCCAACAAAGCGGCATAGTCCCCTTGATCCGCATCCTGCCAAAACGATTTGAGATCCAATTCGGACGTTTTGAGAATGTCGTTTCCCGCGCTGACATCGCGGAGGAGAGCCTTTGTGCTATCCTTTGCGGCCTGAACGTCGGGTTGATCGAACGCATTGATCTTCATGAGCGAGCATGCGATCGCCGTCGCCATTTCCCATCTGAAAAATTCCCCGCCGAGCTCCGTCATCTTACCCAGCGAGATGACCATCGAAGGATGCCCCGCTTTTTCCACGGCGGCCAGCGCTTTTTCGATCGCCTTGTTGTCTTTCGAGGGGTCCAGAAGAGCGACAAAAAAACGATCGGCTCCGTAGACCGATGCGTCCGCCGAAATCGGCTCTCGAACCACGGGAACGATCCCGAGATCCTCTTTGCCGCTGCTTTCGGCGACGAGCTGTTCCGCCCAATCCGCGAAAGGCTCGAGGCCCGGAGACGTCCAGAGCGTCAATTTATCGCGTTCCTCGTCGGCCAGGATCGCCATCCCCACACCCAATGCGAAGGCGGCATTATCGGCGACCGGAACGGAGGCTCCACACGAGTCGGCCATGCGCTGCGCATCGGCAAGAAGTTCTTCGACATCGACGCCGATGAGGGCCGCCGGAACCATCCCGAAAACCGTCAGTGCCGAAAAACGGCCGCCGACATCCGGCGGCGCCGAAAAGATCTTGCGGAAGCCTTTTTCTTTGGCGGTATTCTCCAGTGCGGTCCCGGGATCCGTGATCGCGACAAAATGCTCTCCCGCTTTGTCGTTTTTGAGCGCTTCGACTTTTGAATAAAAGTATTTGAATAGCGACACCAATTCGATCGTGCCGCCCGACTTGCTCGAGACGATGAACAGCGTATGCTCGAGATCGAGCGTCCCTTCTATTTCGCGGATCCGATCGGGATCGGTCGTATCGACGACCGTCAACGCCGGATAACCCTGGGCGCTTCCGAAGACTTCCCCAAAAAGTTCGGGGGCTAGACTGCTTCCGCCCATACCGAACAACACGACGCGCGTGAAACCTTGAGTTTTGACTTCCTCGGCAAACGATTTGAGATCCGAAACCATCGCGCGCGTGCGGGCGGGTGCTTCGAGCCAACCCAAGCGATCCTTGATATCCGACGCCACTCGGGAATTTCTTTTCCACACACTCGGATCCTTGTCCCAAATGCGTTTGGCCAGTTCCAGCTTTTCGACTCGCGCCATCCATTCTTGGACGGAGGTTTCATAAGTGCCCCATGCCGTTTTCGGGGTCGTTCCTTTACGCTTTTCCATATTTTTCCTCGATTCTGTGAATAATTTTCCGATAGGATTCGGCAAACGCTTCGATGCCGGCCTTTTCGAGATTGTCGGTGATGGCATCCAGATCGATGCCGTAAGTCTTTAGCGCCGCCAACATACCTTCGGCGGCCGTGCCTCCGTCCTGTACCGACAAACGCGGGCGACCATGATCTTTGAATGCCAGAAGCGTGGCCGGCGGCATCGTGTCGACGGTATTCGGACCAATCAAATTTTCGACGTAGAAAACGTCGCTGTATGCGGGGTTTTTGGTCCCCGTGCTCGCCCACAACGGCCGCTGCACGCGGGCCCCGTTCTTTTTGAGCAATAAAAATCTAGTGCTTGAAAAAAAACGTTCAAATTCGCGATAAGCCACCTTGCAATTGGCAATGGCGATTTTCCCCTTCATCGAAAGCCATGCCTGGCGTTTGGCCGGCTCCGTTTCCCCTTTGGCCCTTTCGTCCAAAAGGGCATCCAGGGCGGTGTCGACGCGACTGACAAAAAAACTGGCTACCGAGGCAAGACCTTTGAGCAAACCCCCCTTCGATGCGAAAGTTTCTAAGCCTTCGACGTACGCCTGCATGACGGCGTAGTAGCGAGGTACGGAAAAGATCAGCGTCGCATTGACGGGGATCCCAGCGGCCAAAACCTCCCGAATTGCGGGAAGTCCTTCGGGCGTCGCGGGAATTTTGATCATGACGTTAGGCCGGCCGATCCGTTTGAATAGGCTTTTTGCTTCGTGAACCGTCCGCGCCCCATCCTGTGCCAAAAGCGGGCTGACTTCAATCGAGACGTAACCGTCAAGACCGTCAGTTTCGTTATAAACAGGCGCAAATAAATCGGCGATCGTCGCGACCTGATCGATGGCCAGAGCCGTATAAATCGCTTCGGGTGATTGACGGCCGAGAGCCCTGACTCGTTCGTCGAAATCGGGCCCCGAGAGCGCTTTTTCGAAAATAACGGGATTGGTCGTCGCGCCTCGAATACCGTCTTCGCGGATCATCCTCTCGAATTCCGCCGGCGCGATCAAGCCGTCGTACCAAAGACTCTGGCCGAGCTTCAACGTTTCGTGAATCGGATTGCGTTGTATAGTTTCGAGTGACATCGTTGTAATCCTTTTTTTGCCCTGAAAGGCTCTTATTTTATATAAAAGGAACCCTGATTACAAACGGTTTGAAAAAATGGGCCGACGGAAGGGGTGCGGCGATCGCATTAAAGATCCGGCCCGGTCGAGACGGAGTGATGCGGCTAACGTTTCGGGATCGTTCCGTGGATTTTTCGGATTTTCAGCAAATCCCTCAACATACGGATGGAATCGGGCACCAATCGCACGTGACTGTGCGGCCCCTGGCGCCACATGACGGATACTTCTTGAATACGGTACCCTTTTTTCTTCGCCAGATATAACACTTCGACGTCGAAGCTGAAACCGTCGAAGGTCTGCCTCGAAAAAATTTCCTGGGCGGCTTCCCGCGAGAAAGCTTTGAATCCGCATTGCGTATCGCGTATCCCCCGAAAGGCCAGAAGGCTCACGAATAGGTTGAAAATCCGGCCCGCAACGCGACGTTTGAGCGTCTGCTGGACCTCCGTGTCGGGCGCATGGACCGCCCTCGACCCCACGGCCACATCAGCCCCCTCCTGCAGAGACCGAATGAGCTTTGTCGATTCCTTGATGGGGCATGAGAGATCCGCATCCGTCAGAAGAACGTATTTCCCTCTCGCGGAAAGAATACCCTTTTTCGTCGCAAACCCCTTGCCGCGGTTTCTTTTTTCGGAGAGAATGCGGACATGCCCGGGGTCGGCATTCTGCAGATCCAGCAACACTTTTTCGGTGTCATCCGTCGATCCATCATTCACGACGACGACTTCCCAATCGGCACCGCAGGCGGTCTCGAACGCCTGGATTCGGCGCACAGATTCGGTAATTGTTTTGGCCTCGTTGTAGGCCGGAATGACGACGGAAATGAACGGCGCGCTTGAACTCATCGGGATCCGGGTTGCTTGACCAGATCTTTGAAATAGGAAATCGTATTCGTCAAACCGTCTTTAAGAGCCACGCGCGGCTCCCACTTGAGAGCGCGCTTGGCCAACGAGATATCCGGACACCGGCGTTTCGGGTCATCGACGGGCAGCGGCCGAAAAACGATGCGACTTTTGGAGCCGGTCATCTCGATGATGACTTGCGCCAGGCGAAGTACGGTCATCTCGTTCGGATTGCCGAGATTAACGGGCACATGAAGCCTTGAGGCCATGAGCTTGGCGATCCCGCCGACCAGATCGTCGACATAACAATAACTCCTCGTCTGCGAGCCGTCGCCATAAACCGTCAAAGGCTTGCCCAAAAGAGCCTGTGTGATGAAATTCGGAATGACACGCCCGTCTTCGGGTCTCATTCTTTTTCCGTAGGTGTTGAAAATGCGCACGATCTTCGTATCCACGCGATGTTCGCGGTAATAAGCCAAGGCAATGGCTTCGGCAAATCGCTTGCCCTCGTCATAGACCCCTCTTGGACCCACCGGATTGACGTTACCCCAGTAAGATTCGCGCTGAGGCGAAACAAGCGGATCTCCGTAAATCTCACTCGTCGAAGCGAGCACAAAAACACATGCTTTGGCTTTTGCGATCCCCAACGCATTGTGCGTGCCCAACGCGTTTACTTTAAGCGTTTGTATGGGATGCCTCAAATAATCGGGCGGACTCGCGGGGGATGCGAAGTGGAGAACCCCCGAAAGCTTGCCCTTTAATTTAATGGGCTTCGAAATGTCGTGTCGAACCAGAGAAAATCGGGAATGTTTTAAAAGGGGTTTGATATTTTCCATCCGGCCCGTAATGAAATTATCAAGCGCAATGACTTTATGGCCTTCAGCGACAAAACGTTCGCATAAATGCGACCCGATAAAACCGGCCCCGCCCGTTACCAGGATCGTTCCCGATTTCACGAACTTTCTCCTTTCTCGAGAGCCCAAGCCACCGTTTCCCTGAGACCGCCGGCAATGCTCACGCGCGGCCGCCAACCCAAATCCGAACGAATCCGTCCGATATCGGCTAGCGTCGTCCTGGGATCTCCCTTTCGCCCGGGACCATGCACGGGCTTCAGTTTCGACCGGGCCTGTCTCAAAAGTTCTTCCGTCAGCCGATTAATGGAAAGTGTTTTCCCCGAACCCAAATTATAGACTTTTCCGAATGCCTTCGGGTTGCCCAAAATACGCCAGAACGCATCCAATGCATCGCCAATGTAAACAAAATCCCGCATCTGACGTCCGTCCCCGTCAATCACGGGGGGCTTGCCCGTAAGGATCTTTGAAAGGAGTCCGGGGACCGCCAAAGAATATTGCGATTCCGGATTCTGGCGAGGGCCGTAGATATTAAAAATGCGAACCGAAGTGGTAGGCAATTTTCGTTCTTCGAAAAAATAACGGGCATAGTGCTCGGAACATAATTTGGCGACGCCGTACGGCGAAATCGGTCTCGTTGGGTCGTTTTCGCGCTGGGCGCGCCCTAATGATTGACCGTACACGGCGCTCGAGGAAGTAAAAATGAAATGCTTCACCCCCGCCCTTTGGGCTTCCTCCAAGAGTTCGAGCGTGGCCGTCGCATTGACCGCATGCCCAAGAACGGGGTCTTCGACGCTGCGCATGACCGAGCGGATCGCGGCTAAATGAAACACCCCGTCGACGCCCTTCATTGCCCGGCGCACGGCTTTCCGGTCCCGGATATCCGCTTCGAAAAGACGGATCCGGTCGCGAACCGGCGCCAGATCTTCTTTTCGACTGTTCGAAAAATTATCGATAACGCGTACCGTTTTGCCCTTCTCGAGAAGCGCCTCGATCAAATGCCTCCCGATGAAACCGGCTCCCCCGGTGACAAGAAACACGCGAAAAGGCTTCCTGGTGTTTGAGCTCATAGGTAAAAAATATTCTCTTTCTTTTTGACGTATCTTCTCATCACGTTACGGGTGTCGAGAATGAGCCGCGCCCGGTCGCTTACGGTACCGTAATCAAACTTTGTGTGATCCGTCAAAATCACGACGGCATGCTGCGAAGAAACGTGCTTGGCCGATAGAGTCTTGGATTTAAAAACTCTCCCATTGAGCCGGAGCCTTGGGACAAAGGGATCCGAATAGGACACGCGCACGCCGCTTTCGGCCAGGTGCTGCAACACTTCGAGAGCCGGAGATTCACGAACGTCGTCGATATCCTTTTTGTACGTCACGCCGAGCACCAGCACCGAAGCGTTTTTTAGGGTCACTCCCCGCTCGTTGAGCAACATCCCGAGTCTTTCCACGACGTACGGCGGCATCTCCGCGTTGATCTTCGACGCCAACTCGATCATCTGCGCTTCAAAACCGTGGCGGCGAGATTTCCAGGACAAATACAACGGATCGATCGGCAAACAATGTCCGCCGATCCCCGGGCCCGGATAAAACGGCATAAACCCGAAGGGCTTCGTTTTGGCCGCTTCGATCACTTCGAACATGTCGACACCCAGGTGCCGTGACATGCGGGTCATTTCATTCACGAGGGCTATATTGACGCTTCGAAACGTATTTTCGAGAAGTTTGGCCATCTCGGCGGTCTTTGCCGATGAAACCGGAACGAGTGTGCGGACCGCATGGCGGTAGAGCGCACAAGTCGTTTCGGTCGAACGCGGTCCCACTCCGCCCACGATTTTAGGAATGGCTGTCGTATCATAGCGCTTGTTTCCCGGATCCACCCGCTCGGGAGAAAAAGCCAGAAAGAAATCCTTTTCGGCGCGCAGACCCGAACGTTCCAAAATCGGCCGGACCACCTCTTCGGTCGTGCCGGGGTAGGTCGTGCTCTCGAGCACAATGAGCTGTCCCTTCCTCAATCCCCCCGCGATTTTTTCCGTCGCTTGCAACACATAGGAAATATCGGGTTCGCGCGTTTTGTTGAGAGGGGTCGGCACGCATAGAATGAGGGCATCATAATCCGGAATCCCTCCGTAATCCGAACGCGCATGAAAGCGTGCTCCGACGGCGGCCAATACTTCCGAAGAAACGTCGAGGATGTAGGATTTTCGCCGTTTGAGACTGTCTATTTTCTTTTCGTCGATATCGATGCCCGTTACCTTGAAGCCGGCTTTCGCAAAAGCGACCGCCAACGGCAAACCCACGTATCCCAAGCCGATCACCGCCACATGGGATTTCTTTTTCCTGATTTTCTCAATAACGTCCTTCATCGACCCTCCGCCTCCAATCGTTGAGTAAGTCCGAGAGCGTCCGCCTGAACGGAATCTGGGGTTTCCAGCCCGTCAGCTTGAAAAACTTTTTATCGTTGCCAAGCAAAATCGGCACGTCATGGGGACGCATTCGCGCACGATCCTGTTTAACCTTGATTCGAATCGGCGTCAACTCCAAAAGCGTGTCCAAAATCATCTGAACGGGCTCGGCTTTCCCGCTACAGACATTATAAACCTCTCCAGGGACCCCTTTTTCGGCCGCGAGCCAATAAGCCCGAACGACGTCCCGGACATCGGTAAAATCGCGCACCGCCTGTAGATTTCCCACAAGAATGATCGGTTTTTGTTTGCATCGCTCGATCAGCGCGATCTGTCTTGCGAAGCTCGAAGCGACGAATCGTTCGTTTTGGCCGGGGCCCGTTTGACTAAAAGCGCGCGTTGTGACGATTCTCAAGCCGAAATTTTTGAAATACTGATACGACAAAAGACTGCAGGCCGCCTTCGAAAACGCATAGGGATTGACGGGTCTGAGAAGCGTACGTTCATCCGCGGGCCATTCTTCTTTGGGCGCTCCTCCGTATTCTTCGGCCGAACCGGAAACTTGGATCACCGGATCCAGCTTGAGCTTTCGAACGGCTTCAAACATATGCAGTTGCCCGATCAGATTGTTCGTAATGACACGTTCCGCATGCCCCCACGAAACCATGACGGAAGATTCTGCCGCCAAATGAAAAATCCGATCCGGACGCGTACGCCTGAGAATGCGTAACGTTTCGATCGGAGAATTCAGATCCGCATGAACGGCCGTCACGCCTCGCGGAAGCCGCCGGCATTCCTCTGGCGTGCGAGCTTTTCGCACCAAACCGAACATTTCGACGTTTTTATACCGGCTCAGATGGTCCGCCAAATGTCTTCCCGCGAAGCCGGCCGCGCCCGTAATCAACACTCTCATTGGCTTCTCAAATAGTCTTCGAGGCTGTCCGTCCAGGTTCTCAAGGTCGTTCCAAACGTTTTTTGGTATTTACTCGTATCCATGGCAGAGAAAGTCGGTCGGATCGCCTTCCGGTCGGGGATCTGTGTGGTGCGTGAAACGCGGCACGACGAGGCTAGAATCTCTTTCATTCTGACCGCCATCTCGAAACGCGTCGTCGGGCTGGCATTGCAAACGTGGAAAATTTCTCCATAAGGATCCCCGTTTTGTTTCGCGTCGATCAGTTGTGCGGCAATCGCTTCGAGCGCGCGGCAAAGATCTTTTGTGTAGGTCGGGCAATTACGCTGATCATCGAGGACCGCCACTTCCTTTTCGGTCTTCAGTTTTTTGGCAATGGCATTCACGAAATTCGCGGGACTGCCCGCGCCAAAAAGCCAGCTCGTGCGAACGATCGCCCAGGGTGAAGTCGACCGGCCGATAAACCACTCTCCCGCCAACTTCGTGAGACCATACACGTTGACCGGCCCGACCGGATCCGTTTCGACGTACGCGTCGGTTTTTTTTCCGCCAAAAACATAATCCGTGCTCACGTAAATCAAAGGGATGCGCCGTTCGGAACAGGCCTGGGCGAGCACTTGCGCCGTCAACGCATTCGAGCGATAGGCCCCCAGAGGGTCTTTTTCGCATCCGTCGACATCGGCCAAAGCGGCTGCGTGGATAACCACCGCGGTCTTCCGCGAGTTTAAAAAACGTTCCACCGCACGGCGGTCCGCGGCGTCCAAACCCTTCTCGCCGGGCTCGCTCCTCGACACGCCGATCGTCTTTCGATCCGGCAAGCACTCAGTCAGAGCCTTCCCGAGCATTCCCGAAGACCCGACAATGATCCATTCGCCGTCCGATTCGGTCTTGGGCTTCAGCGCCATTTATCTCCGTATGCCTTTCGATAATATTCCTTAAAATGATCCGCTTTTTTCTTGATCGCCCTCCACCACACCCGGTGATCCGCGTACCAGCGAACGGTTTCTTCGAGGGCTTCGTCAAAGCGGAAACACTCGTTCCATCCGAGAGCACGTAACTTCGAGTTGTCGATCGCATACCGGCGGTCATGTCCGGCGCGATCCTTCACGTGACGGATGAGCGATTCGGGCTTCTCGCAGATTCTAAGAAGACGACGCGTCAGATCCAGGTTTGTGCGATAATTCACCGAAGCGACATTGTACGCTTCGCCCTTTTTCCCCGAGCGAAAAACCTTGAGAATGCCTCGACAGTGATCCTCGACATAAATCCAGTTCCGGACCTGAAGACCATCTCCGTAAAGAGGGAGCGGACGGTCTTCGAGAGCCTGCGACACAAACAACGGGATCACTTTTTCGGGATACTGAAACGGACCGAATGTGTTGGAACCGCGCGTGACGACGACATTAAGACCGTACGTTTCCGCGTAAGACAGCGCCAGGTGGTCCGAGGCCGCTTTCGAAATGGAATAGGGACTCGTAGGTTTGAGCGCATCGACTTCCTTAAAGAAACCTTTCTTCCGGCTTCCATACACTTCGTCCGTGCTGACCAAAAGAAAGCGGGAAATCCGCGCGCGACGGGCCGCCTCCAAGAGCATGTACGTTCCCGTAAGATTGGTGTCGAAAAAGGACTTTCCGTCCAGAAGCGACCGATCCACATGAGTTTCGGCGGCCAAATGAACGATCGCTTCGCAACCTTTCAGAGCACGCGCGATCTGAGAAGGATTCTGCACGTCGCCGCGAATAAAATGGTATCGCGGACTGCGTTCGCATTCCTTTAATCTACCGCGATCGCCGCAATAGGTCAGCTTGTCAAAATTGACGATCTTGACGGAAGGATCTTGTCGAAGCCAGAATTTGATCAGATACGAGCCGATAAACCCGGCGCCGCCGGTGACGAGCACTTTCAGGAGGAAACCCTCCTTGTTTTGGGCGCGGGCACGGCCATGCCCGGCAACGAACCGAAACAATGCTTGCCCGAGCGGATCTTTTTTGCGGCCAAACAGTTGGCGCGCAACAGGGATTCGTGGGTACCGCTATCCGTCCACCAACCGCTCAAAACGTCGAACTCCAACTCTCCGCGTTTGATATAGGCGTTATTGACATCCGTGATTTCGAGCTCCCCACGCTTCGAAGGCTTGAGACCTTCGATGATGTCAAATACCGATTCATCATACATATACACGCCCGTGACGACGAGGTTTGATGCCGGTTTTTTAGGTTTTTCCCGGATCGAAAAAATTTTCCCGTTGCGAACGGAAGCCACGCCGAATCGCTCGGGATCGGGGACCTTCTTCAACAAAACTCGAGCTCCTCCCCGCTGCCGGCTGAAATGCTGAATCGATTTGGCGATGCTGTTTTCAAATACGTTGTCCCCCAAAACGACGACGAGGCGGTGCCCCTCGGCAAAATGCCGGGCCAGGCCCAGCGCCTGTGCAATCCCGCCCTCCCCTTCCTGATAGGTGTAGTTGATGCGGCTGAGACCGAACATCTGCCCGTCCCCCAACAGCCGCAGAAACTCACCCGCGTGATTTCCGCCGGTCACGATGAGAATGTCTCGAACCCCGGCTTGTGCCAAGAGCGCAAGCGGATAAAAAATCATCGGGCGGTCATAAACGGGAAGCAGGTGTTTATTCGTAATTTTCGTGAGAGGCCATAGGCGCTTGCCTAAACCTCCGGCCAAAATAACTCCTTTGAGAGGGGCTCGGGATTCCATAGGGTCCTCGGATTTTTAGCTGGGGCGTCCGACCGAAAAATATTTGAACCCCAGACGGGTCATTTTTTGTGGATCGTAGACATTCCGGCCGTCAACGACCACCGGATGGCTGAGCAGCTTTCGAATCTTCGATAAATCGATGCTTTTGAATACATCCCATTCCGTCAGGACGACGAGACAATCGCTCCCGCGACAAACCTCATAAGCATTTTTGCAGAACGTCACACCTTTCAAAAGCTTCCGCGCCTTCGGCATCGCGTGCGGATCGTACGCCCGAATCTTGGCGCCCATCTCCTGCAGGCGCGCAATAATATCCAGACTGGGTGCATAACGCATGTCGTCGGTATTGGGCTTGAACGAAAGCCCCCAAATTCCGATCGTTTTCGAACCGACGTTCCAAATGGCATCTTCGATCTTCTTTAGAAAAAAAGTTTTTTGGTCCTCGTTGATCTTCTGAACGGCGCGAAGCAATTCGAAATCGTATCCCACTTTCTCCGAAATCCGGACGAACGCGGCCAAATCCTTGGGAAAGCAGAAACCCCCGAATCCGATTCCCGGGGATAAAAACGCTTTTCCGATGCGACGGTCCAGTCCCATGCCGCGAGCCACTTGTACCACATCGGCCCCGACGGCATCGCATACCACGCTGATCGCATTGACGAAGGAAATCTTCGTCGCTAAAAAAGAATTCGACGCATGTTTGATGATTTCGGCGCTTTTGATGTCCGTGACGAGAATCTCGCAGCGCAGCGGTTTGTAGATTTCCGTGAGAAGATTGCGCGCCGCTTCCGTTTCGACGCCTAAAATGACCCGGTCCGGATGCATGAAATCCGATACGGCACTGCCTTCACGCAAAAATTCGGGATTCGACGCGACATCAAAAGGCACGCCTTTGCGCGCAAACCGCTTTAACGTCTTGGCGATCCACTCCCCCGTTTGTACGGGCACGGTACTCTTTTCGACCACCAGCTTATAGTCGCGCATCTCCTGCGCAATCGTCCGCGCAACGTTCTCGACGAACGTCAAGTCCGCTTCGCCGTTGGCCCGGGGTGGCGTTCCGACGGCAATGAAGAAAACCGTGGCACGACGGGTCGCCGTTTTTAGATCCGTCGTGAACGAAAGCTTTTTTTTCTGAATGCCTTTCCGGACAAGCTCGCCGAGACCGGGTTCATAAATCGGCAAAATCCCCTTACGTAAACCCGCAATTTTTTTGGAATCGATGTCGACGCAGATGACGTCATGCCCGAGCGCCGCAAAACACGCCCCCGACACGAGTCCGACATACCCCGATCCTATGACGGCGATGTTCATGCGGACGTCAGACCCGCGGGTTCGTAGGCGGGGGCCCTCGGGCGGGAATAGCTCTTGCTGAAACGGAACGGTACGTTCGGGAAGGCTTTCAGGCGAAACATGAAATAGAACGAGTCGCTCACGTCTTTGTGCCCGTCAACGGCTCCTTCGTTGCGGTGCTCATACGTGAAATCAAGAATCACGCAGTCAAACGTGCGTGAAAGCGTCGTTTGAAACTCCCGCATCCGCTTTTCTTCAAACTCATACCGCTCGTAGAAATGCACGTACCACTGCTCGTTAATCTTCCAGACGACATCGGCGGTTGACTGATTGCTTTCGTCGTAAAGGAAACTCTGGCCGATCGAAATACGGAGATCTCGGCGCGGCGCAAAATAAACACTTCCGTTCACCACGTCGAAATTATCCTCGACGGTATTGTAAACCGTATCCGCATAGACGCCGAGCCAGTGATAGATCTGCCACTCCGAACGCGTACCGACGGATTTGATCGCTTCGGCCCGATTCGGGAAATCAATGTCGAAGAACAGGATGAACCTCGCCAAATCGCGGCTGCGAAGTACTTTCCCGTCGTGATATTTCGTTTGAAAGCGGTTTTCGAAATCAATCGTCACGTAATTTTGCCGATCGAGAGCATCGAACGTGTCAAATTGAAACAGATCGACCGGGCTGAGCGTGGGTCGCGGACGGTAATTGTAGCTGGCGCTGGGCGCAAAAATGTGCCGGATCTGGTTG
>Ga0172375_10009885_pt1 | contig 12467 bp, 13 predicted proteins | sample LakKiv1m_FD_114537 | JGI IMG/M metagenome (GOLD analysis project Ga0172375, IMG submission 114537) | Freshwater microbial communities from Kabuno Bay, South-Kivu, Congo - kab_092012_11.1m | ecosystem: Environmental > Aquatic > Freshwater > Lake | place: Democratic Republic of the Congo... | reverse complement strand
ATCTCGCTAAACGATGCCTTTGATGAGGGGGAGATGTGGGAATGGTATGAAAAAATCTTACGATTGGCAGCGAGCGAGGTCAGAAAGTCCGGTTTTTATTGTGAGATCAAGATGGACGGACTGGCTGTGGCACTAGTTTATGAAAAAGGAATACTAAAATATGGTGCGACACGAGGAGATGGTAAGGTTGGTGAGGATGTGACGAAAAACTTGAAGACGATTCGAAGCATCCCGCTAAAACTTCGAGAGAAATCAAAGCACTATGATTATGCTATGAGGCATAAAATTGAAATTCGCGGTGAGGTATTTCTTCCAAGTAAAAGTTTCGAGTCACTGAATATTGATCGAAAGAAAAGCGGAGAGGCGCTCTTTGCCAATCCGCGCAATGCGGCGGCTGGTAGTATCCGCCAGCTCGATCCGAAGATAGCCGCTAGTCGCAATCTCGATTTCATGGGCTATGACCTGATCGGCTTGGAGGTAAAAACTCATGAGGAAAAACACGCCATCATTAAAGATTTGGGTTTGCCGACAAATAAGCTCAATCATTTTTGTCACGATTTAGATTCGATTTTCAAATTACGCGAAAAGTGGGGCAAATTGCGGGCGAAGCTGCCTTATCAGATCGATGGTATGGTGGTCAATTTAAACAACGAGAAATTGTTTGCTAAGCTCGGCACTGTCGGTAAGTCACCACGTGGTGCTATTGCCTTCAAGTGGCCAGCTGAGGAGGTGACGACGACTGTTCTTGACATCGTCGTTCAGGTCGGCCGGACGGGGACACTAACGCCTGTGGCCCACCTAAAACCGGTCGAGGTTGCCGGATCGACAGTCTCGCGAGCAACGCTGCACAATGCTGACGAGATCGATAAGAAGGACGTTCGGATCGGCGATACCGTCGTCATTCGCAAGGCCGGCGACATCATCCCCGAGGTCGTTCGCGCGATCAAAGAATTGCGCGCTGGTCACGAGAAAAAATTTCGGATGCCAATCACCTGTCCGGTGTGCGGTGGTAAGGTCGAGAGGCGAGCCGGCGAAGTGGCTTATCGCTGTGCCAACAAGAAATGTTTCACGGTGCGTCGTCGTGAGCTCGAGCATTTCGTCAGTAAGGCCGCCTTCGAGATCGACGGCTTGGGGCCAAAGATCATCGAGCAACTCTTAAACGAGGGCATCATCCGTGATGCGGCTGACTTTTTCCGGATTAAGACCGGTGACCTGGAGTCGCTAGAGCGTTTCGCTGAGAAATCAGCGGCTAACATTGTCGAGAGTATCGAGTCGCACAAGCAGATCTCCCTGGATCGTTTTATCTATGCCCTAGGTATACCGCTGGTCGGGACTGAGACAGCTGTCGATATCGCCAAAAAGTTTCATTCGCTGGACAAATTACTGACTGGCAAAGTTGAGGATTTCAATTCTGTCTACGGCATTGGTAGCAAGGTTGCAGCGGCGATCGTCGAATATTTTGGCCATGCCGATAATCGTAAATTGATCTCCGAGCTTCGGGCTGAGGGGGTAAAGGTGACTGATTATCATACGCCGATCCAGTCAGACAAGCTAGACGGCAAGACGTTTGTGGTGACTGGCAGTCTGGAGACGATGACGCGCGATGACGCACACAAGAAGATCGTCGAGTATGGTGGCAAGACTAGCTCTGGTGTGACCAGTAAGACTGATTTTTTGGTCGTCGGTGAAGATCCCGGGTCAAAGTTAGACAAAGCGAGGAAATTTGGCACCAAGATTTTGGACGAGAAAGAATTTTTAGAGATGGTAAAATAACCATACATATGGACCATCAACAAAATATATCTAGTCATTCTGAGTGAAGCGAAGAATCTAGCGTAGCGATATGTATGTTTATATAATTACAAATCACATTAATTCAGTTTTATATATTGGAGTAACTAATAATCTTGGACGAAGAATTTATGAACATAAGACTGGTATAATTAATAATTCTTTTTCAAAAAGGTACCGGCTTTATAAATTAATTTGGTTTCAGGAATTTAATTCCCCATCTGAGGCAATTGCTGCAGAAAAGAAAATAAAGGGCTGGACGAGAGAGAAGAAAATAACATTAATCAAGAAAGAAAATCCTAACTTTACGGAAATAGCGATTTAAACGCTTCGCTAGATCCTTCACCACTTTGTGGTTCAGGATGACATTAAAAATGACTAAACAGACATTTCACAATCTTGAAAAGATGAAGCATCTCGGCAAGGCTGATCTTCACATCCACTCGATGCACTCTGATGGTCGACCGACTATTACAGAGATACTTGATTATGTCGAGAAAAAGACCAATCTCGATGTCATTGCCATCACCGACCACGATACGATGGACGGTGCATTTGAAGCGGCGGAGCTGATGAAAACGGGTAAATATCATTTCGACCTAATTCTCGGTGAGGAGGTTTCGAGCAAAGAAGGTCATATCCTGAGCCTGTTTTTAACCAAGCCGATCAAGCCGGGCATGAGTGCTCACGAGACTATTGCAGAGGTACATCGTCAGGGTGGGGTAGCGATCGCAGCGCATCCCTTCGAACACCTGCGTTATCGCCTGTCTAGCGGTCTGACGATGGATGGGGTCGGCCTCATCACCCTACTTCAGGAGAGATCGCACTGGAACGGTGTCGAGACTGTAAATGCGACGCCGACGCTTCATGATGAAAATATTCGGGCGGCCTTCATCAATAGGACGATGATGTTTAAGGCAGAGACGGGTTCCTCTGACGCCCACATCGTCGAGGTGATCGGCAAAGGTTACACTTTATTTGAAGGGGATACTGCCGCTGATTTTCGCCACGCGCTGGCTCATCACCAGACGCAAGCGATGAACGCAAAGTGGAATTTTCACGCTTTCGCTCGTTATGCCTTTTTCTTCATACCGGTCTGGATCCGACTGCTCTTTTTTACTCTTATTCATGGCAAGACTAGGAAAAAGGTGGATATCGTCAATGTGCCAGATGATTTCAGAGTTGAGGACAAGAACAAATATTAGGCCACCGAAACTATAAACCCCACCCCAGCCTCCCCTTGGTAAGGGGAGGAGCTAGTTGAACTTTGTGCTTGATAGTGCTACGATTTACTCGTTAAAAGTAATAATTTTTCTAGTTACAATGCCGAAATTAAGCAAAGAGGAAATTGCTCATATCGCTAAGCTCTCCAGGCTCAAACTAACCGACGAAGAGGTTGCTCGTTATAGTGACCAGTTGTCAGATGTTTTGGAATACGTTGGCCAGCTTGGTGAAGTCGAAACGGACAATGTCCCACCGCTAAACAATGTGACCGGTTTGTCCAACGTTTATGTCGAGGACAAGGTCGAGACTTCGGGAATTACTGCAGAGGATATCGCCAAAAACGCACCAGAGTTTAAGGACGGCACTTTTGTAGTACCAGGTGTTTTCGAATAGCCAAAAACACAGTTACCAGCTTTCAATTGCCAGTTAATTTTCAATTATCAATGGATTTACACGCATTAACAATTAAATCAGCCGCAGGGAAATTAAACAGTGGTGAAATCACCTCGGTCGAGCTGACCAAGAGTATTTTAGATCGCATCAAGAAAGTCGATCCTAGGGTCGGCGCTTACATCACTGTTTGCGAGAAGGAAGCACTGGAGATGGCCGAGGCATCGGACAAGCGACGCAAATCAGGTAAGACCTTATCCGAAATTGACGGGATACCTATCGCTGTCAAGGATCTCTATCTGACAAAGGGCATCCTGACGACGGCAGCCTCGAAGATTCTGGAAGATTTTATCCCGCCGTACGAATCGACGGTGACCCAGAAACTCTGGGAAGCTGGTGCGGTCCTGATCGGCAAGACAAATCTCGATCAGTTTGCAATGGGTTCGAGCACCGAGACTTCAGCTTACAAAACGGCGACGGAATTTGACTCGACGACGAGAAACCCCTGGGACCTCGAGCGAATCCCTGGCGGATCCAGCGGCGGCTCGGCAGCGGCAGTGGCAGCTGGCCTGTGTATCGCGGCGATCGGTACCGATACTGGTGGCTCGATCCGCCAGCCGGCTCATCTTTGCTCTATCACTGGGCTGAAACCGACCTATGGCCGAGTCTCCAGGTACGGCATCATGGCGATGGCCTCATCACTTGATCAGGCCGGGCCAATGACAAAGACGGTTGAGGATGCGGCGATTCTGCTCAAATATATGTCCGGTCATGATAAGCACGATTCGACAAGCTCGGAGAAAGAGGTACCGAAGTATAATAATGGACTAAAGACTAAGGTAGAAGGACTAAAGTTGGGCGTGCCGAAAGAATTCCTTGGTGCTGGACTTGATCCGGAGGTCAAGAAGATAGTCGAAGATGCTATCAAGGAGTACAAGAAAATGGGCGCAGAGATTGTCGATGTTTCTCTGCCGATGGCTAAGTATGCTTTAGCGGTTTATTATATCCTGATGCCGGTCGAGGTCAGCTCAAACCTGGCTAGGTATGACGGAATAAGATTTGGCCATTCGGCCATCAAAACAGGAATGGATGGCGAATTTCCGAATAGCGAATCGCGGATGTCGCTCGAGGATGTCTACTCGATCTCTCGAGCAGAGGGATTTGGAGCTGAGGCCAAGCGACGCATCATGCTCGGATCTTATGTCTCATCTGCTGGGTATGCCGATGCTTACTATAAGCAGGCCCTTAAGGTTAGAGCATTGATTAAGGAGGAATTTGACAAAGTATTTGAAGGAGTTGATTTATTGATAGCACCAGTCGCTCCATCGCCGGCATTTAAGTTCGGAGAAAAAACTGATGACCCACTGGCGATGTATCTAAGTGATGTCTTGACTGTGCCAGTTAATCCAGCTGGTTTACCGGCGATGAGTTTACCGGCAGGATTTACCAAGGACAATTTACCGGTAGGTCTGCAGTTGATCGGGCCGATGTGGGGGGAACAGGCGATTCTGGATGCCGGGCATGCCTTCCAGCAAGTGACAGAACACCATAAGGCCAAGCCAAAGTTATAAATTACCATTTACCATTTATCAATTTCCAGTTAATTTTCAATTACCAATGATCAATCAAGAAATGAAAACTGATAATTAATTGATAACTGGAAACTGGTTACTGAAAAATACGACCGAAGGGAGAATGTGGGCAAGAGAGCACAAGTAAAACGTGAAAAGAGGCGAGCGGAGGAGAAAGAGCGCAAGCAAGTCTTGCGACAGCTTGAGCGTGCCAGCAGTCCCTGGGAAACATTTTGGAGACGTCTTGATTTCTGGATTTATATTATTTGCTTTGTATTAATAGTCGCTTTCCCATTTATCAGGCCGACAGCCTTTGGTCCGGGAAAGGCAGTCCTACATACATCGATGGGCGATATAGAGATGTCTTTTTACAGCGACACAGCGCCAAAAACGATAGAAAATTTCAAGAAATTAGCCGAAGGAGGATATTATAATGGTCTTCTTTGGCACAGAGTTATCAAAGATTTCATGATCCAGACAGGTGATCCAAACGGTGACGGCACGGGCGGCGAGAGTGCCAATGGCGGGACATTCGCAGACGAGATAAATGCTGATTCTCTTGGTTTAAACACAGAGATAGTTGGACAAACCGCAGCAGTTTACAATCAGTTGACGAGCGATGAAAAGACGGCCGATGCCAATATGACGGTCAAGGCGTATTACGAATCGAAGGGTTATAAGTACATTACCAGCGTAGCTTCACACAAGATGGAAGCTGGTTCAGTGGCGATGGCCAATCGCGGTCCTGATACCAATGGCAGTCAATTTTTCATCGTTTCTGATTCAGTGCAACCGCATCTCGATGGCCAACACACCGTTTTCGCCTATGTGTCGAAGGGTATGGAGGTCGTCAAAAAAATCTCTGAGGTAGCAACTGATTCGGAGACTGACAAGCCGCTAGATCCGGTTAAAGTAAATACTGTCGAAATCATTGACAATTAAGTAAACAGGTTGTCATCCCGGACTTGATCCAGGATCCAGGAAGTTGTGTTGCGATTGTACTGTCTGGATTCCTGCCTGCGCGGGAATGACACAAAGTGTAAAATGGCGAACAACAGAAAACAAAATTATCAGCCAGATCCGATCCAGTCGATTTTCATCGGAATTTTTAGAGCGATTTGGTGGCTAATCAAGCTGCCGTTTAAAGGATTTAAATCAAGTGGCCGAGTCGGATTGAGAGTAGGAGACAAAAATTATTTGGTCGAGAAACGACTCGAGATTGAAAAAACATTAAATTCTGGTAATGATATAGAATTAAAACATGCCTTGATCGAGGCAGATAAACTAGTTGATCATGCGCTGAAACTACAGAGATTTTTTGGTGAAACATTCGCCGATCGTCTGCGAAGTGCTGAGAAAACGATCGATCAGCGGACTTACCAAGCAGTTTGGCAAGGACATAAGGTTAGAAATCAAATTGTTCATGAGCAGGGAAATGATATTTCAGATGGCGAATTAAGAACAGCAGTGATGAATTTACTTGGTTATATTAAAGGTATTTGAGAGCGAATATGTCAGAATTTATAAATACAGAATCTGAAGCTCAAGTTGAGTCTCAAGTTCAGCCAAAAAGTATTTCTGAGGTTCTTTATGAGCTTGAAGGTTTTAATAATTTAAATAATTACATTGAAGCTGGCGAAAATAATAATTTAGGGACAATCAAACAGCTCGAAGAGCAGTATGGTCTAGATAGCGAGCTGTTAGAGCAGAAAAAGCTTTTGGAGAATTTGTCGGTTGACTTGAAGAAGGTTATGAATGCTGTTGGACTGGAATCAGGAGAAGCAACGTTTTACTTTCAAAACAAGAGCCAATTTAAACCGGGTGAGGATATCAATCAGGAAACCGCAGAGCGTTTAAGCGCCTATTTAGAAAAAGTAAGAAGGGTTTTTAAAATATTGACAGGTGCTGAAGATACTGATCTGAAATTACTAAACCAGTATCAAATGTCTGATCTCGGTGTGCATCGGCTTAATTAATTATAAATAAAATCATGACTGAAAATTTTAAAACAACAATCGGTTTAGAAATTCATGTCCAGCTGGCGACGAAGAGTAAGATGTTTTGTCGTTGTGATAATAATGCTGACAATGCCAAGCCAAACACCTTGGTTTGTCCGGTCTGTCTCGGTTTGCCTGGCGCTTTGCCGGTGGCCAACAAGACAGCGATCGAGTGGACTTTCAAGACTGGATTAGCCTTGAACTGCAAGATCCCAGAGATCGCCAAATTTGACCGTAAGCATTACTTCTACCCTGACCTACCAAAAGGCTACCAGATCTCTCAGTATGACGAGCCGTTTTGCAAAAATGGACATCTCGAAATAGATGGCGAAAAAATAAGAATAAATAGAATCCACCTCGAGGAAGATGCTGGGAAATTACTTCACAAAAACGGCAAAAGCCTCGTCGACTTAAATCGGGCAGGGACACCACTGATGGAGATTGTGACCGAGCCGGATATTACAACGCCAGTGATGGCTGGCGACTTCTTGCGTAAATTACAAAAAATTGTCCGTGATGTCGTCGAAGTCTCAGAGGCGAGCATGGAGAAAGGTCATCTGCGTTGTGATGCCAATGTTTCGGTAACAAGGAACGGGGAACAAGGAACGGGGAACAAGGAACGGATGTCGCAGATCATCGAGATCAAAAATCTAAACTCTTTTCGCTTCGTCGAGAAGGCACTCATAAAAGCGGTCGAGAAATTACAAAGTGAATATGAAAAGTGGCCCGCAAAGATGACCAAGGAGACTTGGGGTTACAACTCTGACACAGACTCGATCTTCTTGCAGCGAGCCAAAGAGGAGGCGGCTGATTATCGTTACTTCCCAGAGCCAGATCTGCCACTGGTAAAGTCAGCAGAATTTGATCTGGAAAATTTAAGGAATTCAGCAAAAGAAACCCACGAAGAAGTGAAATTACGATTGGAAAAAATTGGTATTTCGCCACAGTTTGCAAATATTTTGGCCTCTGATAAAACGAAACAATCATTATTCAATCATTGTCATAACCTCGCTGGCGACGAATATGCGGGTGAAATCGCCAAGGCCATCGTTCAAAACACTTTTTTGGGTCTGAAAGATTACCCTGACGAATTAATTACAGTTATCTTCAAAAACATTGGTAAATATCCGAGGAATGTTTTGCTGAAAATCGTTGGTCAAATGCTTGAAGGTTCAACCTTTGATGAAGCAAAGAAAACGGTTGAAGCAGAAGGGGGTGACAGTGTTGAAGCCATTATTGATAAGATAATCAGCGATAACCCAGCAGAGGTTGAGCGATACAGGAACGGTGATGCGAAATTGTTAGGATTTTTTGTCGGTCAGACCATGCGGGAAACCAAGGGTTCAGCTGATCCTCAGGTAATAAATAGAATATTAAAGGAGCGTTTATGAGAACAGTAAAAAAATTACGAGTAGAGTTTCTAAAGACGATGATCCAGCTGGCTACCGCTGGTTTTGGTCTGGCTGCTGCTTTGGCTTGGAATTCAGCCATTCAGGCAGTGATTCAGAGACTGATCCCAGAGAAACAGGCTGGTCTCTGGTCCCAGCTCTTTTATGCGGTTGTTATTACTGCAGTGGCTGTCGTTGTAACATACTCTCTTGGCAAAATGCTCCAGGACGAGCAGGAAGAAGCAGAAAAAACTAAATAATTTTGCTACACTAATATTTAGCAAGGTTGGCTTGCCAGCTTGATATTTAATTAGTCATAAAGGGAGGAGCTATGACAACAGAAGCCTGGGTTCAGATATTAATTGCAGTTTCGATTGTAGCAGTGATTGTGCTGATCGCAGCACTTTATCGGCTTTTCGATGTTCTTGGTGATGTCAAGGAGACAACGGCGATTGCAGAGAAGAGGGCGAAGGAACTTGATGCAAAAATTGATCAGGTAGAGGAAAAGGTCAGTTCTTATTCAAACGCACTCAAACGTTTTGTCGCTTCTCTTGATGTAATAAAAATCATTGCTGATAAATTTAATAAAAAGAAGAAAGAGAGCAAAGATGAGTAAAAATAAAGGTAAATTTGCTCTAGGAGCGTTGCTCGGAGCATTGGCCGGAGCAGCGGCTGGCATCTTGTTAGCACCGAAGAGCGGCAAAGAAACTCGCAAAGACCTGGCCAAGAAGGCCAAGGAACTCAGTAAAAAGGGCAAGGATTTTGTTGCGAAAGAAGCTGAAGCTGTCAAGGACAAGATTAAATAAATTTAAGTTTAGTATAGCCACAGAACTTACGCACCATAGAGCAAACTTTAGTTTGTCGGAGATGAACTTAACGATATAACTGCAAATTATCCTGACACACTAATCCGCCAGCTGGCGGAGTGGTCTACAAGGCTTTTGTATAAGTCATATAATAACAAAATAAAATAATAATCCTGTTGCTGTAGCTATAAATAATAAATGCAGGGCAGGGCAAAAAAGAGGTAGTATGGCCAAGATCGAGTTTGATGACCCTTCTTATAATGAAGTAGGTAAGAAAAAAGCACAAAATCGTTTGGGAAAGTTTTTATTAACAGTCCTACTAATCGCTCTAATTTTTGTCAGTGGAGCTGTCGGGGGTATTGGCGGTGTCATTTTACTCTCGCAAGACAACAGTTCTTTGGCTAAGAAACTCGGTCTTTCAGATGTGGCTATTCCAACCGTTTCAACTCAGAAAATTACCGTCCAGGAATCAAGTGCTATCATCGATGCGACAAAAAAGGTTGAGGACTCTGTTGTTTCAGTTACACTAAAATCGACAGCTCAAAATATCTTTGGTCAGACTTATCAGACCTCAGCGGCCGGCACGGGTTTTATCATCACTAGCGATGGTTTGATCTTGACCAATAAGCATGTCGCTAGTGATTTGAACGCTGCTTATACTGTCGTTACATATGATGGTACTGCCTATGATGCCAAGGTGCAGTCGCAAGATCCCGTGTACGATTTAGCGGTGCTCAAGATTGATGCTCGCAATTTGCCAGTCGTAGAACTCGGCGACTCTGATGATTTGCAGATCGGCCAATGGGTGGTAGCAGTTGGCAACGCCCTGGGGCAATTTTCCAATACAGTGACTTCAGGAATTATCTCTGGTAAGGGGCGACAGATAGATGCTTCATCAGAGGCCGGCAGTAACTCGGAAACTTTAAGTGGACTACTGCAGACAGACGCAGCGATTAATCCGGGCAATTCCGGTGGACCGCTAGTTAATCTAGCCGGACAAGTCGTCGGTATCAATACGGCAGTGGCTTCGGGAGCACAGGGGATCGGTTTTGCTATTCCGATCAATTCGGCCAAAGTTGACATTGACAGCATTAAATCGACCGGACAAATAGTCAGGCCGTATCTTGGTGTCCGCTATGTCGAGATCACTCCGGATATTGCTAAAGCGAACAATCTTTCTGTTGATTACGGCGCCCTGATCCAGGGCGCTGGCCTCGGTAGTCCGGCAATTGTTTCCGGCTCTCCGGCTGATAAAGCAGGCCTTGAGGAAAACGATATCATTACTGAAGTAAATGGCACCAAGATTAATCAGGACAATTCGCTCCTGACCCTAATCCAGCAACATAAGGTTGGTGACACCATTACATTAAAAGTACTCTCAGCTGGCAAAGACAAAGAGGTTACTGTAATACTTGATAAAGCCAGCAGCTAAATTTTTTCTTTAAATATCAAACGATAAATTTTGGTAGTATTTATGGATTATGGAAAGAAATCGTTAGAGTCAAGGAAAGATAAAAACGTTATCACGGTTTGTCCAAATGTCAGATTGAAAAATCGTGATGATCTGTCGACCTACTATACTCCGGGAGTGGCTGAGGTCTCGAAGAAGATTGCTGCTGATAGAAGCAAGGCTGGCGAGCTGACTATCAAGCGCAATTCTGTCGCGGTTGTTTCTGATGGCAGTGCGGTGCTCGGGCTTGGTAATATCGGGCCGGAGGCAGCACTGCCAGTGATGGAGGGAAAGTCACTCCTTTTTTCGAAATTTGGCGGTGTCGATGCTTTTCCGATTTGTCTGGCGACACAGGATACTGAGGAGATTATAGCAACAGTTCGTAACATTGCTCCCGGTTTTGGCGGAGTTAATCTCGAGGATATCTCGGCGCCTCGTTGTTTCGAGATTGAGAAAAGATTACAGGATTTGGGCATTCCGGTGATGCATGACGATCAGCATGGTACGGCTGTGGTCGTCTTGGCCGGATTGATAAATGCTCTCAAGGTGGTCGGCAAAGGTTTCGATAACTTAAAGATTGTCATCTCTGGAGCTGGTGCCGCTGGCACAGCAGTCGCCAAATTAATCTTGAATTATTCTAATAATAAGGCGAAAATTATCGTCGTCGATCGACAGGGAGCGATTTATCTTGGTCGTCCCAAGATGACGCCAGCTAAGGCTGATTTAGCTAAATTGACCGGCAACAAGACTAAAGGTGAGCTGGCTGAGGTTATCATTGGAGCAGATGTTTTCATCGGTGTTTCAGCCCCGAAGATTTTGACCGCGAAAATGGTCGAGACGATGAATCAAGATAAAATAGTTTTTGCCATGGCTAATCCGGTGCCGGAGATCGATCCGGAGGAGGCCAGGAAGGCGGGAGCCAAAGTGATAGCGACCGGTAGATCTGACTTTTCCAACCAGATAAACAATGTCCTGGCATTCCCCGGAATTTTCCGTGGTGCACTTGATGCTAAGGCGACAAAAATTACCAACAAGATGCTTTTGGCAGCAGCTCTCGCTCTAGCCGGTTTCATCAAAAAACCAATGCCCGAGTACATCATCCCAAGCCCCTTTGATCTCTCGATCGCTGACATCGTCGCCAAAGCAGTTCGCGAAGCAGCGAATTAAATACTTATAAAGAGGTACCGATCTAGTCTAGCCAGATCTTGCTTAAGATCTATTTTTGCTTCAGGGAATTGCTTATTGGCGAATTTTTCAATTTTCTTGGCATTGCGTGGGTCGAGTTCGATTAAAATGGTGCCACCTGCATCCAAATAATTTTTTACTTCAGTTAAAAATTTTTTGATAATTGCTGCACCATTATCATCGGCAAAAATGGCATTTTGGGGTTCAAATCTGATGCTGCCATTCCCGTGAAAACGGGAATCTTGTATCGAACAAGATCCACGGGTCGAATCGTTGTTTGCTCGAGGATGACAAGGAAGAGGGACATAAGGCAAGTTGGCGATGATAATGTCATACTTCTTGTGAAGTAGGCGATTGCCAAAAAGGTCCGAGTGATAAAATTTAATTTTATTTTTAATTCCAAATTTGGCGGCATTTTTCTTGGCAATGTTTAGGGCTTTTTTGCTGATATCGGAAGCATGTAATTTAGTCCTCAGTACACAGTCCTCAGTACACAGTTTTTCCAGTTCAAGTGTCAAGGAGATAATGATGCAGCCGGAACCTGTTCCCATATCCAGCACCTGGTAGTTAGTTTTTGGTTTTTGGTTTTTGTTAGATTTCTGCTTGATGAAGCGGAGAGCTTCTTCGACCAAAAATTCAGTTTCGGGGCGGGGGATGAGGACATT
>Ga0172375_10009884_pt1 | contig 12467 bp, 17 predicted proteins | sample LakKiv1m_FD_114537 | JGI IMG/M metagenome (GOLD analysis project Ga0172375, IMG submission 114537) | Freshwater microbial communities from Kabuno Bay, South-Kivu, Congo - kab_092012_11.1m | ecosystem: Environmental > Aquatic > Freshwater > Lake | place: Democratic Republic of the Congo... | reverse complement strand
TCTCCAAGTGCACGCTCTAATACATCATCTACACGAATAGCAGGACAAGATATTTGCGGTGGTTCATTCGTAAGAAATGCAGTCATGTTTTCAACGATTGTGAAAACATAATTATATGTCCGCATTGTTCCCCCACCATCTTTTCTAAAACTCCATTGCTTTCCTTTGTAAAAATCTCTCAATGTCTGATAGCCAGAATATGTTCCGTCCCCATAGACGCGTTGTGTCCAATCAAAACGTATCTTTGCCTCTATATCATTGATATATGCAACTAATTCTTTTACCCGCGGGTTTGTTTCCTCTGCGGACATTTGTCCCTTCATTAAAGCGAGTAAGCCCATACTAATATTTATGTAAAATGTTATGTTGGAATGATTGTGCGTTTGATTCTCTTCTTACTTGTGAATTGTATCCAGCAAGATGAGACATGACAATCGGTTTTTGATTATATTGCGTAAACTTTTTTGAAATTGTTGAAACTCCCATCATTACCGTCATCACAAAATCTGTATCAATCTTTTTATCGTCTACATGATAAATTCCCATTTGTTCATTCAATTCATCAATGTAGTAGCTTCTTAACTTTCCGTAGTCTGGATTATTTTCTATAATTGCCCCATCAATTTCTGACTCATAGTAATCTCTCCCCTTAGACATTATACTCTTTAATTCCATAAGTGCCACATCTTTCGGAATATCAAATGCCTTTGGCTTGAGTAATATTAGTAATTTTTTAATGAGCACACCGCCAAGAGATTCTGCATCCATTACGAAGTATGGTTGGTGCGGCGTTATCCCATCATCATCATACCATGTATATTGGTCATAGAGCGTACGAAGCAATGCGAACTGCATCTGTGGTGTCCCTCCTCTGACATGCTCGTGGTTTACAATATCTATTTTACCATCAAATGAAAAATTGGTGTAATCAAATACAATAAACACAGACTCATCTCCCGTATCAGCCATTCCCCAATCGGCACAGAGAAGATATTTCCCGTTCTTTTGACAATCTCTTTTATTCGGCAATCTCCACAGATTCTCAATCTCAGAACCATCAAAGAAACGTTTACCAGATGTAATAAACTCTCCCATAACAACCTGACGATATTTCTTTTTATCTGTTGCAAGAAGAGATGCCTTCGCACGGTCTCTTTGCGCTTTTGGAATAAACTTATTATCATCCATTCCCATATTTGTTAATGCCCACCAACCTTCTTTTCCCATTTGTCCCATTCTTACAATATGCAGATAGTATTGATGTGAGGGAGAATCAACCTCTGGAGTGGCGATAAGGTCAAGACAGACCCCATATTTAATAAGACGTGAAAGAATCTTCGCGCCAAGTTCCTCCTTTAGATGATATGATTGAGAACATTCATCGTAAGAGATATATCCGAATTGTGCACCAGCAAGAGAAGATGCTTGGTCTGCTCCAGTAGGAACAGTATACATAATAGATTTATTCGCAAAACGTATTTCACCAAGATTTGCATTATCTCCAATAATAAAATCTCTCATAAGTGGAGACAATTCATTAAGACGTTTTATCCCATCTTCATCAATAATAAATTGCCCAGATAAAATGTCTTTTATATATTGGTAACAAGCTCTTGTTTGCCGAGAATGAGGAGAAATGTTAAGTGTCGCAAAATGTGCAGCGTTAATCAATTTCTCATCCAAGTCCATTCCAATCTTATACTTATTAAACCAGATATGTTTTATTGCAATTCCAACTGTCTTACCACTATTATGCGTTCTCATTCCAGAATAAGAAATTATTTCATTTGTATCCGTAAAATATCCAATAACAATACCTCTTCCAACCTTTTTTATTTCACGAACAGCAATCCAATCATTATGAACCGTCCTACTTCTAGTGGAATGAAGAGTTTTTGCTTCTGCAAATTTTAATGGATATTTTTCCCACGAAAGAAATTCAATCGCCTTATTAGTATCACAAGAGTTTATTTTTACACGATAAAATGGTTTTTTTGATTTCTTCATCCATTCTTCTAAAACAAATGAAACAATACCCAACTTCCAAAGCATAAATTGAAGTTGATATGCTTTTATTTTTTTATCTCCAACTGCGAATCCAATCTCTCCGCATCCTCTTCTATCTTTTGCACGTCTTATAAGTAAATATCCATCACCATTAAAATAGCCCCTTAAAAACTCCCTTATACTGTTATCATCTCCCTCTGTAATTTTTCCAAAAGAAGTATCTGATATATCAAGAGAATTTATATATTCACGGACAGGATTCTTTCCCGTTTTTATTCTTCTCGTAAGGAATACGTCAAATGCCTTTCCCTTTTTCTTCCATATTGATTCTATGCCAAACTCATTACGAGCCAATAAATCAACCTCTTTTAAAAATGAAGGATTTATGTTTGTAAACTTAATACTTTGTTTTTTTGTTAATGTCCCATCAGAGCATAAATATCCGAGTAATCTTGCCGATTTTATTGGTTTTCTTGTTATATTAAAGTTTTTAGAAGGAAGAAATTGTATATAATCTCTTTTTCTTATATCAGAAAGTTTTACCCATTTTTTTTCGCTTCTGGTTCTTACAAAAAATGGATGTTCTTTATTTGTTTTAATTTTAATACCATTTGAAAATGTTATTTCATAAATATCATCCTCAAAACGATGAAAATTTCTTGCAATGCCAGAAATAGTTGAATCTTTCTCTTTTAAATCTCCAACTCTTTTTATCCCATTATTTGTATAAATAAATTCATCCTCAAAAATACACTGATTTCCTATAGAGGAGATGTTAGAACCATAAAGAAAACCACCAATATCTTCAATGTCAATATTAAATTTTTCCTTCCATAGACTTCTTGGTGTTGTTGTTCTAGATAACCATTTCTTTTGGTATTCATTTAATGGAATACCCAATATCTTTTCAGAAAAGAAAATGATGTCTTTTCTTCCAGACATCTCATTTTTAAGAAGTTCTAAAAATTGTGCACGCGATGAATCATCTAATCGTGATGCAGCAAAGTCTTTCGCTAATATGTCAAATTGTTTCGCCATTGTTTTGTTGCTCAATGGGTTGTTCTTCCTTCTTATAAGTGCTCTCAAGAAGTGATACCTCGTTGTTTGATAAAGTCCCCGCGGTCGCTTTTGAAAGAATCGTCATAAGGAATGATGCGTTATTTCTTTTTTCTTCCGATGCTTTTAATGCAAGTGTAGCTTTTCCATGAACAAGGCGAGTAACAGATGAAAGGACATTCGTGATGTATTTCCTTCTATTTAATAAATCATTATTATTCATTTCATCCTGATTCTGTTGGTCTTCTTTTAACATCATCATCGCATCATTGAGAAGTTCTCCGCTAAGAGTGCGTGTTCCTCTTTCAAGGGCTTCATCGGTATATGAAAGTTGAATATCATCTTGTTCTTTTATTGCCCTTCTTTGTTCGTCTATATATGCTTGTGATTGTCGTTCTTCAAATTCAATATCCCATTTTTTTAAAAGCTTTGATGCCTTATTCGGGTCTATATGAAAGACCTGTGGATAACTCTGTCTATTGAACTCTGTTAAAACCGCCTTTATCTTGGGTTTTGCATTGTTTTTTTTAATTTCAAAATAACATTGTTTAAAGGCAGGAATCATCGCAATTATCTGCTCTTTAGGGGTATAACCAGCAAAGGATTCCCCATAGTATGCAATACCTGCAGTTTGCAGCCCTTGTGTTTTTTTTGGAAATGGCATATATTTGATTATAGCAAAGAGAGAGAAAAGGTCAAAAGAATCGCTTTCTTTCTTCTAAGGGATAGGGATGACCTTCCCTTCTTTGCACCCTTAGAAGATAGTAAGTGATTTTTTTATAGAAAGTTCATTTGATAATTACTGGTGGGATGTGGTTAGCGAATCTATCAGCCCCCCGCTGGATGCTGATTAAATGATAGAGTTGGTTGACCGTTTAATTGTATGAAAAACGGTTTGATTCAAAATAACCATTGATATGTATACCTCCCATTGTGGTGTATATATCGTATAATCCTGATGCTTGCTACCGCGGGCATTTAGCAATCATAAAGCGAGATTGCTTGGTAAGGAATACACCTTATTGCAGAGAGACAATGGCATGATGTAGTGGAGAGAAAACCACAATAATACATCTATAAAATAGATACAAGTGTAGCTATTGGGATTTTTGTACCCATTTAAGAACAAATCAATATAAATATGGGACTTACCAGAAGCAGAAAAAATTCAAATTGGGGATATTGGAAACCAAGAAAGAAAAAAGCACCAAATAGATTAAAATTATATAATAAGTTGCAAGAAGAAGAAACAAAACAGAATAAGATTAAGTTAGAATATAAACAAAGAACCGGAGCTTATTAGATTAGACAATAAAAATCAAATTAGGTTAGCTCTTCCCCCCCAAAAAAAAATTAACCCAATAGAAAAATGGCACTACCTGAATCTGAAAATTGACAATGTTAAAACAAAGACAAGGAATGAAATGACTAGGAACAAGAGATGAATAGAAATGAGTTAGTGTAAATCCTACACAATGAGTTAGTGTAAATCCTACACAAAGTAAAAGTATATGCCTGTTAGTGTTGAGTTTACACTAAGTGAACGAATGTTCACTAAAAAAGACCTGAAAAATTTTCTCCCTATCTTCTCATCTCTCAATAACATTCTAAAACGATTGTGGATAAGTTTAAATCAATTCTATTCTTATTATGCATCGCACAATGTTAAATCTTACAAAAAATTGTCTATTTTCTTTATAATTATAAGAAAAACTGGATTAAATACTTATCCCCTGTTATAGCCTTGACTCTTCTGTTATTACGTGTTATTATTGTAAATAAGAAAGAGATGGAATGAACATTGACAATTAAAGACAATAAAATATCTGTTCTATGATGGTGTATGGTGTATAAGATATTAAAAATATGAGATATAAGAAGAATCTAAAAATAGAGGGAAACAAGGTATATTCATACAATAAACATGTAGCAACTATATATCAAAAGAATAGAATACTATATGGATATTGGTCTGTTAATACAAGCAAGCATGTGAATTATATCGCAAGAGAATACAATCTTAATATTGTAAAAGGATTAAATGATGATGTAAATAGAGAAAAAGAAAAGAATTATGCTGATGAATTAAAATCCATTGGAATGGTTGCAATGTTTGGCAATGTTCTTTGTAACGATATAAAAGAAAAGAATACATGGAAAAAGCGCATGATGCTTGCAGGAAGCAATGGCATATCATTTCCCGATAATTGGGATACATTATCCGAAGAAGAAAAACAATCGCGTTTAAATAATGCAATTGCATCTACATTTTAATACATTGATACCATAACATCATAAAAATATGAGAAAGATAAATAAGAACGCTGAGAAAGCGTACATGTTTTCTATTGAGTCAAATATCACGTATTGTGATTTCTCTTACGTGGGTGGAACATTAAAGATTGATGTATCTTCTTTGTTTGATGATTATATAAACGGATACCCTGCAATAATGGGAGCATATCAAAACTACCTCGGTAGAGGTATGAGAGGTGCAATCGTCGGTGCGTCAATGTTCCGGCCTTCAGACTTGAATGATGACGATAGAGAGGTATATGACATCTTGATTGAGCGTATAAAACGATATGCGCATGCAATCACAAACAACGATGACTTGGATATGAATGACGAATGGAACACGATGAGCTACGAGAGACAACAGAGCCTGCCTGCATCGGCATATTAAACCTTGATATATGCGATTATACATACTATGTGGAGCTATGGTTGCGATTATGGGCGGTTTTTATCTCTTGCAGGTAGTTACATACCGCATAGAGCGCAAAGAGTGCCTAGAATGGCAAATACAGGCTCGTGAATATCCGTTATGGTATTCACAAAATTGGCAACGCGCACAATGCAATACATTGGGCATGCCATTGCCAAGATAATAAACAACACCGTACACCGTTATAGAATACATATTTTATTGGTTACTCACTAATGGGAAGAGTATCAAATGTATTTCCCGTATTGCAAATAGAACACTATAAGTGTGTTCACCGTAAAAACACCGATTGCAACGTTAGTGCCGTATAATCGGACTGAAACATCGGTCAGATGAGAAAGCGAAGCGACTGGTTCAGCAACGATAAACAAAGCCAATAAATATGTATACAAAAGACGGTGTTATTTTTATAAACCAGAAGCGAAGCGACTTTATAGAAGCGAAGCGATAGCATAATGGTTTCAAAGAAACCAGACCAATGTACCTTTTCAAAAACCATAAAAAAATATAAAAACTATTCTTGATAATTGGTACGTATATTTCAATCGCATGGGGATACGTACCAGTTACCAGCGTACGGTTTTCTCATATTTTTTCCGTATCTGGTTCGGCGCATGCGACTTTCGCGAATCTACGCATGTGGCGTGTGCGCCGAAATTTTTAAAAATATAATATATAAAATAATATACTAATAATATATGAAAAAAGCATTGCAGAGAGAAAAAAATGAACTCTACTATTATGAAAACGATAAAAAGATAATGGGTGTACATAAAAATATAAGTGGAGACATCAGCGGGTTGTGTGGAGACATCAGCGGGTTGAGAGGAAGCGTTAGCGGGTTGAGAGGAAGCGTTAGCGGGTTGAGAGGAAGCGTTAGCGGGTTGAGTGGATACATCAGCGGGTTGAGAGGAAACGTTAGCGGGTTGAGAGGAAGCGTTAGCGGGTTGAGAGGAGACATCAGCGGGTTGAGCGGAGACATCAGCGGGTTGAGAGGAAGCGTTAGCGGGTTGAGCGGAAACGTAGACTTATGTGAAATTACAGAAAAAGAAAGAATAGCTGGAGTAGATGTTAAAGATTTAATAGCTGAATAATATGCCCACCCAATCAAAAACCCCCGCCACGCTGGGGGAGAAAGAAGGAATTGAAAAAGCATATCCAGAAGCGTATAAAATAGCTAGAAAGTTTCATGAGCTTTATGAATCAATGGCTCCTTCTTTCGGATATGAAACGAAAGAAGAAACGAAAGAGTTTGATCCTGAAAGTTCTAATGGACGCTTAATGGCTTGTGTGTGCTGGGAGGTTGTAAAAGAATCCTATCTCACAGGCGCACAGGCGATGTTCGAGGCGATGAGATTGAAGGAAAAGGATTGTTGTGGTGGTGTATTGCCGTGTGATGAGCAATGCTCTGAACAAAATAAATATAATAGAGCCACAACCGAATCTCGCGAAGCTGGTGAGCAGTTTCTAAAATCTATTAAATAATATGTACTCCATTTGTTGCGAATATCTCGTAGTTAAAAAAAAGAATAAGTGGATATGCGGTAAGTGTAATAGATTTATAGAGTGGATTACTTTCAAAAAGAAGTGTCAGAAGTGTGGAAAAGATTATGATTCTTTGAATAGATTTAAGAGTAAATACTGCGGTGGATGTACAATAATCGTAAAGTCTGAAAATGCAAAAAGATACAAAAAGAAAGTGGTATAATGTAATTGGAGGACGTTCTTTTACAAAGGAGGGTCATCGTGGCTAAGAAGCCGGCTCGTAGAATCCGCAAGAAGATAAATCTTGCAAAGCAAGACTTGAAGCGTCTTGAGCGACATCACGTAATCCCAGTATCAAGAGGAGGGCAGTTAGTCGGTTCAAACGTCATCTACGTCCAGCGCAGATACCATCGCAGTTGGCATCACCTGTTTTCAAACCTCACTCCAGCAGAAGCAATCTTGCATATCTTGCGACAATGGAACGTTGGCTCAATCATTGACGAATTGACCATTGCAAGCGTCATTCGTATGATTGGAGGACGTATCTGTGAGCAAGAGAAGGAATAAAATTCGCGTGTATTTTTGTTATCCTTTTGGGGTAAAGTTCTACGATAAAGCGCAGACCTTCCAATCAGCAGTTCGGACTTCGTATTCACTTGGATACACTCCGATAATTGCATCACCATATCTTGTACGTCATGAGAATCCACCGTTTGAACGACATCTCATACGACAAACGATATATGGATGTGATGCACTCTTACTCTGTTACGAGGAACACGTTACCGAGTTACAGATGTGGGAGTTACACGTATCAACACAAGCAGGTATTCCCGTAATACGAAGTTCACTTCTTTAGGGGAATGTTTGTTTGTATCATTCCCCTCTCACACATATACAAAAATCTCTCTTTTGTTTATATGTGAGGGCGACTTTAGGCGGACGGCAGAAGCAAGGTTCTCCGTTCGTACGGTCGGGAGATGTTCAGATGACATATAGCGAGCTTGGGCAAGCTAAGGTTGTCCTGTTCATCTGTCGGTTCAAGTCCGACCCCTCAACCAGTTCTTTACAATTCGTCCATTATAGGAACGAAGCGACTGTGAAGTAGGGAGGTTAAGTATGTCTCAAAGAAGGCATCAACCAGACAATCATGCGAATCATGGATACACGATTCAGAATCAAAGACGAAGTGAAGACCTTTGTAAACTTTGCAATCAAGACTCATTCGGGTATATCCGTATTCCAGATACGAAGACGAACATTTGCATACCATGTGCAGAGTTTGTCGCATGTGAGTTACAACGTCATCTAAAGGGAGGCACATAATGCAATGTATCATCTGTTCATTCATCGGAAATGAACCAATGCAATTCATTGCTCTTCAATTCGCCCCGACAAAACCAGTATGCACAAACTGTGCATCTTCATTGGGTAGTACTGCACGAGCAAGACTTCTTGACGGAGTTAAGTTCTATCCCGCAGACCCAAAGCCAAAGGAAGATTTTGGCGGTATCCTTCCGAAGGGAGACTGGACACCATGAGCGAAAAAGCACAGCTTGGTTCTCTCATCTTTATTCTTGCAGTATGTGTACTAATGGTTGCCGCCGCTTTCTACCATACCGTTGTCATGGGTACATTCCAGCAATGATATGCGTGAAGTGCAAGAAAGAGTCGCTAGATATTTACATAATACGAGACAGAAGTTATTGCCAACAATGCGCAGAACAAGGAACGGGAGAGATAAGAATTGCCGAACGAGAAGAAGCAAAGCAAAAATAATGGACGAGAATTAAAAGAGGGAGCATTGATATCCCCATACTCAATTCTCCCTCCTCTTTTATATGCAATGCACGTTAATAAACCAATTCAATTTTTCAGTTGCATTAGTTATCGTTGCAATCTGGTCTGCAATAATTTATTTAATAATAAAAAACAGAGTATGAACCTCTGTGAATCGGTCAATCTATTCGGTATATTTTTCACATCACTTTCTCTTTTAATTTGGACTATTCTAATTGTTAAAATATTTTGGAAAGATTTATGACGCCAGAAGAGAAGTTCATATTAGGGGGATTCGTTTTATTTTTTATACTTGGATTCTTTCTTGCATACGTTTTCTTTTTTGCAAAATAAAAAACCATCCTCAAAATAAAATAAATATGAGATACGAGTCATCATTCTATAAGAGGAATCTTGAGCGACTTCGGTCTTTTATTATATGTCCAGAATGTCTGAAAGAAAGTCTGGATTGTCATCACTACGATTATATAAAAGAATACATTAAAGAATTAGAAGAAAAACCACCATTAGAATCTGAAAAGTTTAATATATTTTGGGAGGAATATCCAAGAAAGATTGCAAGAAAAACAGCAGAGTCTTATTGGATGAAGGCGAACATAGACGAAAAATTATTTGAAAAAATAATGAAGTCGTTAGAGGCACAAAAGAAATCAAGACAGTGGAAATCTGAAAACGGAAAGTATATTCCACATCCTGCAACGTGGATAAACCAAGAAAGATGGAATGATGAAATTCAATCTATACCAAATAAGTATGATTTAATATGAGCTGGAATCCAAAGATACCAATTAGATACAAAGAGGCAAGATATGAAGACGTGCCAGAAAATATAAGAGAGAAGTTCACCTCTATTATAAAAACCAGAAGGGGTATTTATATATTCGGTGATGTTGGCACTGGAAAAACACACATTGCATATTCACTACATTCTTCACAATATCCTGTTGCTTATTGCTCACGGTTCTGGAATACGACAGAATTATTGCACGAAATACGTGCAGACTTCGCAAGAGATATAAACGATAAGAGACGCACAGAAGAAGAGCTTATGAGTCTAAATAGACTTTTATTTTTAGATGATGTCGGGGCTGAGAAGATAACAGACTGGGTTATGGAAACCTTTTATCTAATAATCAACAAGAGATATAACGATATGTTACCGATTATTTTTACATCAAACTATTCAATAAAAGAATTAGCAGAAAGAATCGGAGATAGAATAGCATCAAGAATTGTAGAAACATGCGACATTATAGAGCTAAAAGGCGTTGATAGAAGACTGAAAAGATAGTTATACAAAGTTATCCACTTGACAAGCCCGTTATATGGGTATATAATCATTTGCATAAGATACATAACGTAAAAAAATATGTTAATGTCAGATAGCTACATAGACAGCTTCATTGGTGTAAACCTTTTAGAGGCTAACAAAGTAGAGATAGAAAAACACGTTTCTTCTGGGAAGTTATCTGCTGGAATGTTGGGACAACCATTGCAGTGGCAGGTTCTAAAGTATTATGAAGCACCACAAAAAGAATACGATGAGTACACATTAAGGAAGTTCTTACGCGGTAAAGAAATTGAGAAATGGTTGATTGAGCAGATACCGAATAAGATTCTACAAGAAGATGGAAAACAAAAGGAAGCTCTTTATAGAAATGTCATCGGGTTTATAGATGCGACCGTAGATACGAAAGATTGGAATTTTCCCGTTGGTATTATTCCTTTAGAGATAAAGTCAGTATCTAATGCAAAGTACAAAAGAATCATTCAAAGCTCACAGCTAGACCACTCTCACACGCTACAGGCTGCGTTATACGCGCTTTCTGAACAAAAGATGCACTTTGCTATATGTTATGTTGCTACGGACGATTTAAGGGTCAAAACGTATATTCAGGAGACAGCAAGTTTTAAGGATGAAATAGATAGAATTATAGATGAGTATGATGAGCAAATGAAGACTGGGACAATTCCTATATTCAAAGCAAAAGAAGATTGGCAGGCATCTATGAAGTACAATAATTATCCAGACTGGATGGAGCTAACGCAGGAAGAGATAAACGATAAACAACAAAAACTATTTGAAATCATACAATCTAAGTATGGAAAAGAAAAATAAGAAAGAAGATAACACATATAGAAGATTGTTTGAGATACTTGATTCAGAGCTTCCAGACAGCCTCAATATATTCGGAATGGATGCATATCATTTAAGACGAAATGCAGTTAAGAGATTCATAATGAAATATACAACACCAAAGGTCGGAAAGATAAATAACATTTAACAATAACAACGTATGAAGAAAGAAAAAACATCTTCTGCAAGTCCGAAAGCATCAAAGCCAGACAACAAACTAAACTTCTTAGAAGCAATGGCGATGATTGTAGATGGATTAACCGTATCAAGAAAAGAATGGAATCAAGAAAAAGAATATTGTTTGGTTCAAGATGGATACTTGCGGATATTTAAAGAGGGAGAGTTTCATAATTGGATTATCTCTGATGGGGATATAACAGCTAAGGATTGGATTATATGTCGGAAGTAACACAAAAAGAGATAGACAAGCTAAGAAGTGCAATAGAAAAAGACGAACGCATTGCAATGCTTGTAGAAAAGAATGAACAATATCTGCAGAAGTTATACAAGCGAGAAAAGTATCTTAGTGAAACATTAAAGATAATACAGACAAAGATAGTTAAAGGGTTAGAGAAAAAGTATGATGCAACAGACCCGCTTGCATTAGATGCAGCACGAGAGACACTAAAGATTCTTGAGGAAAGATTAAACGCATAAATATATGGACGAAGTAGTAAGAAAAGACCTTGAGGTTCTATGGACTCCACGTCAGGTAGCGAAATATCTTGGGCTACATCCAGTGTCTGTCTATAGATGGATACAAGAAAAGAGGATGATTAACCCAGATAAAATCGTACGATTTTCTAATAGAGTTAGAATACCTCGCAGTGAAGTTGAAAGAATCGCAGGTGTTATAAAAACTAATTTAATGGAATTATAATTGATAATTTTATGGGAAATGTATACGAGCTTTTCTTAGACAAAAAGAAAGCGGACTCACCTTTCATCAGCTTAAAAGATACAGAAAGCATACAGATTAAAAAGTTAAAGAACATTGAGATTGTACGTAGAGCAGGTTTTAATGGAGAAGAGAAAGATGTTTTACGTTTGACATGTGATATTGAAACGAGCGATGGTGTGAAGGAAAAGACATTTGATAACGGAACACAGAAGTTCGCTCAAGAATTGGCAGATAAGAATGTTGAGGTTGGAGATTCTTTCATGCTTATACGTTCTGGATTGATGTCAAAGACACGATATATCATATCTGGATTAAAGAAAGCGGACGAAACAAATAAAGAATCTAATGATGAT
>Ga0172375_10009883_pt1 | contig 12467 bp, 12 predicted proteins | sample LakKiv1m_FD_114537 | JGI IMG/M metagenome (GOLD analysis project Ga0172375, IMG submission 114537) | Freshwater microbial communities from Kabuno Bay, South-Kivu, Congo - kab_092012_11.1m | ecosystem: Environmental > Aquatic > Freshwater > Lake | place: Democratic Republic of the Congo... | reverse complement strand
ATTATCAAAACAACAACCACCGTGGCGACTACTACAACAACCACTACTGCTATAACAACACGAATGGCGTCGGGTGGTGGATCCGGTGGGGTATTAGAAGAAGACAAATTTCCAAATGCCAAAATTGATATTTCGGAGATCATGTACAACTCAGTGGGAAGTGATGAGGGAAGCGAATGGGTAGAAATTTACAATTCAGGAACATCCACGATAAAAATAAAAGATTTGCGATTTGTAGAATCGGGACAGAAACACATTATTTCTTTGTGGCGTGGGAACGATGTGCTCTTATCACAAGAATATGGGATTATTGCAGATTCACCAGAAAAGTTTTTAGAAAATTATCCCAATTATAATGGATCGTTGTGGAAGAGCGTAATGTCGCTTTCGAATACTCGTGATACGCTTGCGATGTTTGGAAATATTCGTAATTTAGGAGAGTCAGAATATTTTAGTTCATATGGAGCGAATGGTGATGGAAATTCGTTACAGAAAATTATGAATTCGTGGTATCCATCATTGCCAACACCAGGAAAGGAAAACAGTTACATACCACCACACGAAAATAAAAAGCCGATTGTCGAATTTTCATTTACTCCGGGTGCGCCAAAAGAGCGTGAAATGACAATGTTTATTGCTTCGTCAACTGACCCCGATGGAACGATTTCAAAATATATTTGGAAATTTGGTGATGGAGCAGAATTTACTTCCATAATAAATACGACCGAACACACATATTCTGCCGTTGGAACTTATCTTGCTGAAGTAAGTGTGTATGACAACGAAAATGAATTTACCGTTGCTACCACCACGATATCAATTGAGCCGAATGACGGACGGAAAGCAGATCATGTGGTGATTTCCGAGGTCCAATATGGAGGAGTAGATGCGGGGGATGAATTTATTGAGCTCTATAACCCGTCAACGAGTACCATTGATATGACTGGATGGTCTATTCAATATGCATCGGGGCGCGCCACTGATATAAATTCTAGTACTGTGTCGAGAAAAAATTTTGTTGCCTCGTCTTCGATTCGCGGAGAAGGATATTTTCTTATTGCGCGAGATTTAGATGTAAATGGAGGTGATGGGTATATTTCATCAACAACTCCCGATCTTTCTCACCGTTCATTTTCAATGTCGGGTGAGTCCACTGGTGGGTTGGTGTTTTTAGTGAAAAATAATGAAGATATTAATTCGGTGAATGATGATACTATTGTTGATTTTGTAAATTATGCAGATTTTGATTTATCAAATGGAAAATCGTTGGAACGACGTGCATGGAATGGTTCGATGTGCGCCTCCGCGCTTGTAAATGGTTCCGGAGAATTTCAGGGAAACGCATGTGATACCGAATATATGCGCTCCGATTTTGAGGTACAAAATAATCCAAATCCTCAAAACAGTGTGAGTATGATCGAGCCACGCGATCCGCCGTTTCTCCCAGAAAAACAAAATGGGAAAACAACATATGAAGAATATATTGACAATAATAATGTGATTGATTTTTCGTGGAGCACTTCCACAGACAGCGAGGGGAGTAGTGTTTGGTATGACCTTACCATGATTTCTGGAACAAGTTCTACGCAGATCGCATATACAACATCTACTTCGTTTGTGTATGCGCTGCCATATATTGGAAAGGATTATACATTTAAGTTGAAAGCGTGTGATCGTGATCGTGCTTGTTCTGATTCTATGATGATTCCTGTTTCTGTGCCAAGTTATGCGGGTGATGTGTATTTCGGGCCGAGGAATGGCGAACCTATTATAGAATTAACTACCAAACGATATCCATTTTTCCCCGACTTCAACGATTATAATCATGAGCGAAAACTGGTTGTGTTTTTTAACAAAGACGCGGAACTTACCAGTCAAGTACCGGAGTTTGCGAATCTACCAAATACGCTTACTCTGAAGTTTCCTGGGTGTCACGGCTATGAATCACAAACAAACGATGTTGTTTTTCCTGCTGGAGAGGGAACGTGTCTTGGATATGGTCCCGGATCTGGAAACTACAATATACGATATGCTGAGGACAATGTAATTCTATTAAAACCAATAGTACCAGAAGGGAGGACGGGATTCTTGCCGAGCGATTATGTTACATTTTCCTTTTATTCAATAGATACAATGGCATCAGAAAGATATTTTAATTTGATGACACGTGACGAAAAACGATATTATTTTAATCCAGAATCCAATAATGGAAAAAATCCGGTGTCATACGGCCCAATTACGGCAGAATATAAACCAAATCAATCTTCCATATTATTACAATGGAATAACCCAACTGATCCAGATTCAAGAGATGCTGGGTTAAAAAATGAAGTTACAGTTTCAACATCAACCGCAACAAGCTCCCTCTTATGGAAAGAAGTTGGTGGAAGCACCACAACTTCATTGATAACTGGTTTGGAATTCCCAATATATGCGCATATTCGCGCAAAAGATAATGATGGGAATTATTCTGAGATTGTTACTAATCCTATTGCATTAACGTCTCCAACAATACTTCTATCTCAAATTGAGTCAGATGGGTATGAATACCATGTGGGAAGTTCGCCGGCATACAATACCGATAATGACGAGGGGGCGTATCAAAATATTGTTGTGCGCTCAACAACAACGTTTGATGTGGTTGGTTTGAAGGCGTGGAAGCACAGTATGTATGAGTCTGGATTGCGATTAGTTATCTATCCATCACTTCCATCGGGGCTTCCTGATTTTAATACTGTCATCGGAGAATCTCGAATGGGAAATTATTGGTCAGTTGACCAGGACACTGAAATTGCATTAAATTTTGAAAATCCAATAACACTTGATCCAGAAGTTTCTTACTGGTTTGGAATTGATGTACCGGGTGCATATCGTGGAACTGAGATGGGTTGGAAAATTGCAAGTCGAAATACCAATAGCCCAGTTTTTGGACGTGCTGGGTGGGGATTTGGTCCTGGAAAAGGCGAGGCCTGTAATGGAACATGTACATACACAGAAGCGGAACAAAATTCACACGAGTGGTGGATAAAAATTGGGAAGAGATAGTCCCTGACCGTGTCTTTAAGAAGAACAGAGAGCAAGAGTTTTCATGAAAATGGATTTAGTTGAGGATTCTGCTTGGAAATGCAGTTGATATATTGCAACAAATTATACACAATTGGTCAATTATAAGAATTTATCGTATCTATTATAATTGTTAACATGGAACACGAAGAAAAAAAGAAAAAAGATTATTTACTTCCTGGAAGTATTCTTATTGCCGCCCTGCTTATTGCTGGAGCGTTATTTTATAATACAGGAAAGACGACAAACCAAAATGGTGAAAATCAAAACGCTGGGGAAAATCAAATAAGTGATTTAACTTCGGATTCAGCAAAAAATGTTCGGCCAATTTCAGATAGCGACCACAAACTTGGTCCTGATAGTGCGCCGATAAAAATTATCGCGTTTACTGATTTGGAATGTCCGTTTTGTAAAGAATATCATTTGGTTTTAAAACAGGCGATGAAGGAGATGCCGGGAAAGATTCAATTTGTTTTAAGAAGTTTTCCGCTTTCAGCGCTACATAAACAAGCAAAGACAGAGGCAGTTGCGTCTGAGTGTGTTGCGGATTTAGGAGGGCAGGAAGCATTTTGGAATTTTATTGATAAGGTATTTGATTCAACAAAATCAAATGATGGGCTTGACCTGAATTTACTTCCAAGGTTCGCAACGGAGGTTGGGGTTGATAAGGGAAAATTTGAACAATGTATGACTTCGGGGAAGTTTGATAGTTTAATTTCTTCAAATATTGAGAATGGAAACGCGTCGGGTCTTAAGGGAACACCATATTCGGTCGTGATTACACCGAATGGGCAATATTTGCCACTTAGTGGATATCTTCCAGTTGATCAATTTAAGTCAGCAATAGAACAGGTGCTCAATCAGAAATAAACAAAAGATCTCTCCTACCAAGGGGAGATTTTTCTTTTGTTGCAATATCCGTATAATGGAGGTATGCATTGGAATTATTGGATTATATTTGGACTGGGAGTCTGGGTATTATTGTCTCCTTGGATATTGGGTTTTTCTTCATATAATATCGCGCTGTGGAGCAATATACTTGCTGGTTGTTTGATATCATTATTTGTTCTTTGGGACTTCGTTCCTCCCGAAGAATAAAAGTTAAAAACTAATTTATTTTTTATGTACGATATTATTATTATTGGTGGTGGCCCTGCGGCAATATCTGCAGGTGTCTATGCAGGGAGGAAACGATTACAAACATTAGTAATTGCTGATTCATTTGGCGGGCAGTCGGTGGTGTCTACTGATATTCAGAATTGGATAGGAACCCCATCGATCTCTGGGTTTGAGCTTGCTCAGTCACTTGAAAAACATTTACGAGCACAAAAGGAAATAGAAATTAATGAAGGAGAATTGGTTGAACGTATTGAAAAAAAAGATGAAGGGCTATTTATAGTATCAACAAAATCAAAAAAATTTGAAACGAAGACAGTACTGATTGCTTCGGGGAGCGGAAGAAAAAAGTTAAATGTTCCTGGAGAAAAAGAATTTGAAGGCAGGGGTGTGTTTTTCTGTTCAATTTGTGATGCACCATTATTTGGCGATAAGACCGTTGCGGTTGTTGGGGGGGGGAACTCGGCGCTTGAATCGGTGATCGATTTACTTCCGTATGCAAAAAAAATAGTACTGCTCCATCGTGGAAGTGAACTGAAAGGTGACCCAGTAACACAAGAGAAAATAAAAAATTTAGAAAAAGTAGAAGTTATTTACAACGCGGAAACAAAAGAAATAAAAGGTGAGGAAATTGTAAATGAAATTATTTTTGTTGATCGTATAACAAAAGAAGAGAAAACAATTGCTGTCGATGGGGTGTTTGTAGAAATTGGGGCAACTCCAAATAGTAGTCTCGCATCTGGACTTTTAAATATGGATCAATATGGGGCGATCATTGTCAACGCGCGCACGCAGGCCACATCTTGTAAGGGTATTTGGGCTGCAGGGGATGTCACTGATATTCCCTATCGACAAAATTGTATTTCGGTTGGGGACGCGGCGAAGGCGGTACTCAACATTTATGAGCTGCTCCACGGTCATTAAACAAATGGAATATGATATACTATCTTTATGAGCATAAATAAAACAAACAAGGTCTTACTAATCGTTATTGTCGTTCTTCTCGTCATTCTTGCGGGGTTCGTGATAGTGAAAGAATTAGTTGGGGCGCCAACATATACCGCAGTATATTTAAAAACGGGCGATTTATATTTTGGAAAATTGGTGCGATTTCCATATTTTGGTTTGAAGGAACCATATATGTTACAAGTCAATCAATCAAACCAACAGAATCCATTAAGCGTACAGCGATTCAAGAATGTGTTTTGGGGTCCATCTGATCTCTTAAAGATTAATCGTTCCGAGGTTGTATGGTATACAACACTTCGTAGTGATAGCGATCTCGCAAAAACATTTACGCAGAATCCTGAACTTGTTCCTCAGCAGCAACAAGTGCAGCAAGCTCCCGTGCAACAAGCGCCGATACAGCAGAATCCAAAACCAGAAGAAAAGAAATAATACAAAAATCCGATGCGTCTGCATCGGATTTTTGTTATGATAGTAGTAATGGTGTGCAACGAGCGTTTTTTTAAATTGAAGGAAGGACAGGCGACGCTTGCGTTTATTATTCTTGTTAGTGGGCTTATTTTGGAAATTGCGGTTGCGGGATCATTTGTGACATATTTTTTAAGCAGTTCGGGGATGGGGGAACGTCTTTCTGCTCGCGCGCTTGCGGTCGCATCCTCCGGAGTTCGTGACGCCGAAATTCGTCTCGTCCGATTAGGATCTTTGTGTGGCGATATTTCTCCATATACATTTAGCATTGATCAAGATTCTGCAACTATTTCTTCTTCTCGCGTGACTGTTGGAGAAAATTGTGAATACACCATTACTGCACTAGGAGTAGCAGGAACAAGACAGCGAAAACTCGTTGCGGTATTATTAATGAATACTACGACCGGTCTCGCAGAGCTCAGGTCGGTGAATGAGCGTCCAGTACAGTAATATACAATGAATTCCCGAATAGCTCAAAAAATAAAATATTTTCTTGAAAGATTAAGTTCAAAACCAAATATTGGCGGTCTCTTGATAACCGATGGAGCCCTACAGTTTCTCTCTATAGAGGCGGGGAATGTGCGTCCACTTACTATTAAACTTCCTTATGGGGTAATTCGTGAAGGTCGAGTTCTCGACGTCCAGAAATTCAGAGATGCATTAATGCAACTACATGGAGCACTTTCTAATGATGCGCGAATGATTATCCCTCTCACCATAGTTCTTCCTTCGTCTGGTGTATATACACAAAGTTTTTCTGTTCCAAATATTGGAGTAGATAAATTGAAGGAGTCTGCGAATTTGAATATTCAAATGATTTCTCCGATGGCTCCGGAACATTCTTATATGAGTTGGCAGGTTGCTCGAGAAACGCAAGATCAATTTGAGCTTTTGGGGGCATTTGTTGATCGAGCGTTTGTTGACACTATTCGTCAAATACTTGAAGAGTCACGATTTTCTCCCGTTGCATTTGAATTCCCTTCTCTTTCGCTTGCTCGACTCATAGCACTTGCTGATATGACGGGAGAGAAACCGGCGTTGTTGGTGAGTATATCTTCTGATGGAATGAATCTTTCTATTGTAAAAAATAAGTCACTTTATTTTGATTATTTTAAATCGTGGGGATCAATTCAGGGCGAGAAAAAAGAAATTACAAAAGATTATTTTGAATCTGTCGTGGCTGAAGAATTTCAGCGCGTTATGAATTTTTCCACCAGTAAATTTCGTGAATCGCCCGAACGTGTTTTTTTGGTAACTCCAGGATTCGAAGAGGGGATGCAGAAATTCGTGCAAACACGTTTTGGTCTTCCAACAGTGCTTTTTTCTATCCCATCGTGGAATATCTCTCCGTCATGGTATACGGTTATCGGAGCAGCGTTGAGGGAAAGCGCTTCCTATAGATTTGGAGATGCAATTAACTTTATGCCTCTTACTTCGGGAGATTTTTTTCTCAGAGAACAGACAATACGATTTATTTATTTATGGCGTGGTATTTCAGTGGCGGTGCTTGGTATCTTATTTATCTTTTTTGCAGGAAGCGCATACACTATTGGGGGCGAGCTTTCAAAGACAAGAAGTCATCTTGCAATATTTAGTGCAAATGTCCCGAAGGAAGAACTTGCACGTCTTGAAAGTGATGTGACAATTTTTAACTCACTAGTTAAAAATATTAGCTTTGTAGAAACAACAAAAAAACAATGGCCGCTATTTTTTAGTAGAATTCAGGCGGTTACAAAAGCCGGAGGAATAACGATTGATAAAATTGAAGTTGGGAATGTGAATGATCCGATTACTATGCTTGCGCACGGGACAGATACCAATGCCATTGTCAGCTTTAAAAATTTGCTCTCAAAAGAAAAAGATTTTACTGAAATAAATTTTCTTGTTTCTCAGATTGCGTCGAGAGAGGACGGTTCGGTAGGATTTCAGATTTCTTTCAAATTTACCCGATAAAAACCCCAGAAAATTTTTAAAAGAAAAGTATTTTTTTGACAATTTCAGCTTCTGACTCAATGATATTTTTTTCCTTTTTCTTTATTGAAGATAAAACAAATGACGCCGCTTTCTCTCTTTTTTTTCCTTCATGTTCCGCCTTGCGTATTCCGACCCTAAATCTCCAGAATTCTTTGGTCCCCAGTGTATTTACAATCGATTTTATTCCATTGTGTCCCGCGTCTCCTCTTCCAAATTGCAGTTTTGTTGCGCCAATCGGAAGATCTGTGTCGTCGTGTATAACAAGAAGCGAATCGTAGGGGAGTTTGAAATAGGTGAGTGCGTCATGAATTGCTTTTCCCGAATCGTTCATAAATGTGCTTGGCAACACAAATGTGTATTGTCCTATTTTAGTACACTCGAACGATTTTTTCGGAGCGGAGCGGGGATGTGTTTTAAGAATAGACTCAACGATTAACCTGCCCGCATTATGAAGCGTGTCGTGGTATTCATCTCCAGGATTTCCAAGTCCTGCAATGAGCGATATGGTGTGAGGGTTGAACTCTTTCGTCATCTTGAGTAAAATTATCGCATACTAAGAGTTAATTCGCTATATATTTACATACATGAGAAAATTTTTATGGTCTTTATTTGAGGTTATCGAGACGGTTGCAATTGCGGTGATTGCTGTTATATTGGTGCGAACATTTATTGCTCAGCCATTTTTAGTGAGTGGATCAAGTTTGGAACCAAATTTTAAAGATGGAGATTATTTGTTGGTAGACGAACTTGCATATCGATTTAGAGAGCCTTCTCGCGGTGAAGTGATTGTTTTCAAATATCCTGGTGATCACAAGACCTATTATATAAAGCGAATTATCGGTCTTCCGGGAGAACGGGTGGTAGTAAGGGGCGATTCAGTTGTAATATATGGAGTAGATGGGGAAAAGAAGGGGTTGAAAGAGTCGTATACATCGGGGATGAGTATCCAAAAAGATATTGATGAGACACTTTCAGAAAATGAATATTTTGTAATGGGCGATAATCGAGATTTCAGTTATGATTCACGTTCGTGGGGTCCGCTCACACGAGGAGATGTAACTGGAGTGGTGAAGCTTCGTCTTTGGCCATTTAGTGAAGTGAGTACGTTTAAGCCGGCAATCTATTAAAATACTATGCGAACAAAGAAACTAAAAACTACAAAGTCAACACAAGATATCGTAAGCGTGTCGGGGATGAGAGATGTACACCCAAAAGATGGAGATTGGTGGCGCACAATTCTTGATGCGGGACATTCGGTTGCTGATATTTTTGATTTTGCATATATTGAAACTCCAATCGTTGAGAATATGGATTTATTTATGAAAAGCATCGGATCAGGAAAAGAACAAGCGGAAAAGCGATTGTTTAAAATTGAAGCAAAAGAAGGGAGGTTGGCGCTCCGATCTGATCTTTCTGCTCCGGTACTTCGAAGCTATATAGAACATCGACTTGGATATTTTTCGTCTCCGCTTCGTGTGTTTCATTACGGCCCAGTGTTTCGTAATGGAAAAGTAAGAGATGGGTTTGAACGTGAGGTAAGGCAGTGGGGATTTGATATTGTCGGAGACAATGATGCGGTGTATGACGTGCAGGTAATGCTTGCGGCGATTGGAATGCTAAAACAACTTCGATTTACTGAATTAAAAGTAAGAATAAACACAATGGGTTGTAAGGTATGCAGAAATAATTATCGTGATAAATTAAAAGCCTATTTGAAAAAACAAAAACTGTGTGAAGATTGTAGGGAGACGGTTGAATCAAATCCGATGCATTGTTTTTTATGTGAGGATGGTTCATGTCGAGCACTTCGTGCCGATGCACCAATTATCCTTGATTTTCTTTGCCAGGGATGTAATAACCACTTTAAGTCAGTGCTCGAGCTTGTTGAGGAAAATGGAATCTCGTATGAGCCAGATCCTTATTTTGTTCGCGAAAAAGAATATTATAATCGCACAGTATTTGAGATTGTTTCGGGAAATGATCCACTTTCACTTGCGGGAGGGGGAAGATATGACTATCTCGCAGAAATGTTGTTTGGGAAGATGATTCATGGTGTTGGCGTGGCACTTAGTTTGCATAGAGTTATGGAACGAATGAAAGTGAATGGACTTCATCCGCAGAGAAAAGAAAAACCAAAAGCATTTTTTATCGCAGTAGGAGAACAAGCAAAAAAAATGAGCGTTCGACTTATTAATGAGCTCCGTAGCGCGGGGATTCCTGTTGCTGAAGAGTTGGGGAAAAAGACGTTGCGCTTGCAATTAAGGGCAGCAGAAAAAGAAGCGGGCGTCACTCTCATTGTTGGGCAGAAAGAGGCGTTTGAAGGAACGGTAATAATTCGAAATTTAAAGACGGGTGCGCAGGAAACACTTGTTGCCGAAAAACTTCCCGAGCAAGTACGAAAATGGCTTAAATAATATGGATTGCGTTTTTTGTAAGATTGCAAAAAAAGAAATAAACGCCTATACGATTTTTGAGGACGAGTCAGTCTGTGCGTTTTTAGATATTCACCCACTTTCTCTTGGGCATTCCGTGGTTATTTCTAAAATGCACGCAGAAAATATTATTGATCTTCCTCTTGAATTGGTCGCCCCCGTTTTTCTCGGTGTTCAACAGGTTACAAAAATAATTAAAAAGACACTAAATCCTGACGGATTTACTATTGGGATCAATCATGGAAAATGGGCGGGGCAGGATATGGATCATCTTCATATACATATTATTCCGCGTTGGAAAGATGATAATGGGAGATCTATTCATAGTGTAGTAAAAAATCCACCGACAGAATCGTTGACAGAAACAAAAAATCGCATTATAAATAACGAGCATGGCAATTGAAGCAAGAAAAAGAGAAGGAGAAGCGGCAAACTCACTTATCTATCGTTTTAATCGAAAGGTACAACAAAGCGGATTGGTAAAAGAAACCCGCAAGCGTACGTTTACGGCTAGAACAGCAAATAAAACTAAGCGGCGCGCGTCTGCGCTTTACCGTATTGAGAAGCAGTCCGATATGGCAAAGGTAAAAAAGTACGGACATAAGTAATTTATTTTCTGTATGCCGACGCAAGAGACAATTCGTAAAGAGTATGCAGAGGCGTTAAAGGCAAGAACTATGAGCGTTGTTGAAACGCTCAGGTTGCTTTTGGCTGCATTGAAAAATAGAGAAATAGAAAAAAGAGGGAAAATGGGAATCTCAGAACTTTCTGAAGAGGAAGTGGTTGAGGTAGTAACGCGAGAAGTAAAAAAACGAAGAGAAGCAATCGAACTTTATACACAGGGCAATCGTGCCGATCTTGCACAAAAAGAAAAAGATGAATTAGTAATTATTGAAAAATTTCTTCCCCCACAGATGGATGAAGCGGAAGTAAGAGTTATCGTTAAAAAACAGATAGAGATGCTCGGAAACCCTCCCGCCTCAGATTTTGGAAAAGTTATGGGAGTCGTTATGAAGGATTTAAAAGGGAAGGTTGATGGGACTGTAGTGACGAAAGTTATAAAAGAATTATTAAAATAAAAGATCGCCATAGAGCGGTTTTTTATTTTGGGGTACAATTGAATCATATGGAACTGATAGAACTTTTTGTTTCGAAAAAGGAGCATCAAGGATATGCCGCGGTTGCAAAAAATGCTGCAGAGAAAGCCATGAAGAAATTTAAGAAGAATGGGATGGTAGAATTACATATTATTACCGATAGAGAAATGCAGACAATAAACAAAAAGACTCGGGGAAAAAATGAGGCAACCAATGTATTGAGTTTCGAGTCTTTTGGATTTCCACGAGCAGACAAGAAAAATTATCTTGGTGAGGTGTATCTTGCTCCAGATTTTATTAAAGGAAAAAAACAGGATATTGAACTTCTTGCGGTGCACGGAGTACTACATCTATTGGGGTACACGCATGAAGAAAAACGTGATAGGATAATGATGGAAAGAGTCGAAGATGAGATTCTTTCTTTTATTGTTAAGTCTTAAATTCTTCGAATCACAAATATGTGTCGCACAGAGTTTAGGATTTTTTATATCTACCAATGGCAACAATTATTACAAGTTTAGATATTGGATCATCGCAAGTAAAAGGAGTTGTTGCGACACCAAAAAAAGACGGGACACTTTCAGTGGTAACTTGTTTTAAACAGCCGTCACAGGGATTTAAGAGAGGGGTACTTACTGATGTTGAAGACGCCGGTCAATGTTTGCGGAGTATTACACAAGATCTCGAACGTATTTCAAAAAATGCGACTAAAAATGTTTTTTTAAATTTTTCAAGTGAGCAGGTTTGGTCGCGAATGTCTCGGGGAATTGTTGCGGTTGCGCGTGCCGATCAGGAAATTCAACAAGATGATGTTGATAGAGTAGTACAGGCGTCTCGTGCAGTGAAACTTGCAAACAATAAACTGGTTCTTCATAACGTGGTGAGGGAGTTTTTTGTCGATGATGTCGGTGATATTGCGGACCCTCTTGGTATGACAGGAAATCGATTGGAGGTGAGCACTCTTATTGTTGAAGCATTTGCACCACACGTAAATGCATTATTAAAAAATGCTGAACGTGCGGGATTAACGGTTGGTGGGGTGATTTTCAATCCGCTTGCATCGGCACGTGCGTCACTTTCAAAGCGGCAAAAAGATTTGGGCGTTTTGCTTGTCGATTTTGGTTTTGGAACTACTACGATCGCAATATATGAAGAGGGGAAAGTGCTTCACACGCGATGTATTCCAATTGGTATGGGGTATGTAACAAATGATATTGCAATTGGATTTACTACTTCAATTGCGATTGCTGAAAAGTTAAAAACTGGATATGGATATGCAATTGCACGTACAATATCCAAAAAAGAAAATATTAACTTATCTGATATAGATCCATCGGCGCACGGAGAAATT
>Ga0172375_10009882_pt1 | contig 12467 bp, 15 predicted proteins | sample LakKiv1m_FD_114537 | JGI IMG/M metagenome (GOLD analysis project Ga0172375, IMG submission 114537) | Freshwater microbial communities from Kabuno Bay, South-Kivu, Congo - kab_092012_11.1m | ecosystem: Environmental > Aquatic > Freshwater > Lake | place: Democratic Republic of the Congo... | reverse complement strand
TCATTAGTCCCCCCACACCAACTTCCACAATTTTATCTCCCCTAGGTAATTGTTGCCTAAAAACTGGGATTTTTACAAAAGTTGGTGTGGGGATAAATTAATTTTTTAGCCTTTTTATCTTACTTCATAATCAGAATTTCGTCAACTCTTGGTCGATATCTCATTTATCCTTGATTTTCTAGTAAAAACTGATAATCTTAAGATGGGTTTCTCAAATTAATAAATAAATTTAGAATATGAAAAAAAATATTTCATGGCAAGTGTTAATAATTATTGGTCTAGTTGGCATTATCACTGGTCAGTTTATTATTATTGGAGTTATCGGAAATGCCATTGGCGTTGTTGGTGATATTTGTTTTTTGATTGGAATAGTGAATATGATTATTGCTTTTGCAAAAGGCAGAAAAGAAAAAAATAATATATCAGAAAATACAGCTATTAAAATCGAAAAGAGTTTAAAAAATAAAAATTCTGATTACAAAAAATATATTAGCTATATTCCTTATGGAATAATAATTATTTTAGTATTGGTGATTATTTTTTTAATAAATAAAAATAATAAACCACTTATTTCTTCCAATGAAAGCTCAATAATAGAACAATTGCCAGAGCAAAAGGGTGATGGTTCTTTTAGTTTTAACACCGAAGAATACCCAGAAAATTTCATTGTTGGTTTCTGGTTAAATGAACAGATAAATACGAGCTACTTTTTCGAGAAAGATAAAACCCTTTCGATAGTTAATGGAGAAAATGTTTTAAGTTGTACATATGAAATAAATAAACAAAATATTGAAAATAATTCAGTGGATATTTGGTTTTATTGTCCTATGCCTGATTGGCAAGGCTACTCCGAATTACATTATTTAACTTTCTCAAGTGATTATAAGAGTTTTTCAGATACAAAAAATATACAAGCGATGATTGACGAAGTGCCTGGGAAATTTATAAAAGTTGAAGCAAGATAATAATTTTGTAGACCCTTTTAAATTAAAAAATATGATTTATATTATATGGTTAACAATTCTAGCATTATTTATTTTTTCTTTATTTAATAAAATTCCATGGTGGATAACAGTGGCGATTTATGTAATTGTTGTATTTTTTAGAGCTAAAGAAAAAATTGGAAACAATAAAGATTGGGTTGAGTTAAATAAACGCGATGAGAAATTGAAATTGGAAGAGGTGGCAGAAGAAATGGCTCAAAAAGGTTTGACTTTTAGCAGTATCAGAAATGATGCAGAGAAAAAAGTCGCAGAAGATTTCAATTATGAGCGAAAAAAACAAAAAAGAAAATTTGAAAATGAATTAATTAATTCGTTATTTTTGAAATAGTAACTTATAGCTTATTTTAATAGGTGCCACACCAACGAAGTTGGCACGAAATATAACTGCATCAAATAAAGTATTATAATTGTAAGAATGTTGCAAAAATAATTATAATATGGCATTATTTAGATAATAAAAAATATGACTCTACACACTGAAAAATATAAACAGGTAATCCTCTATCTTTGCTCTAAGTTGGGCAAAAAAGTGCGAGGAAAGAAAAAACTGGCGAAATTGCTCTATTTCGTTGATTTTGATTTTTTTGAAAAAAATCAAAAATATTTTACTGGCGATAAATACAAAGCATTGCCAATGGGACCTTTTCCAGTTTCCTTAAATGAAATAACAATGGAAATGGCAAAGGAAAAAACATTAAAAGTTGAATCAGTAAATGAGCATGATGGATATAATGCAACAGAAATTTACACATGCTTAAAAGATCCAAAGGTTTCTATTTTTTCTAAGGAAGAAATAGAAATGCTTGACCGAGTTATTACAAAATACGGGAACTTGAATGGAAAACAACTGGAAGATTTAACACATGCGGAAGCTCCATATATAGGGACAGAACCTAAAAGAGAAATTCCGTATGAATTAGCTTTTTATCGAGGAACCGATTTCAATAATAGTCATGCTTGATTTCATTTTACATCCTTCATTTGAAAAAGAAGCCGCCAAGTTAAAACGGCGGTTTTCATTAGATAAAGGACTGCAATCTTTTCAGAGATTGTGCGAATTTCAATTTAATCCTACAAATCCACAACAAGTCATTGCGCCAGCAAAATTACACAGAGTAACACAAAATGATTTATGGAGTATTTGGAAAATTGAATTGGTAGTGCCTGGATTAAGGCCAAATCAATTTCCAAGAGTGTGGTTTGCGGTAAAAGGGTTAAATATAGTCTTCTTGTGTATAGCTTCGCATGTTGATAATTATAGTGATAATCAAATGAATCAAGTAGCAATCAGTAGGGTTAATGATATTTTCTAGGCGGCGCGCCAACAAGGTTGGCACGAAACTCGGCAATAGCCAAAAGTGAATAGTAAAAAGTATTTTTGAAGAAAAAACTCCAGTTTATCTGGAGCTTTTTTTATAGTTTCTTAATAAAATCCTCAAAATCTTTTGGCAATGGCGCTTCGAAGCTATAATTTTTCCCAAAAAGTTCGAATTTTAATTTCTGCGCGTGCAAGAAATGTCTTTCCACTCCCACTGGGATGGAAAGATCTTTTCTTTTATATTTTTCATCTCCCACCACTGGATTCCCAATCGAAGAAAAGTGCACGCGAATTTGATGCATGCGTCCAGTCTTGGGAAATGCTTCCACCAAATCATAATCTTCAAATCGTTTCAAAAGTTTATACTCCGTCACCGCTCCCCGCGCTGTCCCTTTCATTTTTCCCCGCGCAATCTTTTGTTTTTTGAAACTGGCACTGCGCGCAATTGGTGCATCAATCACACCTGATTTATTCTTCAAATGGCCATAGACCAAGGCGACATAATTTTTTTCCATCTCGCGATTGGCAAATTTTCTTTTGAGCTCGTCAAAAGTTTTTTGATTTCTGGCCACCACAATCGCTCCACTAGTGTCTTTGTCGAGCCGATGCACAATTCCTGGTCGCATCCAAGAACCCTCTGACCCATCATTAATATTTTTAATTTCTGGAAAAGTGACAACCAGCGCATTAACCAAAGTATTTTCTTTTTCGATGTCAGTTGGATGCACCATCATGCCAGAAGGCTTATTTACTACAATAATATTTTCATCTTGATAGATAATTTCCAATTTCATTTCCTTGTTCGGAAGCACTTCATTTTTTTCCGCTTGGATATTAATTTCAATTTCATCATTTTCTTTCAAGACATAACTCGGTTTCACTTTTTTTCCATTCACTAAAATTTTTTCTTCTTTGATATTGCGAATAATTTCTCCTCGAGAAATTTCCTCATTAAAAAAAACTTCCTCTTTGAGGAATAAATCAATCCGCTGTCCAGCATTTTCTTGAGTTATTTTTTTTATCATGTGGGCGAGAGAGGACTTGAACCTCCATGGATTATTAGTCCATCAGCTCCTAAGGCTGACGTGTCTGCCAATTTCACCACTCGCCCAAACTTATATAGCGCGTATACCAACCTGCCCCGTAGTCAGCTGTGCTGTACTACTGGGGTTCCCTGCCTACCGGCAGGCAGGCGCCACCAAGGCTTTTATAATACATTACATCATACCTTCTATTTCAGTTTTTGGCAATCATGCACCCAAGATGCTTTTGATTCTCGCCACTTCTGGTCCCAAGGCTCCGTCATCTTCATATTCCCCATGATGACGTCCAGCGTTGCCATAAGTTTCTTTTTTCTGATCCAAATGAATATTAATCAAAAGATCCAAACCCTCCACGCGAGCATACATATGAAAACGCGGATAACCTTGGCGCGCCAAAGGACGAACAAAACTCATCTCATTTCCTTCATTTCGCTGATAAGCATAACCAGCTCGTCGCATCAAATTCACCGGATTCTCTTTAATGTTTTTAACTTCAATTTGCATTTTTTTATTATGTCATTCCCGTGCAAACGGGAATCTAGTCAGAAAAATTTATTTACTGGATCCCCGCCTACCGGCAGGCAGGCCCGCCTTCGCGAGGATGACATTTTATTATTTAAATTATTCTATTCAAAAAATTTTTATCACTTGTCACTTGTCACTTATCACTTGTCTCTTGTCTCTTGAGTTATATTATTTCCTCCCAAATCTTCTCCAAAATCTCTACCGCTTTTTCATTTTTTTCCAATTTTTTTATTTTCTCCACTATCGCATCGGCCGAAGCTACCCAAGTTTTTTGTTTGCTCAAAAAAATGTGAATGGATTTATCATCAGGCTCTTCTTTAATATAATTAGCAATAATGGCATACCACAGCCCCACTGTTTCATGTGAAACATCCAGCGAGATTTCAAAAAGGGGAACATTATTAAAAAGATGTACCAACTTTTCCCAATTATTATATTCTTTATAAACTAATTTATCTTCCAATTCTTTGTTAACTTGCCCATAAAACTCATCCGCTTCAGGAATGGAAAGTAAATCATATTTCTGAATAATCTCTTCTCTTCTCATGTCGCAATAGAGATGAAATTTCCAACCCGCTTCAAAAGAAGTAAGACCTTTGAAATTTAAATCAATTTCCGGAAAGTGCATATGCGTTTCTTTGCGGGAAAGTGATTCATCAATTCGGCGAATATCCGGAAAGACACAACCCAAAATAAATTGGTCCTTATCAATCCAACTCGGATGATCGTTTTCTAAAAATTTTTTCGCATAAACAATATGCGCAATTTGCGAAGCCATAGTTTTATTTTAGCATAAAAGATTAAAGCCCGACATTGACATATTACCTAATGGAGAGTATTATTCTATTTCAGATAAATAATTGAACATTAAAAACTTCATACAAGAGAGCGCTATTATGGATCAAAAAATTCTTCGTATTGGATTAGATGTTACCAAAAGATGCAACCGAGGCTGTAGTCATTGCCTTTATGATTGCACCGATAAACCTACCTCCTATTTAAAAGCCACTGATATTATTAGCCTACTCAAAGAACTTGACCAGCTTGATTATGATTGTTTTGAATTTTCCATTTCTGGAGGTGAACCATTTTTGAATCCTGAAATTGTTGAAATCTTCGATATATTAGGGAGACACAAAAAAACCCAGAAGATACTTATAGTAACCTCTGGCTTCCTTAAAAATGATCCAGAAATTGGATTATTTAAAAAAGTTTTAGCAAGAAGATACATTATTAAGGTTCGTTTCAGATTAAGCTTTAACAGCTATGCTAAATCATTTCCAGAAAGACTCGAGACGACGCTAGATCTGTTATTGAATTCTAAGGCATTAGGCTTTGCCATTCAATCCTGTATCAGCTATCAAACTTTTGAAAAAACTTATAAACAGCTTGAAAAAATATTGCGCAAAGGTAAATTCCGAAAGTATCTTTCAGTTCCAAAAACTTTTGATCCATCTTATATCAGAATATACACAGACTCTCGGAGATTTATTCCATTAGACGTACTTGCCGAAGAATCAATTTTGGAGGATACTCTTTGGGTCGGTCTTTGCAAGAACAAAAAAAGAATAAAATTTTTCCTGATTGATTATTTCTTCTTGTGCCATGGTGGTCGTGCAAAAAATCTAACCCAAGAAGAAACGCGAATAACCTTTTGTTCAGCTCTCTCGAGTACCCCCTACTTAAATAGATTAATCATTGATCATGACAAAAAAGTTTATCCCCATTGTCCATGTTTACCAATTAAAGGAATGGATATGGGTATTTTCGGAAAAGATAGTATGGAGGATTTACTGCAAAAGAGCGACAACTTCCGAACAGCAATAGTTCGTGAGATTTTAAATGATAAAAGAATGTTCACTCCCGATTCAGCCTGTGATATTTGCAAAGGATTAGTTTTTGAAAAAAGAATTTTTGCCTAAAAACCAAGGCGGAGACTCAACCAAGTTTCCGCCTTTTTTATTTTTATGTTTTACGTTTCGCGTTACGCGTTTTACGCTACGCGCCTATTTCACCCAATGCTTCTTTTTAATTTCCTCTTCATCTTCTTCTTTTTTTTCTTCAATTTTTACTTTTGCCATCTGGCGAAGTTTTTCCAAATCCTCGGAGTCCAGTTCTTTAGCGCGATTCAAAAGAAATTCGCGATTATTTTTGGAAGCGTCTTCGATAACTTCAGAAAGAAGCACATCCAAAATCGCTCCGATTTTAGGACCGGGTTTCATCGCCAACTCTTTCATCAAATCATTACCATTAACTTTGAGCATTTTCACCGACACAGCATCTGAAGAAACTTTTTCAATAATAAATTCCAAGTGTCTGAGCTTATAGGGTTTCGCTTTAGGCGTACCCGAACCCAAACGATCAGCAATGCGAAGGTCGATTAAGTCTTTCATGTTATCCAAACCCACTTTTTGAATCAATCTGCGAACGGAACTTTCTGTCACTTCATCGGGATTGTAGTAGAACATATGATTGTCCACCAAAAGTTTTACTTTCTTGATTATTTCATTAGAAAAGCGCAGACGCTCCAAAATTTTCTCCACTACTCGGGCGCCCACATGATCATGATTGTAGAATGTGGCAAATTCACCTTCGCCTCTCTTGGTTTGTGGTTTAGCAATGTCATGAAGAAGTGAAGCCAGTCTCACTTCCAATTTCTGGGAAGGACAAAATTTCAAAGATAAAATGCAATGTTTGAAAATGGTATAGATATGATGACGATTCTGCGCCACCCCATAACCTTTTTCCAATTCCGGAATAATGTATGGCAAGAGTCCTGTTTCATGAAGCATCTCCATTCCCTCACTTGGACGATCAGATAAAATTATTTTCACCAACTCATCCTTAATTCTCTCTTCGGAAACAAATTTTAGATTCTTCGCATTTTTCTTAATCGCTTCTAAAGTTTTTTCTTCAATGGAAAATCCCAGTTGCGACTGAAAGCGGATTGCTCTCATCATGCGCAGTGCATCTTCCGAAAATCTTTCCTCGGCTTTTCCGACAGTGCGAATAATTTTCTTTTTCAAATCTTTTTGCCCCTCAAACAAATCAATAATTTCAACCCCCACTTTCATCTCCCCCTTTTTAAGGGGGAGAGATTGAGAAGGGGTCAAACGAATTGCCAAAGCATTAACCGTAAAATCACGCCGACTTAAATCTTTTTCTAAAGTATCAGCAAATAAAATTTGATCCGGATGACGCTTATCAGAATATTTTGATTCAATTCTGTAGGTTGTCACCTCAATCACCCCCTTCTTCTCCCCCTTATTAAAAGGGAGGGATTGAGAGGGGGTTTCAAACGGTTCGACTTTCACCCCGACAGTTCCAAAATCATTTTCATAAAAACTATCTGGAAAAATTTTTTGCACTTCTTCTGGCTGAGCATTAGTGGTCACGTCCCAATCTTTCGGTTCTTTATCCAATAACAAATCACGCACGCATCCGCCCACGATATAGCTTTCAAAATTATTCTCTTGAAGCTTTTTTAATATTTCAATAACTTGTTTTGGTATTTTATTTAGCATTTACTAAATGTTTATTGATAAAATTTTCTATTAAAACTACAATTGCCTCTTTGTCTTCAGAATTACTCTTAGCAACATCTACGGAAAATCGATATAGCTTACTTGGACCAACATCTATCCACTTATCATTTTTATTAAGAAAAACGAATAATGAAGTTACCGCTATTCGTTTATTTCCATTTTGAAATGGATGGTTTTTTATCAGAAGATAAAATAAAATTGAAGCTTTTTTTACCAACGATGGGTAGAGATTTTTTTTGCTAAAAGTTTGAAATGGTGTAGCTAAACAACTTTCTAATTTATTTGGAAATCGAGTTGTAAAATCTGGTATTTTTTCATCCCATTCTAAAAGTCGCTTTGCCAAAGAATGTCCTAAATATTCAACATCATCAATTGTTAGGGGTTTAATATTTTTCATTATTCCTTGCCTAACTTTTTTAATACATCTCCATATTCCTTAACGGTTTTTATAACCCCTTCATCGATTTTACGCAAATCACTTTCTGATGATGGCCTAAATATCGGATTTAATTGATCCTTAGGAATCAAAAAACTACGCCCCACTCTAATGGCTGTAATCTCACTTTTATGTATTTTCCTAGTGATTTGCATACGACTAAGGCCTAAGATCTTAGCTGCCTGACTAGTCGTGTAAAATTGATTATTATTCATAATATATTTATATGTTACAATTGTAACATATAATTTTAAATGTTACAAGAGTAACTCATATTTTTTAAACAAATCCCTAGTCTAAGGCATTTATCTATTACTTGTCTCCTCAGTAGGAATTTCACCCCGCACCAAATTTTATTGATACTAACTGAAGGCTACTTAATTGTCTCCTCAGTAGGAATCGAACCTACATCTCATCCTTAGGACGGATTTGCTCTATCCATTGAGCTATGAGGAGATTTTTATATTATTAATCCACTGCCTGCCCCGTAGTCAGCTCTTTATCCCGTAGTCAATTTATTGTACTACTGGGATGCTGTACTACTGGGGAGCTATGAGGAGATTTTTATATTAACAATTAGTTATTTAAAAACACATTTCTTTTACTTGTTTCAACCATGATCGAGAAAAATCCTTAATAAATAGTAGTCCTTTTTTTTGAGAAGAATATTTTTTAGAAACATTAACCAATGTTTTATCACTCTCTTTATAATATTTTTTTATTCTCTCAAATTCCTTTCTTTTATATAATGACAGCCCATCCTTTTTTAAAGCGAAGATATTAAGATTGTACCTTTCAATATCCTCCTTAGAAATATTAATATATCCTTCTTTAATATCTTCGTGTAAATCTGCTATATTATCTGCTAATTTAATTGAAAAACCATACAATGAAGCGATTGATTTCTTAGAATTATCATTTAAATTAGGACATAACAAATAAAGAAACTGCAAAATCACAGATTTACCAATATTGAGATTCAATTTATCTAAGCTACGCAAATTAAGTATTTTTCCCTTTCTATCTAAATTCTTTTTTTCAATTTTCCAATATGTTATAACTTCATTAAATATTTTTTTTGCTTGCTTAAAGCCATCCCTATCTAAACAGAATAATATCAATCCTAATTTAAAAACATTTCTTTCCCACATTTTAGTTGTTTTTATTTTTTTTCTTTGAAACCCATTTCTTAATATTGCCTTAGCTTTATTTAGTTGATTTTTATTTCCATTATCATCTATTTCATCATCGACTATGGCAAGTGAATGATTAACTAATGAAAAAGCCTCCCGTCTATTTCCTTGTAAGAATTTAGATATTTTATTATAAATGTCAATTCTTCCATATTTATCCATTTCAACTTTTCTTTTAATTGAAACCTGATTACGCAATATTTTTTCCGAAACTGGAACTGCCTTATCAATAGAAATGGAAGATACTAATTTAAATTTTTTTGTGCTTGATTTGATATTTTTCATATTTGATTATCCATAGCTAAAGTTTAACACAGAAGAAGTTAAATAAAAGAGTGGACCTAGGCGGAATCGAACCGCCGTATCTACAATGCGAATGTAGCGTTTTACCACTAGACTATAGGCCCAAACAAAATGTGGTCGCTAGTGGACTCGAACCACTGGCCTCTCCGATGTGAACGAAGCGCTCCCTGCCTGCCGGCAGGCAGGTAACCAATTGAACTACACATCCATAAATTTAATTTGTGGACCCATGGGGAATCGAACCCCAGACTGAACCATGCCATGATCCCGTAATACCATTTTACTATGGGCCCTTTTTTTATAAAACTTATCACTTATATTACCAATATATAAAAGTTTAGTCAACCCAGCACTAATTTTTGATTTTTTATATTACTTAAACTTTTTCAAAGAAAAAGTTAATTAAAATTTAGTGCTTGATCAATAAAAATTGCATTATTTTCCACTTTCATACTATAATGAAATGAACTAAATTTATGACGGCAAAGATTCCATGTTTTTTAGGGAGGATGATAACAAAACGACCGGATGTTTGGTTTTTTTATGCTTTTCTTTTAACCCTACCTCTAACTATTCGCAAAGTCATCTTCTTTTACCCCATCAAACGGGACTTTAATGAATTTACCGGTATTTATCTTTACCTTTCTGATCTTTTTTTGATTACCACCTTAATCTTATGGGGATTATTTATATTATGTAATAATTATACCTTTTTGTCAATAGATAGCCTTTTAAGGCTTAGAAAAAACCTCTTTCTAAAAAAATGGCTTACCCAAAGCCAATATCAAATAATCACTTTTCCCGCTCTTTTAGTCATCTGGGCTTTCTTATCCATTACTTGGTCAGAATATAAAGATTTAGCTCTTTTTAGATCTGTGAAACTTTTGGAGTTCTTTCTTCTCTACTTATATATAAAAAGTTTGTTCCATCCCAGTCAATTTGTTCCTCGTGGAACAATTGACGGGACAAGCGCAGAACATTCAGTATCTCAATCACAAAAAGAATTACCATACGAGGCAGGCGCGGAACATTCATATCAGGGTGAAACATGTTCCACAGAAAAAATAACTTTTCAAAAGAGACTTAAGATATTTTTGGCTATTTTTATCCTTATTGGCTTATTTAACGCTTTATTGGCTTTTCTCCAAATTGCCAATAATGGCTCTATTGGGCTAAGATTCCTCCGAGAAAGCCTTTTTGAGCCAAGTATGTCTGGAGTGGCAAAAATCGCACTTTGGGGCAAGATTTTTGTCCGCCCTTATGGCTTATTTCCGCACCCAAATCTGCTCGGATTATACCTCCTGATGGCTATTTTATCCATTTGGCTTTATTTAAAGCTTTTTGCCTCAAGGGAAAATCTTTTACCAAAAAATACCAAAATTGTTCCACAAGGAACAAATCGTCAATTTAAAATTTTTGAAAAATGTTTCATGTGGAACATTTTTGAAAAAATAAAAAATTCATTCGCTAGTTGTTCCACGTGGAACAAAATAATAAATTTAAAATTTTTGTCTTGGTTGAAAATTTTTCTAATTCACTCAAGAAAAAATGTTTCACGTAGAACATTTTCGTGGGTAAATCTAGAGCAATTATTCAATAAGCGATCAATTTTAAACCTATTTTTACTTTTTGGCTTATTAGCGCTCTTATTGACTTTTTCCAAAAATGCTATAATTGGCTTACTTATCGCCATTTTCTTTATCAGATATTATCAATACCTATATAAACATAACTGTTCCACGCTCAATTTTGCTTTCCTGAAGCCATTTATCCGCCATAAACTTCTGACTGTGAGGAACATTTTGATTTTAGCCATCATTTTGATGCTTTTGGTTAATCTCCGACCATCATTTCAATCATTTATCTCAACCTCTTTTATTGATAGACTTATCTTTCAAAATGTTTCACGTGAAACAATTTCGGAAAATTTAATCCTTGGAGTGGGAATGGGACAATTTGTTTCTCAAATGGATGACTATTCTAAGATGCCGCTCCTGAAATGGCAGTTTCAGCCAGTTCATAATGTATTTTCCCTTGTTTGGGCAGAATTAGGCTTAATTGGGTTAATTTTGTTCATTTTCTTTATTCTAGCCCTTTTTAGATCTCTTTTAGAGATTCCAAAAAATGTTCCACAACTTATCCCGCTCAAAATGCTTTCCAGTGAACTTTTCCTCGCCTTTATCATAATGTCTCTTTTTGACCACTACTTTTGGGACATCCAACAAGGGCAGGGGCTATTCTGGATTATCATGGCTTTAGTGTAGTATTTGACAAAATTACCATTTTATTTTATAATATAATCAACTCTTCTAGACTTGACTATATAACTATTTTTTGTTATCCTTTGTTTTCTATAGTTTTTTGAAAATCAATTTATCGAAAACCACAAACAATAAAGTATTGGGGGATAAAAATGGAGCAAGAAACCAATGATGCGATAGAAAAATTAAAGAAGGCTGTAGCAGAATTTTCAGTAATGTTTCCAAGCTGGAGGCCCAAGGCAAAAGATCCAAACTTAGATAATATGATTTACCATTTGCAAAGTTTTCCACTTCCCAATAAAAATTCATTATCGCTTTTGGAAAAATTAATACTTATTAGAAACACATTCAATTCAACTCCACTCCACTAAATTAATTTTCCTCCAAAGAAAGGAACCTAATCATGACACTTATTTTTAGCTGGACTCAAGCATTTATTTTTATAGCTCTTATTTTCATTATAATCTATTTATATGGATTCTACATGATCTATACCAAAAAAAGCTTTATGAAATTAAAATTTTTCCCCCTTAATGTAGTTATTCCTTTTGTTGTTTCAAGTATTACCGCTATTTGTTTAGTGGCAATGTTTTTCTTTTTCGATGTAGCGGGACTAACTTTTTCTTTTCTTTGTCCCTTATTAGTTAAAGGGATTTTTAATAGTCTTGAACCTGAAATGCAAAAAGAATAGGAAATTTTTACAATAGCATAAATGCTATGGCGGCTCTATCTATATTGGGCCGCTTTTTTATTACAAAATAATCATCTATATTAAATTTAAAACATATACACATTTGTATTGCAATATTTATCAAAAAGCCCCGAAATAACATCGGGGC
>Ga0172375_10009881_pt1 | contig 12469 bp, 23 predicted proteins | sample LakKiv1m_FD_114537 | JGI IMG/M metagenome (GOLD analysis project Ga0172375, IMG submission 114537) | Freshwater microbial communities from Kabuno Bay, South-Kivu, Congo - kab_092012_11.1m | ecosystem: Environmental > Aquatic > Freshwater > Lake | place: Democratic Republic of the Congo... | reverse complement strand
TTATAAAGTTTTCGCCAAGAAAACCCATTCGCCACGAAGTTCGGATGGAATGAATTGGCGTTTGCTTTTGCAAATATACGAAAATTTTTTAAAATAGTTACAAATAAATTCAATTTTATAAAAATTTTTTTAAGAACTATTCAAGAACTGAAAACAAATAAAATAAAACAATATGAACTTTGATTTGGAACACATTGAAGAATATAACAATCCCAATGAAGGTAGGGTTATATGTCTACAGCATCTGGTATGAGTTCCCACGCAGAAGGTGGAGATTCTATATCAGCAATAGAGGGGGGATATGCCGCTGGAATAGGGAGCCATGCAGAGGGATTATTAACAACATCTGTTGGAGATTATTCACACGCAGAAGGAAGACAAACAGTTACTACTGGTGACGGTTCTCACAGTGAAGGTTATAGCACATCCGCAGGGGGAAAATATTCCCATGCTGAAGGGAAATATACAACTGCAGTTGGTATAGCATCTCATACAAGTGGATATTATAACATTGCTAATGCTGATTATTCACAAGTTTTAGGCGGAAGTGAAAATACCATAAATGCTTCTGCAGAAGGTTCTGCTATTATAGCAGCAAGTGGAATCACCGCAACAACCGCATATACACTATACACAGGAAGCTTAATTTGGGTAGATGGACATATTAAATCAATTCAAACAACGCTTCCAACAATTAATATAGAAGACAACAAAGGGATTACAGCTGCAACACTCTCTGAAACAAGCACTGACATAAAAGGTAAACACCGCTAAAATTTCGTTTAATTATATGGTTATAGAATAACTTTTAATTCAGAAATCACATCTTTAACACTTGATATTATTGGAGTATTATAATCAATAGTATCAAGCGTTTTTCCTCCTATTCGTGTGATATTAGATTGAAATTCGTGGAAACTTGGAGTACCATCGCTTATCATTACTACATGAGTTCTAAGAGCCCATGCAACCCAAGCAAGACCAGAAGATACTCCAATAAAAAAATCAGCATGTTTCAAATCTTGAATTCTTTCAGGAAGAGTTCCATGTCCAGTTTTATCTATTACATTTTGTAATAATGTTGGCTCTTTCGATATTACGACCACTTTATATCCAACTGAATTTAAAAAATCTACAACAATTTGCCAACCCCCTGGTTCTTTCCACCATTTTGCTGGAGAACTTGCATGTTCAGATATGCAAACATATTTTCCACCATAATCTGGAATAAAATCTGTTGACATTATTCTGGGAACTATTTCAACATCATCCAACCCCAAAGATTTACTTGCAACAAATTGAAGTGGAATATTACTTGAAACTACAGGACAGTATTTAGTATTTAAAACTGTATTAGCACCAATATAATATTGGGCGTAAATGTTGCTTATTTGCGTATTAGGCACCGCAAATAAAATTTGGGGGTATTCCTTCTCAAAAAGATAATTGTGGAATGTAGAGCATATAACGTGGCAATTATGTGTTATTCTAAACTTCTCTATATATGGCATCCAAGCAATGTTGTCACCAAGAGCATAAGCGTCTATTTTTATGAACACTATTTTGCCAGACAAATCCATTTTTTCAGTATACCACAGTATCCCGCTGGAGTCATAAATATTAATTAACCAATTTGTAAACCACTGTCTTTCTCCAATAACAGTTTGATTAACTTCACATTCTTTTGTATTAATAACTTCCTTGGTGTCATAATCAATAAAGACAACTTTAAAAGTAGGCGATTTTGAATAATGTCCCACCATGGGATTTCCTATAATAGAAACTTTTGGACTATCGCCCAAGAGGGGAAGCTTGGAAACATAACTAATATCAAATAAGAAATCTTGCACTATTTTGCTATATGAGAGTCAATGACAGATTTAATTTCACCATTAATTTCCTCTCTAATCAATTTCATTCCCTGTTGAGATTTAATTAATGATTCAATTTCTTCTTTAGTTATTTCCAAGTTAACTTCTTTACCTTTTCCATTAATATTTTCACTTTCTTTAATTCCATTAATGTGGTCAACCACCTCATCAATTAAATCTTGAAAAACACAAATCCCGTAATCTGGATTTTTATAATTTTCTTGTGACTTGTATAGAATTAATTTCATTTTGTGCTACGGGGTGTAAATTTGCTAAATCCATGTATATTTAGTTTAAAAAATTATCTTCCATGAACACATTTAGGTCCACTTTCATCACATTTTGAATCACATGGCATATCATCTTCTCCCTCTTCCTCACAAGATATATCCATTTCAATTTTATCGTCATTGTTGAAATCAAACCCAATTCTTCTCGATGCCCCAGCGTTATTTAATCTGTCATTTATTTTTTGCTGAGCTTTTATTTTATCAAGAATTTTAATTTCAGCATCTATTTCATCAATAATCCAATCAACAGTAATTGCAAAAGAAGTTTTTTTGCTTTTTTCAATCATATCATGTTTCAACTTCATCATTGAAATGCTGTTATAAATATGGGCTCCAGTAACTTGGCTTGAGTGATATTTATCAATTATCTTTTGATTGATATAGGTTTCAACATCATCTTTTTCTACCAAACTAAAATTATATTTCAATGATTTAAGAATAATCTTTGAAATGTTATCATCAGTAAGCTCGTCAAATATCATAACTTTATCAAAACGTCCTGGTCTTTGAGCTGCCAAATCCAGAAGAAATGCAGAATTTGTTGTTGCTAAAATACCAACATCTTTAGGAAGTTTATCTGTTCCATCCAAAATATCCAAAAATGTTTGTAACATACTCGAATAGCCACCAGCGTTTCTTGAACCCAGTGATAAATCTAAATCATCAAGAATGATTAAAGACGGTTTAAGTAAGACGGCAAGGTTTACCTTTTCGCTGAGATATTTGCAGATGGGGGTTTTAATGATGGTGACTTTTCTTTTTTTCAACTCATTCATTAATGCTAAACAAGCTTCGGTTTTTCCAGTACCAGGAGCACCAACAAGAAGGTATCTAAGAAGTTCATTGTTGTTAGCATAAACATTTACAAACATTTTAAGGTCTTCCATTTGTTTTCCTGGAAGATAAATGTCGTTCATTGTTCTTTCTTCAAGTTTCTTTATATCCCACTGAAAAACACCTGAAGGCATTGTTATATATGAACCAGCCAACTCGCTTTCTCTTAAAGCACGTTGGAAAAGTTCTCCATAAACAAATGAACTTTTAAAGTTTGTTTTTTCTGCAGAAGACATAAAAATCTCATAAAATATTTCACCATTATGTTTATAAACAGTGAAACCCATTTTAATTGTCAATCCAAGAAATTTAAACCATACTTCTCTTGTACCAAAGGAACCATATAACTCAATTGTATCAACAAATTTTTCACTTACGAGGCCAATCATCTCTATTTCATCATTTTTCTGTTTTTCCTTATCTTGAAAAATTATATTAAAATAATCAGAGAAAATTTTAAAAACAGCCAGATTATAATTTTCCGCATAATTTATCCTGTCCTTAAACCTATTTTTTTTCAAATCAAGAAAAATATTTTCTTCTGTTGGAGACTCCCCATAATTTGCAACTGCCTTTTCTGCGTATTTTTTTTTCATCTTTCTGTCTATTACTCTTTCTTTGAGTGATTGTATAAAAAATTCTTCTGCTTCTTTATTTGTCATTATTTTACCTATTGTTATTTTTTTAAATTTTCAGCTATTATTGAAATATTTTTATCCTCAATTGGATTTGTAATATATTCTTTGTAATCTTTTATGTTAGAGAATTTGTTGGTTGCTATAAGCTTATCATTTGTAAAAACCAACACACATCCTTTTCCTTTATTCCAATAACCCAACATAGAAAACGTCATTTTTATCAATGGCTCGCCAACCTCAGTTTCAAGAGTTTTATAAAACTTAAAGTGATACGTTGGAAAATTCTTTTCCACATTTTGAATTGTTTCACCCATTTGAACATTTATGGGAATGGTGCTATCTTTTATGCTCGTCATTGGGAAATCATTAAAAGACAAAAGAAGGATTAAAAATACAAGTGTTTTCATAATTTTGGAGATTTTTAAATTTTTAAGCAAATAAACGAAAAAAAAATCAATTTTCATAATAAAAAATCAACTTTCTCAATTCTTACGGGAACTTTTACTTGTTCCATATTATTTTTTAGTTATTCCTATTTTATACCAAAACCAAGGTTCGTGGATTGTCAATTCATTATCAATATACCTATCAACTTCCATAACATAATAAGAATGAATGTAAACATTTAATCCACGGGATAAATATTTTACAATATCTTTTACAATGCCCGTCATCTCTGAACTTTTCAGAGTATGAACCATAAATTCTCCAATAAATTTCTCACCATCAAAATGATTAAAATTTATATTTGGAGTAGCATAAACACATTCGTGCTCTAAAAGATTTTTAATTACATCAAAATTGTACGGGAAAGAATATTTATCACCAAATTGTATTTCAGAACTTTCTTCAACTATTTGTAAAGAATTATCTTTAATTATATTGAAGGCATCTTCTTTTGAAATTTTCGAGTGATTTAACACACTTTTCCCGCCAACTTTCACACTAGCATAAGTTAAATCCATAATATTAAAAAATTAAAAGACAAATATAATAAATTATTTTGTCTTTTCCAACTATAAAACAAAAATCTGAATTATCTTAAAAAAAGCAGAGCTGAACTGAACTCCCTAATGCCTTTTTTAATTTTGGATGAAGCTTTTTCAAAAACACTTCTTCTGGATGTGGGTCATTTTCTATAAAGCTCCAGGGCTCACAGTTTGAGAAAATATCTTTGAACAAATTTTCCAACCTTTCTCTTTCTTTAGAATCGTCAATTAAATAAAAATTCAAAGAATCACAAAAGCTTGTAATGCCCATGATAAACTCGGTTTCAGAGCTAATGGTCTTTTGATATTCCCTTAGTTTTTCTCTGAAATCTTTTTGAAATTCCATGTGGTCATACCAGGGAAGTTCATACTTAAAACATTCCTGAATATATTTCCTTAACGCAACAAACGTTTTCCTTTCATTCATTGGTCCCTTAGTGTGAGTACAAAGTTTTCCAACAAAATACCCAGTATCTATGGATTGCAGAAACTGTTTTAAAGACGTATCCTCTCCCATTGCACCCCAATAGTAAGAAAAATTATAACCATAATCATCATTCGAAATGATAACTTTTCCTTTTCCTTCACCAAACTCTTGGAGAATAATGTCAGTATAATCTATTCTTATATGTTCCATTTTCTATCTTGATACTTCTACTTTTGCTTCTTGATTTTTATAACAGGCATTAAGGTAGTTTTCTACGAACTTAACAAGTCCATCATAGCTTCCCCAACCATTTTCTGGATTAAACTTTTTGTATTTTTCAGGTTCCATTTTCAACTTGTGCAATCCTTCTCTGAGGGGCGCAATTAATTCTTTGGCTTTCATAATTGTATTGCTTTCAAATTCCCGCTCAGCTTTATGGTCATCTTCTGAAATGTTATATCCTTCTTTTAGTTTGTGTGGCTTCCATAATGCCTCATATATGCCAGCCTGTCCCGCCATTTTGCTAAGATTGTGCGTAATGTTAGCAGAATAAACCTCATTGGTCTCCTGTTCACCAGCCGCATATGTTACGGGTTCTCTGTCTGGATACCTTTTGCCCCATTCTTCTGCAGAAATTTCAACCATTTGGCCATTTTCTCTTATGAAAATTCCAGAGGAAGTTTTTTTAACTTTTTCTTCCTGTATTAAATATACATCAAGACTCATATTACTTTTTTTCTTCTTTTTCCAATTTTTCTTTTAATCCCTGCAAAACTCCCATGTCACCAAGAGTGACCTTGTAGGGCTTATTTATTCTCTTGTCAAGGGCTTTTTCTTCCTCTGGGGTGATTTTGTTTTCAGCTTTCATGTTTGTTACAACCGTTCAATCAAATCTAAGAAAAACTAGGCACAAAGCCCAATTCACTTAAATTGTCTTGTTTGTAATGGGCACCGTATTGTCCCATAATGAATCGTAACAAAATGTTTATTCCCGCATTATTATCTGCATTATCTGTGTGACCACATTCCAGACACATAAACATTTCTCCATTACGATTCATCCTATCGGTGTGACCACATCTCGGACAAGCTTGACTGGTATAATAAGGTGATACACTTCTGAACGAAACACGGTTTAATTCAGTGTGTTCTTGTAACCTTTTTAACCAGTACTTCCAATTCCAAATACCGATAGAACGTCTAATATTTTTGGCCAATAGACGTTTGGCTTTTGAGTTCTTTCCCATATTCTTTAATTGTTCTACAACAATCAAATCTGGGTTTTCTTCCATAAATATTGCTTTTACAGTTTCATCTATGTATTGCTTTAATGCTCTTCTGGTTTGTTTTTGACCATTGCTTCCATGTTTACATCTCTTAACTCTCTCAATATGCTCCTTCACTTCTAAGCCATATTGTTTGCCATTGGATAATGAAGCAAGAGCATTTATTCCAGTATCAATTCCGATTGCTTTTGTTCCAGTTCGCTTCTCTAATGTTGTTATCTCAAAAGAAAACTGAACATAATCCTTCGTTATGAGGTATGAATTTAATCTCTTTCCAGATAGATAATACTTATTAAAATGCTTGTGGTAACGAATTGGTAAGTCAATAATAATTTTGTCACCAATGGATGCAAGGTGCAACCAAGCATCAAACTCGTGGGCTTGTTTAGACGGAATTAAATCACCAATTGTACAACTGACATACATTCTATTTCCACGATGAGTTGGCATCACGGCTTTCTCTTTCCAACGTTCCTTTGCTGCATTAACCATATCAATCGCTTCTCTGGCGGCAACCTTTCTCAGACGAGCTGATAACCACGTTTCTGGTATATCAACAATTGGTTTAAGCAAACATGTTTTCGATGCTGCATCTGGGTTATTCCAAAAATAATTAATAAAAAGGTTAACCACCTTGCCGTATTCAGCAAGAACAATAGAAAGCTGTTCCTTCTTTTTGGAAGAAGAGAACTTTAAACTGCATTTGGTTGACCTTATTACTTTCATTTTAAAATCCTATTTTCTTTCCAAATATGTAAATCTTATCCATATTTTGTTCTGTTATTGTTTTATAAACCAAATAGTAATTAAAACTAGTCCAATAAATGGATTTTGCTTTTTGGTCGGTTTTAATTTCTTTTGTTTTAAGATTTATCCCAATTGAATATTGAAGTTCCGCAGATTTATTAGTTAAATGTCGAATTAAATTATTAACAAAACATTCAATTTCCTCTTTGTGAAACAAAAATATTTTTTTAGTGTTAAATTTTTCTAATTTGTATAAAAATTCATCTAATTCTTTTTCATAGTCTTTTAAGAAAGAATTAAGTTCATTAGAAATAATTATTTTTGAAATTCCAGAGTCGTCAATTTCTTCTTTTACCCAACTTTTCAATTTATCATTGGATATTTTAGGAAATGAATTTATTAATTTAATAAATCCAATATTGTTTCCGAAAATTATTTTTTTAGTCCAAATGAATATTACTGGAATCCCAAATAATCCAATAATAGTTAAAAATATATTCATATTTTAAACTCTTTTAATTGTTTATCACTCTTAAACCATTTTTCCACTTGTTCTCCAGTGTACCAACCATAATTATCATTGGATGCATTAATCCAAATGTGAAAATTGTACTTTGTACCGATTTTTTTCATTTGTTCTGTCTCTTTTTCTTTGTCATTGAAAGCAAAGAAGCGTGGAGAAATACACATAAAATCTTTAAACGATTCTTTCCCAGCTTTTTTTGCCTTTTCTTCCCATATAGCCCTTATTTTGGAAATTTCAAAAGATTCCATGTCTGATTTTTTAAGGTCTTTTTCCGCATCATCTGGCATACGACTCTTTATAGCAATTGTCAAATGTGCATTTGCAAAAGGTCCACCACCAAACAAGCCAATACAGATGTCTTTTTTATTAAAGGCATCATATATTTCTTCAAGATATTTTACATTTTTTTCGTCTCTCACAACAATTCCGAAACCACCTTCATCCCAGGCAGTAATAATTGTTTTTCCTTCTTTATCCCATTTGCTTGGAATCATCATGTCTTGAAAGTTTTCCAAATCACGGGGCATTCTTTCTGGACCAAAGTTATACCACCCATCTTCCAAAATAAGACATGCAAAAGAATAATCTTTTTCAGCAACTGTTTTTTCCACTTTGAAAAACTTTAATGCTTTCTCATCAAGCTTAGTCATTGTACGGAAAGCTAAACCAAAATTCTTTGGATTTAGTTCTGACGGCATTCCAAGTTTACTTTTAATCCCTTTAATGCCCCATTCGTGCTCTGCACAATAATCATAACCAAGAGAAATCCCAATTATGTATTTTTTTTCTTCATCGCCGATAAAATCAACGTCTTGATAAGCTCTTCTCATAATAATTTATTTTTGATTAATTACTTCAAAGTAATAGTGAATCCACTTGTGTGAACCATTGGGGTTGTAATCTGTGCCAGTTGAATAATAATGGGGATGTTCACTTTCTAATCTTGCATTAACATAGGGTTTTCCGCTGGAGGAATATGATGCTCCAACTACACAATGAACGTCCCATCGTTTTCCGTCAGTGTCGGTATAGGTTCCATGTCCATAACGGAGTGGGTCTTGTGTAAGTTTTAAGGTCTTAATTTCACCTTTATATTCTGATGTTGAGTGTACTGAAATCATGTTGTTTTTTTTCGTATACGAGAAAAAAGAAAAAATGTTTCACTATGTTATCTGTATCTTTGTTCCAGATATTTTTGTTTTTGTCTTTCAGAAAGACTCGCAAGCCATTTCAGCTTTAGTTTATAACAAACATGGCGATTTCCTTTGCATTCTAACTTGCCACTTATGTCTTTTTTTGCCCAGGTAACATATTCATTTACTCCACCTTGAGAATAAGCATATTCACTATGACAAATATTCAATTTCTTGTCATAATTAGGGCATTTCCCTTCGCCCCTAAAGCAATTCTGAACTTTAATAATATCTCTTCTTGGCTTACCTTTTCCCATTATTTTTTTCCCTTTTCAATCCACCCCATTTCTATGGCTGTGTTTTTAAATATATTATGAAGCTGGTCAGACATTTTAAATCTATCTTTATTAATATCCAAACTTTTTTCAATACTTCCATCCTCATGCCTTTCTGTGGCCGCTTTCCAATCAGCAAAAAGTTCGATAATATCAAACAAATTCATTCCGTCCATTCCGTTTTCATAAAACTCTGGGTGATGAGAGTTGTTTGCGTAATGGTGATTTAACGCAATCTGGAGGTTTTTAAGCGACTCTTTATATTCATCCGACCCATAAGTCAACTTTTTCAATAAAGGCGTGTAAATGTCAAAATATTCCTTTTCTGGGGCTTCTAATTTCGAATTATCGTGGTTAACAGCCCTATGAGAAATTTTTGCAGTAAATTCAAACATTAGCTGGGCAACTCTCCTTTTATGTTCCAGTGTATCTTTTTTGCTATCGTATTTTTCTTCTTCCATAATTATTTTTCTTGATTTTTATATTTTTCTGGATAATACTTTTCGACAAAAGCAGAGAAAACTTCTTTTCAGAATTCTTCGCTCATACATTCAACATCTAATTCTTGTTGTTTTATACTAAATGTGAGTTGGCCAAACCCAACCCCATTTTTACTCCAACCAATAACAAATCCGTTTTCATTGGAATCTACGTAATCTATTTGCATAATATTATTGCTTTTTAGGAATTAAACATTCTGAAATATAAATCAAGTCAAAACTATCTACAAGAGTAATGGTATCCATTCTTCCTTCTCTTCTATAAAGTTTATAAGGAGCTTTAAATGGAACATATGTTTTTTCTACTTTTGAAGCAATGAAATCCTGGAGTTTCTTTTTTTCAACAATTATCCAGTAATTTTTTAACTCAAAAGCAAAAAAATCCGTTTCCTGAGAATAAAGCCATCCGTGTTTGCCATTAACGTTTAGAAGTTCCACCCAGTGGATGTTTTCGTTAACTTCAGAATCGCTTCTACTTACTTTTTTTAAGCCTTTAACATCAATTTTGTATTTGACTAAAACATCCCAATGTTCATTTATGTCCTGTTCAGTAGTGCTAGGCTCTGTATTCCTGAAAAGTTTTGCAAATTCTTGTTCTACCGATTTTCCCTTTTTAAGAAATTTTTGAATGTATTCTTGTTCCATTTATGCTTAAATAAAAAGCAAATATAGGAAAAATTAATTTATTTTCCAAATCAATTTCCACGATTCGAATTCATGGCATGATTTTTAAAAATCGGCTGCTTTGACTTCCCGCCAATAACTGACCTAACTTCTTTAGGGTTTTCCCACCCAGACATAACTTGCAACATTTTTTTTCGTTGCAAATATTTTATAATATTTTCTCTTTTTTGCCTATAGTCTGCAGAAACACTATATCTAATGGTTGTGGAATAATTGCTATTCGTGTAGTATCGAACTCTTATTGTAACACCGTCAGAAGAATCTGCAGCAACAGTATTATCTATATCAACTCTTGTTATCTGAGTTGGGTCATCAGTGCTTCCGTAATAATTAACATTAACCATAACATTATTTAAAATTTGTTTGGGCTTCCAGATAATAATCCATTAAAAATTGACCACAGCTGACACCAATTTCAAATCCTGGTGGAATATAGTATTCCGTATAAAAAAACCCCATTCGATAAATGGGTACTTTTTTGAAATATCTAATATTTCAGACAAATTTGTATTGTCATCTGCTCCAGTAAAAGTTATATGTCTTAGTTTCATATGTTTTTTTAAGAATATTCTGCAGAAATTACACTTCCAGTTTCATGTTCGTCAATTGTATACTTTTTAGGATAGGTCTTGGGGTCATCAGCATCCACTTTCTTCCATTTTCTTTATACCATTCTTTTTTTTTCAAGTTCTTTTTCTAAGAATTTAATAAGACTCTCCAAGGCGCTTTTTCTGTCTTTTTCCATGACATAATAGGTTTCGCCCCAATCATTTGGATTAAAGTGATAAAATTTCATATTATATAGGCAATACTTCAATTATTTTTCCGTAAACATTTTTTGTCCACCCATTGATGTGGCCATGATTGTTTCCAATTTGACATCCCTTTTGGGGGTCTTTGGCTTTAACCAAATGAGTAAAACAACGCCCGTGCACTTTCGCATAGACTATATCTCCAACTTCCACCTTTTCATAAGTCGTAGGAGCGATTTTAACAGGTTGTTTTGACTTTATAAGGGGAAGCATGCTATTGCCTGGTTCCTTGCTTATAATCGTCTCTCCTGCCAATAATTTTTCAATTTTCCAATTCATAATTTAACTTTTTTCTTCAAAAACGTTTTGAGGGTATATATCAAAATGTTCACAGATATTAACCATTTCAAAACAAAAATAACCATCTTTCATCACACAATCCAATCCTTCGTCTTCAAATATTGAACTCCTCAAAAGTTTGTTGAATTCTTTGATGTCGTTTATGTCTACAAACACGACAATTTCTTTTTCGTCGTTTGCTTTGACATGATAATGATATTCTATATTATTATCTTTTATGAATTTGTATAATTCTAATTCTGTCATTTTATGTTCAATTTAACAATCCATTATTTCTTGAGTGCCGATGTCGTTTTTTAATCTTTTCATTACTTCTTTAAAAATTCTGTAAGAAAAATTATAGTTCTTTCCGCAGAATAGATTCCAAATTAAAGATTCCGCTGGGACACCCCTATATTTCCTTTGCTCTGGCGGAATCGTACTTTGATAATCATCTTGAAGTTGTTTTATCAATGCGTCTATTTCTTTTTCGAACTTTTCATTTTTTCCTGACATTTTTCACAGTATAAAGGGTCATTTGATTTCCATTCTTTATTAGTTATACGTTTGGGGTCTGGATTTGTTTCATCAGCCCAGCCTTCCTTTATGATAACATAACAACCACTGCAAAGAATGGCACCTGCTCCACCATTAAATTTCTTTATTCTTTCTTTCATAAAATTCTTCTCTGCGGAAACCCACCCATCCTTTGGTGGGTGGGATAAGCAGAGTTTTATTTTATAAATATACGAAAAATATTTAAAAATGTTTCACGAAGTTCAAAATTTTATTTTTTTTTGTATATTTATAGAAAATAAGAATTAGGTGATAACTTATAATACAGAAATATTCGGAAACCCAGAAGACATGAAATTAATCATGGACTTAATGGAAGAATATCGTGTTGTGGTTAACCAAGCATCAGAACTTCAGTTTGAGAAACAGTTAAATTCCATCACCACACTTCACAAAGGGTTTTATTATGTAGCAAGAGAAGAACACAAAGGTTTCCCATCTCAGATGGTTATTCGTGCAGAAATGGAATCTCTTGCATCATATAAGTCAATAAGGAGTAACAAGCACAAAATAACCAAACCATTCGAAAAAAAGAATTTATC
>Ga0172375_10009880_pt1 | contig 12470 bp, 9 predicted proteins | sample LakKiv1m_FD_114537 | JGI IMG/M metagenome (GOLD analysis project Ga0172375, IMG submission 114537) | Freshwater microbial communities from Kabuno Bay, South-Kivu, Congo - kab_092012_11.1m | ecosystem: Environmental > Aquatic > Freshwater > Lake | place: Democratic Republic of the Congo... | reverse complement strand
GAATGTGGAAATTCAATAATCAAATACGATATTCCTACCGGCGAAGAAACAGTGCTTGTGCAATCCGATGGAGTAAAAGATTATCTGGTTGAGGATGTCTGGGAAGACTGGCTCCTGTACAGCGACTTCTCAGAAGGAGGTGGCTGGGAGGATTTGGAGACATGTTGTTATACATACGCCCATGGGGACCTGATTCTGAGATATATGCCAAGCGGTGAAGAGTGGAACATCACCAACCATGCTGGGAATCAGTACCTTGCTCAAATATGGGACCATCTTGTGATCTGGTCTGACAGCCGTGCGAATCCATCACATAATGCCGCTGAGACTGAAGACTTATATGGCCGGGATTTATGCATGCACCCGGAACTGAAATACCGCTTCCCGGCCTGCCCGGATTATAATGAAGAAAGCAATCCGTCCCGTCTTATATCGCGGCCTGAGACGTTTCAGTGAACGATTATTCCACGAATAGCTTTGACACGGCGGGCCGTTTTTGCTTTGCTGTTATGCCTTGAGGCATTTTACCTGCGAACAGCAGCGGAATGGAGAATTCATATGCATAGTTTCAAAGGATCATTATTAACCGGTCTGGCATTGTTTGTGATGCTTGTGGCCGCTTCATGTGCAACGGATAAGGCGATGGAAAAAACTTCTGACGTATCTGATGTAAAAGTTGAAAAGGCACAGAGCTACGGCGAACTGGGCGACGCTTTCATGACATACTGCCGCGAGCAGCAGCAGAAAGCCCGCGCCGTGGTCGGCAAACTGAAATCCGAAAGCGCCGGTCGTCCGGCTCTCGATACGCTGACGCTGATGAACGAAGTCGACATGCTGCTGGACGATACCTACAATCGTTCCGGTCTGCGCCAGTATACTCATCCCGACAAGGGCATCCGTGACGCGGCTATGGTCTGCGAGCAGGAACTGGTGGCGCTGGACACCGAGTTCAAGCTTGATCACGAGCTTTATCTGGCTTTCAACGGAATCGATTCTGCTGTACTTAAAGGCAATGCCGACTCGCTGCGCTACCTCGACAAGATCCTGCGCGAGTTCAGACGCAATGGCGTTGACAAGGACGAAGACACACGCAAGAAGATCACCGACCTGAAAAACAAAGTGACGGAGTTCACCCAGATCTTCGACAAGAATCTGGCCGAAGACACCCGCTTTGTAGAAGTGAAGGATGCAGCGCGCCTTAAGGGACTGCCGCAGGACTTCATCGATCAGCACAAGCCGGACGAGAACGGCGTCATTAAAATAAGCACCGACTGGCCCGACTACTACCCGGTCATTCAATACGCAGATGACGATGAGCTGCGTCGCGAGTTGTGGATGACCATGATGAATCTGGGTTATCCGAAAAACACGCCGGTCTTCAAAGACGTGTTGAAAACCCGCCGTGATCTGTCCAATATACTGGGCTATAAAAACTGGGCCTGGTACGCCACCGAAGAGATGATGATTAAGAGTCCGGACAACTCCATCGAGTTTGTCAACAAGGTTTCGCAACTGGCCCGCCCCAGCGCCACCCGCGACGTGGAAGAACTGCTGGCATACAAAAAGAAGCTTGATCCAAAGGCCACTGCAGTCAATCCGTGGGAGCGCGCTTACCTGAGCCGTCTGGTGTCGAAAGAAAAGTATGACTACTCGCAGGAAGAAGCGCGTCCGTATTTCGATATGGTGCGCGTCAGGCAGGGCATACTGGATATTTCCTCGAAGCTTTACGGCATTGAATTCAAGCGCAACACCGAAGTTGAAGTATGGCACGAAAGCGTCGAAGTCTTCGACGTGCTGGAAGGCGGCGTAGCGATTGGACGCATCTATCTTGACCTTTATCCGCGCGACAACAAGTACAAGAGCTTCGCCATGTTCCCGATGGTGCCGGGCGTTAAAGGCATCCGCATTTCCGAAGGCGCTATTGTCGGCAACTTCCCCGATCCGGCCAAGTCCAAAGGCGCTGTTCTCATAGATCATTACGATGTCGTCACCTTCTTCCACGAATTCGGCCATCTCATGCATCACATCCTGTCCGGCAAGCAGGCATACATGCGCTTCTCCGGCACTTCCGCCGAGTGGGATTTTGTCGAAGTACCCTCGCAGCTTTATGAAGAATGGGCCTGGGACTACAACGTCTTGAAGACCTTCGCCATTGACGACAAAGGCAATTCCATTCCGGAAGAGATGGTAAAAAAGATGGTTGCCGCCGACAAGTTCGGCAAGGGTCTCTTCGTGCAGACTCAGATGTATTACGCCGCTCTTTCGCATGGTGTATATGTCGCCGATCCCGAAACCTTCGACACTGAAGCCTTCGCCATCGAGATGGAAAACAAATATGCCGCTTTCCCGCATGTGGACGGCACGCACTTTATCGAGGGCTTCTCGCACCTTATCGGCTACTCGTCGAACTACTACACCTACATGTGGTCACTGGTAATCGAGAAGGATATCGTCGCCATGTTCAAAAACGCCGGAATGCTGGATACCGGCGTGTCCCTCAAATACCGCAGCGAGATTATAAGTCAGGGTGGGCGTCTGGATGCCGCCGAACAGGTGCGGAATTTCATGGGCCGTGACTTCAGCTTTGACGCTTTCAAGGTATGGCTTGAGCAGGAATAAGTAATGAGAATTACCTCACCCCTTGTATCCCCTCTCCACTGTAAAGAGGGGAAAGCGAACGAGAGTGAGCTGGGGTGAGGTGAATCTGTTCATTGGTTGTTGCGATGTCAGTTAAAATAAAAAGGAATGCGCGCCCGCAGGGCGCGCATTCCTTTTTTATGGAAACTTGCAATACGGCTGTTATTCGGCTTTTTCACCTTTAACCTGATACTTCTGCACCATGCGGTTATGCTCTTCAAGGTTGGAAGAGAAATGGTGAGAACCGTTGTTGCGGGCTACGAAGAAAATATAGTCGGTTTCTGCAGGGAACAGTGCTGCATTTATTGAGGCTGCGCCGGGGTTGGCGATGGGGCCTTTGGGCAAGCCAGCATGAACGTATGTGTTCCAGGGATGCGGATTGCTGATGTCTTCCTTGCTGATGTTGCCGCGGTAATTCTTAAGGCCATAAATTATGGTCGGGTCGGCCTGCAACGGCATCTTAAGTTTCAGCCGGTTATGGTAAACCGACGATACTATCGGGCGCTCTTCAGCCAGTGCCGCTTCCTTTTCGATTATAGAGGCCAGTGTCATTATCTGATGGCGACTCATACCCAGCTTGTGTGCCTGATCCTCTTCTTTGGGGCCCCATAGTTTATTCATTCCCGAAACCATCTTCTCGATGATTTCTTTAGCTGTCGCACTTCGGGGAAAATCGTAAGTTTCGGGCAGCAGGTAGCCTTCCAGCGTTTCGGCCGGGATATTGAACTCTTCAGCTGTTTTCTTCGAAGAAGCCAGTTTTACGAATTCTTTGCCTGCGGTCAATCCGGCTTTATCGATCAGAGGAGCTATTTCGCTGAAACGCAGACCTTCGGGGACGGTGAAACGATGCTGTTTGACGCGGCCAGCCGCCATCTGCTCGATCATCTCCAGCGGTGACTGCGCATCCGAGAATTCATACTCACCGGCTTTGATTTCCGGCAGTTGTTTTATGCGAGTGATGAATTTCAGGTAAGGCGTGTCGGTCGTGACCTCTTTGCTTATAAGTATGTTCAGCGCCGCACGCACGCTGGTTCCGCGTGGAATATCCACCAGCTTGACCGTTTTGCCGTCTCCCGCAGGATTCTCAAGCCAGTCTTCCATTTTTTCATATTGCAGATATGCATAAGCCAGACACATGACTGTTATGAGAATAAATACCGATATACTTGTCTTTTTTATCAAAGTTTCAACCTTTCGAATCAAGGTAGGTTTGCAGAATAAGCGCCGCCGCCACTTTGTCGACTACGCCTCGACGTTTATCGCGCCTGACGCCGCCTTCTATAAGCGCGCGCTCGGCGGCCATCGAAGAAAGCCTTTCATCCATGAATTCAATCGGCAGGTCGAAACGAGCGCCTGCAGCCTCGGCGAATGCGCGAGCCATGGCTGCCATTTCGCCTTCTGCACCGGACATGTGTTTCGGCAGACCGATGATAATGTGGCCGACTTCATTTTCCCGGATTATCTCTGAAAGCGCATTCAGATCTTTTTCGAGCGAAGTATGCTTCAAAACCGAATGTGGTTGCGCCGTCCAGCCCATTTCATCAGAAAGAGCCAGCCCGATCCGTTGCGTTCCGAAATCTATGCCGAGATATCTCATATGTCCTCCATACTGAAATATGCTGAATATAAGTATTCCGTGTCAAGAGATTTCAATCTTTACGACAATGATGTATAATGTCGCCGATAAATGATCTGAATGATTGAATTTAAAATTATCAAATTCCGGTAATAGCGTGATTAAAGCGATGAGAACCTCTTTAAAAATCATCATTATGCTGTGCTTTTCACTTATCTGTGTCGTCACCTGCACAAAAAATGTTCCTCTGCTTCTGGCCGGTCAGGAAAAAAATACTGCGGATGCAGATAAATCAGCAATTCCTGTTCCGCAGGTGATAATTACAGCTTCCAACGGTCGGCGTATAACCTACAATGTCGAAATAGCCGACAGTCCATATGAGCGGGCCATCGGTCTGATGTTTCGCGAATCTCTCCCCATCGACCGCGGCATGATATTTCTCTTTCCGACTGAAGAGCAGCAGTCTTTCTGGATGAAGGATACACCGATTGAGCTGGATATGATATTTATCCGTGACAACCTAAAAATTCTGGGCATAGTCCCATCGGCTAAGCCATTTAACGAATCCAGTCATTATGTTATCGGCCTCTCGCGTTATGTTCTTGAGATAAATGGCGGTGAAGCTAAAAAATGGGGTTTCGCAGCCGGAGACGAAGTTGAATTCGTTAATATCAATAAAAATGCAGCAATAAACTGATTATATAAACGATCGGAGATCATATATGAGCCATAATAAAATAGAAGTCGTATTCAATGGCGAAAAAATTCTGATCAACCCCGGCACCAACATTGCCAATCTTTTAAAAGAACACCCTCACAAGGGTGCATTTCCTGCTCTGGGCGCAATGGTCAATAAGCGCCTGATGAGTATCAATTATCAGATTCACGTCAATTCCGAGATAACGACAGTTGATTATCAAACCAAAGAAGGTGCGGGCATATACAGACGCACAATGGCGCTTGTTCTGGGGGAGGCGGTCTGCTCTCTATTTCCTGGAGCATCAATAGAAATAGGTCAGTCACTAGGTGGAGGTTACTATTACGACTTCATCCATTCCAAAAAGAGACTCACCCCGAAAATGCTGGAGAAGATCGAAGCCCAAATGAAGGCCATTATCTCTGATGGCCAGAAAATCATTGTTGAAACAATGACGCCAGAAGAAGCTGCCGAGGTTTATGAGGATAAAGGATACAAAGCCAAGGTCATGCTGCTTAATGCCACACGCAAACCTGAAGTACGTCTGGCGCGAATAAAAGAATTTTCCGACGTCCTCTATGGCCCCATCGGTCCCAATACCGGTATCTGTGAAAAATTCGAGTTGCATTTCTACAAACCAGGCTTCATTCTGCGCTTTCCTGATCCAAACATGAAAATGAAAGGCAAGCCGCATAACAGCGATAAGCTTTTCAACACATACAAAGAATCAAGCAAATGGAACGAGATGCTGGGTGCATCCAACATTGGACAGCTTAATCAGGCCTGCATCGATGGTTCCATCAGCCAGATAATCCGGGTATCGGAAGGTTTCCACGAAAAGAAGATAGCCAACCTGGCGGATGAAATTAAAAAGCGCAGCCGCGATGTAAAAGTGGTACTTATTGCCGGGCCTTCGGCCTCTGGCAAGACTACTTTCATGAAGCGGCTTGGAATTCAACTGCATGTAAACGGCATTCAGCCGGTAGGTCTCTCGCTGGATAACTATTATGTCAACCGTGACGATACTCCACGAAACAAGGACGGCTCCTACGATTTCGAAAACATCGATGCCCTGGATATCGAATTGCTGAATGAACATATGGTGCGGCTGCTGAACGGCGAGGAAGTGCAGACTCCCATTTACAACTTCAGTTCCGGTATGCGCAGCGAACACAAAACCATTCCTTTAAAGCTTAAGGAAAACCAGATCCTGACTATCGAAGGCATTCACGGCTTGAACCCGCGTTTGTCTCATTCTATCGAAGCTGACCGCAAATTCAGCATCTATGTATCTGCGCTGACACAACTTAAAATCGATGAGCACAACCGCATTTTCACTTCCGATACGCGACTGTTGCGTCGAATGGTGCGCGACCGTCTTTATCGCAACTACAATGCAAAGCAGACAATCAAGCAGTGGGCGCATGTGCGTGCAGGCGAACGCAAGTGGCTTTTCCCTTACCAGGAAAAAGCGGATTCCATGTTTGATACCTCGCTGGTTTATGAGCAGGCCGTTTTAAAACCAATTGCCATGCGCTTTTTAATGGAAGTTCCGACCAAGGATGAAGAGTTTACCGAAGCATACAGACTTTTCTGCTTCCTGGATCTGTTCATTCCGATTTTAGAGCGTGAAGTTCCGCCCTGGTCGATACTGCGGGAGTTCATCGGCGGCAGCTCTTTCGAATACTGATTATTGTTCCTTGAACATCAAATAAAACGGGCGGTTATTTTTAACCGCCCGTTTTTTATATGAAGATTTCCGCTGATGCTGCGGTGTCTGTTTTAATCTAATTGATTAAATGACCAATGCGCGAGAGCCGCATGCCTGCCGTGTCATCGCTGGACCACCAGACAACAATGGCGCGTCCTTTTATATTGTCGGCGGGAACCTGACCCCACACACGCGAATCTGATGAATTGTCACGGTTATCGCCCATAACAAAATAGTGTCTGTCTTCGACAATGTAATCCTGACTCTTCCGGTAGCGGTTTTTGCGGTAAACCACGTTGAACTTTGCATCGCCCAAAGAGACCTGGTGTCTTTCGTATTCCTGCGGAGTACCTTCAAGTCCGTCCATGTTTTCGACTTTCAGCGCTTCGCTCTGCTGAATTTTCTCGCCGTTGACGTATACGTCTTCACCATCGACCGTGACTCTATCCCCCGGCAGTCCGATTACGCGCTTGATATAGTCCTTGTCCGGGTCGTTCGGATACACGAAAACGATTACTTCGCCGCGTTTAGGCTCGCCCCATTCGACTATGCGCTTATTAACGAAAGGCAGCATGAGTCCGTATACGTATTTATTAACGAAGAGATGATCGCCTACAAGAAGCGTAGGTATCATCGAGCCGGATGGAATGCGGAAAGCTTCGACTAAAAAGCTTCTTAAAATAAGCGCGATGAAAAGGGCGATGGCCAGAGATTCCATCCACTCGCGCAGGGCGCTTTTACGGGCAAAGGAAAAATCACCACTAAGGAGCTTGTCAATTGTAGCCAGAGCGGTTTCTGATTTTTCGACATCCTTTGATTTCAGCGCCAGTGTAAGAGACTCGCGGGCTTCGGCTAAAGGTTGTAAATTCTGGGGAGATATTTTTTTTCGGTACTTTTTTAAGATGCGTTTGCTTTCCTTGAGAGAATATCGCGCAGCTTTAGAGATTTTTGCTAGATTACGACTCAATTGACACCTCTTGTCACGGTTGCCCGACAGAAAAACTGGTTCTGGATAATCGCACTAAAAAAACGTCAGAGCAAGGGAAAATGATGCTTGAAATTTCTGACAGAATGATTTATCAATGCAGGCCGTTCGTATGGAACAAAAAGGCAAATAAATACTTGCTCATAAGGGCTTTTTTGGTATCATGCGAATATTCCGGTTTTTCTTGACAAGAAGAACTATTGGAGGTAATTAAACAAATCCGAAATCAGGATTTCTGGGAGTAGACTTCTTGGACTAAAAATACTGCCCCCATAGCTCAGGTGGATAGAGCACAGGATTCCTAATCCTGGTTAGCGTAGGTTCGAGTCCTACTGGGGGTACCAATAGATGGAAAAAGTCGGCAATTAATTAATAGAGCCTGAACGGATACAATAAAGTAGACCAGGCACGGTACAGGAGGCCATTAATGAACAAGTCAGAACTGATTGAACAGCTTGCTGCAAAATCCAATCTGGCGAAAAAGAAGGCAGAGCTGGTAGTCAATCTTATTTTTGATTCAATGACAAAAGCTCTTGTAGATGAAGAACGCATTGAGATTCGCGGATTCGGAAGCCTGGTCAACAAGCACTATGGCGCATACTCCGGTCGCAATCCCCGCACTGGCGAGGTCATTTCGGTTCCCGAAAAGCGCCTGCCGTTCTTCAAAGTCGGCAAAGAGCTGCGTGAGCGCGTCAATGTAGGGTCGGATGACGAGGCTGACGACAGCGAGGATTAATCCCGCAGGGTATATGAAAATCTCGACTTATATTTCTTTCGATTCAATATCGAAAAAGCACTTTATAAGCAAAGCAATCGTCGTTCTGGCGGTTGCTTTGCTTTTATTCGCCTGCTCTGAGAATAAAACTACTGGCGACAGCAGTAAAAAAAGCGGCATCGTCAGTGATGATTCTCCCTTTCTTAGTGTAGAGAATGAAGCTCTTGCACAGATAAAAAAAAGCGTTGAAGATAAACGGGAAAAAGACGGCAACAACGCAGTGCGCCTTCTTGTCCCTTTCAGAAAAGATATGGGCGAAGGCGCTTTGACTCAGGAAGAATACGACAGAATAAAATCCCAGATGGATCTTCTCTATGTTGGGGTTGGGACTTATCTGCACAGGCATGAGCTTGATCTGGCTCTTATGCAATATGCCGTATCCGTAGCTGATAAAGTCAGGCCGCCGTTAGCTGCCCGCATAAAAAATGGTCAGAAAATTCCAAATAACATCTCGGTTTATCTGAAGGAAACGCTTATGGCGGATTTCGAGCAGAAATCCGCTGAAGCCATTAAGCTTGACCAGACAGAAATTGAATTCTGGAAAGCCGAAAGTGAAAAGTGGCGTAAATCCTGGGAATCGAAAACATATGATTATGTTCTGCCCCCGAAACCACGCGGGCAGTTTCTATTCGACTATGAAGCAGCTACCGGGAACGGCGAAAGCTCCATTAAAAGCATTGAAGAATCAATTCAGAAGCAACTTAAGAAAGAACTGGGTGGTGCAATCAGAAAAGACGAACAGCAGAATTAACTGTTCTTAAGCTCTTTCTTTGCTGCCTGCCATAAGGCTTCTAATTCATCCAGCTTACATTCGTTCATTTCGCGACCCTTACGACGCAGCTCAGTCTCCATGACGGCAAAACGCTTGCGGAACTTTGTCATGGTGCGCTTGAGTCCGTCGTGGGCCTTTATATCAAGCTTGCGGGCGACGTTAACCATTGTGAAAAGCATGTCGCCGACTTCATCTTCTATTTCCTCGCGACTGCCACCATTGCGAACGGCATCTTTAAACTCAGCTACTTCTTCGTCCAGCTTTTCCAGAACTCCGTCAAGGTTGTCCCATTCGAAGCCCAGGCTTACTGCCCGCTCACTGATTCGCAGCGCCTGCATGAGCGGAGGCAGAGCAGTCGGAATGCCGTCCAGAGCCGAACGTGGTGTACCATCGGCGGCGGCGCGTTCCTTCTTTTTCATCTTTTCCCAAAGGCCGGGGACTTCTTCCGCCAGTTTGATCTGTACTTCTCCAAAAACATGTGGATGTCGGTAGATCAGCTTTTTATATATGTGGTCGATTGACTGGTAGATGTCGAAAAGCCCTTCGTCTTTTCCGATCTGACCTAAAAATACAGCTTCGAAGACCACGTCACCGAGCTCTTCCTTAAGGCTCTGCCAGTCTTCCTTGTCGATGGCTTCTACAGCTTCGTACACTTCCTCAATAAGATAATCTCGGATGCTTTTAAAGGTCTGTTTCACATCCCAGGGACAGCCTTCCGGCGAGCGCAGACGCGCCATCAATGCAACCAGATCATCGAATCCGGGTTTATCGGAAATCTTGAATTCGGACATGTTTCCTCTTTTTCACAAACAGGCGATGCAATTGGTAGCACAGCCGGTACAGCCAAATCCACATATTTCTTTGGCGTTTGAGCCTAAACTCTACGCTTGCGCTGGCATTTTTCATATATATTCAGTACAATGCTTCTGTTTTAAAAGTTCGAAAGGACAACATCGTGAAGCCTGGACTTCGTGTATTTATCATTTTGTTATTTCTGGCGTTTATGCCAATAAATGCCCACGCAGCGCTTGATCTGGCTGACGGCGCTTTTGTGCGAGTGTCGGCGGTCGAAGAGCTGGCTGGAATTCTGGCCGATCAGCGCAATGGTGCGGCCTCCGTGCATGACAACGATTTAAACACATTCTGGCATCCTCCCGTCGGTGCGGACGCATGGATAGAACTCGATCTTTCGACCATGCGCGAGGATCTGGAAATTGAAATCGAAAGCCTCTCGATACACTGGGACGAAAGAACATCAAAGAAGGTCACTGTCTATGTCGGGCCTGACAGGTATGCTTTATATCCGGCAATTTCAAGCGAAGTTATCTCTACTGATGCACTGAACATATATATGCCTTCGGGTTATACCGCCACCCGTTATGTCAGAATCGAATTCCAGCCGGGTGATTTCAGCGTGAGTGAAATAGAGATCGAAGCCTCCGACAGCGGTAATGCTCCATCTGCTCCTCAAAATGCAGCGGTTAAAGTAGAAGGCCGGAGCCTGCGTATTGGGTGGGATAAAGCAGATTCCGCACATCATTACGAAATCAGTCGCAATGTCGGCTACGAATTGCTTGAGGATTACTATTCGACCAATCTGAATTTCATATCCGACCGACCGAGAAACTTCGATAATCTGGCATACAGTGTCCGTTCCGTAGGCTATGACGGTAAAGTATCCGACTGGACAGATCTGGCGCTCAGTGAAGAAGATCTGGCCGCCTACAATCCGGCTTCTCTGGACTATCCTCGTTTTAAGGGCGTGGTAGAAGGATTCTACGGGCAACCCTGGCGGCATCGTACCCGGCTTGAGATTCTGCACCACATGTCGTTATGGGGTATGAATACTTATCTTTACGGGCCGAAGGAAGACGATAAACACCGCAGCGCATGGCGTGAACTGTACGGCGAAAACGAGCTGGCGAACTTCGCTGAACTGAATGAATTCGCCGCCAGACGCGGCATCAACTTCGTCTATGGCATTTCGCCCGGCAACGATATCGATCCGCGTGACGATGATGATTTCGCCGATTTACAGAACAAGCTGCAAAGTCTCTTCGATATCGGAATCAAACATTTTGCCCTGCTTATGGACGATATTTCGGCATCTAAAAACGCTGATACCGGTACAGATCACGTTTTCCTGACGAATAGGCTGTACGACTGGCTGCATTCGCTGGATTCGGGTGCAACGCTGCTTTTCGTGCCTACCGTTTATTCCGGTGTATCCGACAGCCTGACTGATGATGAGCGGGGGTATCTGACCGCGCTTGCCGACATCAATTCCGCCGTTCCTGTTTCATGGACAGGTGAAGGAACTTTTGATCCGGAAATCACCAGTTCCGAAAGCGCTGGAATAGCTGCCTTAATTGGGCGCGAACCGTGGATATGGGATAATTACCCGGTCAATGATTACTCGCTGGGTCAGACGCTGCATCTGGCCGCAATAGAAGGACGTAACGACGATCTGCTGCGTTCAGTTTCAGGCCTTCTCGTTAATCCCATGGTCGAAGGCAACGCCTCGCTGTTTGCCATCGCTTCATACGGCGAACTCTTTGATGATCCCAATTCATACGATCCGCAGACTGCCTGGCAGAATGCTGCAACCGGCAAGGCTTACGGTGTTACGCTTGACGAGTGGGTCGGATTGGTTGAGCTTTTCTCGACTAATGAGAAGCTGTTCCCGGAGCGCGAAGAATTGCCGGAATTGAATGAGCTTATCGAAGAATTCATACTGGCCGTCAATCTGTATAAAGAATCCGAAATACTGCAGGCATCCAAGCTGCTGCTGGACGAGCTGTATTTCTATTACACTACGGCGCTTAAAATCGAAGAGCATCTGCTTTCCAGCGGCATGTATGATGAACTCTACTATCGCCTCGAAAAACTAAGCACTGAGGCCGAGCAGGGCATTCTGACCGTTAACCTGATGCTGTCGGATATATATGGCGTAAGAGATGATTTCTTAAGTTATGAAGAACATCTGCAAACGCTGCCGGCGGTTGCCGACTGGATGTATAAGGTGGCTGACGATACATTCATCCGTCTGCCGGACGAACTCGAACTGACAGCACGCTCGCGCAGATTCTCGGCCTCCGGTCGCTTCGAAGCCATTGTCGCACAACCAATGCCCAACGCCAGAGTCGGTCAGACTTATATTTGCGACCTGGGCTTCAACATGATGTCTGGTTGTGAGTGGACGCTTGCTGCTGACTTTGATTATTCGATCAACACAGAAGGCGTACTGTCCTTCATGCCGGAAAAAACCGGCTCGGAACGTGTAATGGCGATCTGCCGCCGTGACGGAACGCTTGTTT
>Ga0172375_10009879_pt1 | contig 12470 bp, 13 predicted proteins | sample LakKiv1m_FD_114537 | JGI IMG/M metagenome (GOLD analysis project Ga0172375, IMG submission 114537) | Freshwater microbial communities from Kabuno Bay, South-Kivu, Congo - kab_092012_11.1m | ecosystem: Environmental > Aquatic > Freshwater > Lake | place: Democratic Republic of the Congo... | reverse complement strand
CTTCAATAGTCCCAATATGTTTGAGGATTTTATTTGATATGGAATATTGGGGGGAATACATATTCCTGGTATTTTTTAATTTGTAAACATGTTAATACATTGCTGTTTCTTCTCTTAATCTGTTTACCTAACTACTCTATATGATAGTATGCTCGCGGAGAAAATGCAAGAATTACGCGGGGATAACCGAGGCTTGCGTCGGACAATGGATAAATTGTACCGACGTCATCATGAATAACACACTTCTTTTATTGTCTCTTATATGTGATTTGCAAAATTACTGGGACTCAAAAAACAATCGGGAAAATCATCTTGTGTCCATCAATTTCTTCATAGTAATAGGAATCTGTTCTGCCAGGTCACTTGCATTAAAAAAGGGCCCTACTCGGTCAAACAGCTCGTCCCCTGCCCTTTTATTGATAAAGCTTCCGGCAAGCGTAGCCGACCAGGGATCATTTGTGCAGGCAAGAGCAGCAATAAGACCAGCCAAGACGTCCCCTGTTCCTCCCTTTGTCATCCCGGCATTTCCTCCTTCAATTACTTGAATTTCTTTTCCGTTTGATGCGATATCTTTTTTCCCTTTTAAAAGAACTGTACAGTTGTGTGCTCTGGTAAATTCTTCTATGCTTTCATGTAATTTCTGTTCATATGTATTTGATGGTTTATTGGAATCTTTTATCTTTAATCCTTGATCTTTGATCTTTAGCAGTTCGAACTCCTTTTGATGCGGTGTTAAAATTGCGTGGTTCGGAATATTATGTATGTCCATCATCTGCAGTGCTCCCGCATCAATTACCCACTGCTTTTTTGGGTACTTCTTTAATAAATATTTTGTAAGGTGATAAGTAAGAATTCCTTCGTGTTCAATTTCGTTAATCTCTTTAAGGCTTCCCAATGTGTATTCTATCTGAGTTACATCTCCCTCCACGCGCTCCATTCCCGGCCCAATGAGAATACAGTCGTCTTCTTGGATGTATCTTTCGATGTCGTCCCTGGGTATGACAATTCCGTTTCTGAATTCCTTTTTCAGTTCATGAACGATCTGGTTGTTTTCGTCAACAGAAGAGTAGTGAACTAGATCTACGATCCGTGAAGCAACCGTAAGAGACCACAGGCTTGCAGCATGAAACAGGTGTGATCCGCCGATAATGAGGAGCTTTCCGTTTTGCCCCTTATGAGATTCGGGTTTTGGAAGTGCCAAGCTTCTTACTGTAGCCATCAAGTGTTCATTCATAGTTGTATTGTAACGCATTGTTCATAAATCTTACATCATAATTCGTACATCATGAATTCTTAACGGGTAGCCTGACAATCTTCACATCTTTGATGTTTTTAAATAACTGCACAACATCATTCTCTGCTGACGTGATAATTGTCTGTTGCTTACCAATAATGGAAAAAATGATGGTCCTGCTTTCCTCATCCAGTTCTGAAAAAATATCATCCAGGAGAAGCAGCGGCCGCTCTTCTGTTTCTGCCTCTATATAGTTCAGTTCAGCTAACTTTAGCCATAATACTGCCAGTCGTTGTTCTCCCCTACTCCCAAACCGGCTCACATCGTTCCACTTCCCTTCCTTTTTATCATTCGTTGTTGATCTTTGATCTTTTTGGAAAATAATATCGTCTCTTTGAGGTCCTACGAGTGTCGATTTTGCTGCCACTTCTTCATCTTTATACTGCTCAAGTCGTGTTTCGGAAATAACGCTTTTGTCATATATGATCCTGTATTTCAAATTTGATAACTGATAGGTGTTTACATGGTCTATATAACGCTGCCTCTGCTGGGTCAGATAGGATCCTGTTTTTACAAGAAGTTGGTTCCAAAAAACCAGCTGTGATCTTTGGGCTTTTCCTTCGAAAATAAAGTCAAGGAGCCTGTTTCGCTGCCGCAACCCTCTCTCAAATGACTGTAAATTTCTCCTGTATTCCCGGTCTGTCTGAACCAAAACGCTATTGAGGTAATGTCTGCGCAAAGACGGGCTATCAGTAACAATTTCCAAGTCCTCAGGACAGAATAGCACTGCATTGAGATTGCCGACAAAATCAATTAATCTTCTGGGCACACCGTTAACCAAATATTTTTTAGTCGGGGCTTTTTCTCCGTTTACTTCTCCCGTTGTGATAATTAATTCTAGTTTTGTATCTTCCTGTTTATTGTTCGTGTATTGTTTAGTGTTTGATATTTGAGCAGTTATACGGCTTACCTGCTCCCCCCAACGAACCATATCGCTTTCCTTTTCCGCACGAAAACTTTTTCCTATAGTACTGGAGTAAATTGCTTCAAGAATATTTGTCTTTCCGGTAGTATTGGAACCGACAATGAGGGTAACCACCGGAGAAAACTGAAATGATTGTTTTATATATGACCTGAAATTCTTTAGGTGCAGGGAAGATAAAATCATGGCTGTATTGTAACACTAAAAAGTATGGAATTTCACTGATGCGCTGATGTATACCAAACTTATACGTGATCAAGCAGATATAAATTGTTTTACATTCTCCATGAAGAACGTACCTTGTGCTCATCTTACTCTTTATCCTGACCTAGACAATATATTTACTATACCTGTATAATATAAAAACTATGGCAATGAAGCATGTGTACCAGCCAAAAAAGAAAAAGCGGATCCGTAAGCACGGATTCCGTCAGCGCATGAAAAGCATAGGCGGCCGTAAGGTGCTTAAACGCAGAAGAGCTACCGGAAGAAAACGCTTGACAATTTAGATACTCCATTCTATATATAGATATATGGCTCAAAAAGAATCAGGAATTTCCTACGACACAAAAACGCTTATCGTTGTTCTCACGTTGATTTTTGTCTATCCGGTAGGTCTTCTTCTTATGTTCCTCTGGATGAAATGGCGATGGTGGATTAAGCTTCTTATTGCTCTGCCTGTTACGTTTATTGTTCTTATTCTGGCCGGAGCATTTGCTGTTGGTTTCCTTGCAACGGTAAATCCCGGAGCTAGTTTTCAGAAAGGACAGTGTGTAGCAAAATGCAATGAAATAACCATTCAAGAAGAACGCGGGCAGTGCATAGCTTTATGTGACACTGCAGCTGGTACAAATTCCCTAAATTCCACGGAACAGGTTGAGCAATAAGATATTTCTCTCCAATCATATTATAATAGGAGCATGTTACCCCGATTACACCGTCTTCCTCACAATGCGTTTATGCGTGTATTCAGAACCGGAAAACGGATGTATGGAAATGACATAGAAATCATTGTCGCTTCAAATTCTTTACCCTATTCCAGATTTGCTGTTCGGGTCGGAATGAAAACTGATAAAAAATCCAGCACAAGGAATCGGATAAAACGACTTCTGAGAGAAGCGCTTTACAATATCCTTCCAACGATTAAACCGGGGTTAGATTGTATTGCGGTTGCCTCAAAAAATATCGCCACCCGAGAAGAACGGGAAGTCAGACAATCATTACAGACAGCGTTCCGGCATTTTCAGATTCTTAACGATTCAACAATATAACAATGAAACAATTTATATTAGAATCAATTCGTTTCTACCAAAAATACCTTTCCCCTGATACTGGCGTACTGAAAACTCTCTGGCTGACCGACGGAGCATGCCGTTTCACTCCCACATGCAGCGAATATATGTATCAAGCAATCGACCGCTATGGTATAATAAAGGGTATACATTTGGGTGTGAGGCGAATTCTTCGCTGTCATCCATGGAATAAGGGCGGGTACGATCCAATTCCGAAAATAAATATAAAGCGCAGGGAGCAAACAAAATTTTGTCCGGCTTCACTTGCTCTTAAGAATAGAGGTCATGGAGAAAAAAGAGCATGCCACTGAAGACTGACCTAAATTTTCGTTTGCGGCCTTAGCGCTTGTTACTTTTTTATGACTAATCCTAATATCTGGAACCAACTTCTCATCTGGCCGATAACGAATCTTTTGGTCGCTTTTTACAAATTCTGTGAATTTCTTCACATTCCGGGTCCTCTTGGGTTTGCTATTATTTTACTAACGGTTACCATCCGACTCATATTGTATCCTCTCATGCATGTACAGCTTAAATCAGCCAAAAAAATGTCAGATCTTAAACCTCATCTTGATGTATTAAACGCAAAACATAAAGACAATAAACAAGCACTTCAACAAGCCCAACTAGCTCTTTACAAAGAACATGGAGTTAACCCTATGTCCGGGTGCCTGCCGACACTGATCCAGTTTCCTATTCTTATTGCCCTTTACAACGTATTTTATCAAATGCTTGGAAGTACAAATATTTCATCATTTTTAGCTGATATGAATAAGATTCTCTACTTCCAATTCCTTCATTTATCGAACATTGATTTCTCATTTTTTGGGATAAGTCTTGCTGTTAAACCGAGCGAGTGGCAAAAATATGGGTGGTGGTTGCTTTCTGTTCCGCTTATCACTGCGCTTTTGCAGTGGTATCAGACAAAACTTATGCTTCCGCCTGCCTCTGTAAAAAATACGGATATTGTTCCTGTAAAAAAAGACGTTAAGGATTCTGAAAAAAAATCTGACGATATGGGTGACATACAAAAACAGATGGCTATGATAACTCCCGTGATGTTTGGATTTTTTGCTCTTCAGTTTCCTTTAGGCCTTGCACTCTATTGGAATGTTTTCGGACTTTTTGGTATTATTCAGCAACTGCAGGTAAATAAGAGTTCGAAGTAAGAAGTACGAAGTAAGATTTACGAATTGTTTGAATTTATTTATACTTCATATTTCATAATTCGCACATCATACATATGGATTCCATACAAACTATCAAACAAATAACTACAGATCTTCTTGAAAAATTGGAGGTTGCTGGTGTAGTTTCCGTCGATGTTGATGAATCAGGGGCGTATAGAGTACATATTGAAACCGAAGAAACAGGACTTCTCATAGGATTCCACGGAAGGACATTGGAAAGTTTTCAGATGATTTTGGGAATGATTGCATCCCGCAGTTTGGGAAAATGGGAACGAATTTATGTAAACGTAGGAGATTATCGTGAAAAACGGGAAGAAGCTTTGATGTACATGGCACAGCGTGCCGCAGATCGCGCACTCACCTCTGGTAGGCCGGTAGAGCTAACCAGACTTTCTGCTTCTGAACGACGGGTTATTCATCTTACGTTATCCGGAGATGAACGGGTAAAAACAGAATCTGAAGGCGAGGGTCAGGATCGAAAACTTATAATATCCCCGAATATTGTATAGTCTCCTGCCGCCGACCCCGCCTCTATATTAGATATTCCTATACATTCGTTTTATAATGAGGCTATGCCTCTCCATCTCTACTTTTTTTATTCCACGATTGTTCTTCTTCCCACCCAGCTTGGAAAACACTTTTTTCCTGATTGGGCTTTGATTCTTGGGCGTAGAGTTGATTATGTATCTCCAACGTTATTTCTGACAGACATAACGATTATACTTACTCTTTTTTTCTGGTTCCTGAATCAATGTATGATTCATCGTTTACGATTTACAAAAAAATTGTTATGTGTAAAAGAAATCTTCATATTTTTATTCTTTTGTACATTTATTATTTTTAATAGTATATTCGCATCTTCTCCTCTTATCGCTTTGTATAAATGGACGAAAGTCATCGAATTCGTAATTTTTGGTCTATATATTATCAAAACAAAGCCTTCCCTCCCACGTACGATATGGTGTTTGTCCTTTGCTGTTTTTTACTCTTCGGTCATCGCGATTGCCCAATTTCTTATTCAGCATTCAGTCGGCGGATTTCTATGGTTTCTTGGTGAACGGACTTTCGATGTCACAACTCCCGGTATTGCAAAAATACAGTTACTCGTTCCATCCTATTTTTCTTTTATCTCTCAACTACGAACCATGAACCAAGAACTTTTGCGTCCTTATTCCACATTCTCTCATCCAAATGTCCTTGGAGGATTTCTGGCAGTTACATTGCCTCTTATTATTCTTAGCAATGGTACAAAAAAACTCTTTCACATTTTACCATCTGTTGTTTTACAATACTTTCGTGTAACCACAATCATTCTTGGGTATCTTGCCTTGATTCTTACGTTTTCCCGTAGTGCGTGGATTGCAGGATTATCAGGACTTGGGTATATATGGTTGTATCATCATCATAAAATTCGCATACATTGGATTATTGGATTATTGGCGTTGATAACATTTGTTGTATTCTCACTTCCCTACTTTCAATCTCTTATCTCGAAAAATGAAAGTGTGTTTGTACGAAACGAACTTACATCAGCTGCAGTCTTCATTTGGTCGATCTCTCCGGTAATCGGAGTTGGTTTAGGAAATTTTCTGGTACGGCTCCCTGATTATTATCCTCACCGGGACATATTTTTTCTTCAGCCGGTTCATAATATTTATTTACTTGTCTTGGTTGAAACCGGACTCATTGGTCTTTGTTCTTGTATGTATTTTTTATGGAAATTGTTTTATCATAAATCGCGCAAACGACTGTTTGTTGTGTGTCAAATATCATGTATCATTTTGTTCCTTTTGGGAGCGGTTGATCACTACCCTTTTACTCTGCAACAGGGGCAGCTGCTTGTTACAATTCTTGCTTCCAATGCGTATCTATCAAGTGCTTCTGATTAAGAATATTCGTCTTACAAAACAAAATCAGTTACAATAAGCGTATGTCGAACCGAAGTGTTATAGCGCTCAATACGGTCAGTCAGATCGTCGGAAAGATAATTACCGGTGGTACTACATTTATTATTAGCCTCCTTATCGCCAAATCACTTGGAGCTTCCGGGTTTGGTGATTTTACGAAAATTACAACATTCGTTGCTTTTTTCTATTTATTTGCGGACTTCGGATTAAACACGGCGTATCTGGAGTTGTCGGATGATAAACGTGCGCAAAAAAATCTTCTTACTGTTCGCGTACTCCTGGGATTGGGTCTTATGTTTCTTTGTTTAGCTCTCCTTGCCTTTCTTCCGGGTACAACATCAGGTGGTTATTCGCCGTTGGTAAAACTTGGTATTATCCTATTTTCTGGGAGTATTCTTTTTCAGGCTCTGATAACAACTGCCAACGCATTTTTTCAAAAGTCTTTACGATATGAATATGCTACATATGCTCTTTCTGCCGGATCCATATGTACTCTTTTTACTGTATGTCTTCTCCCGTCTCTTCATCTGACAGGAGTGCTTCCGAACATCGTGGTTCTTGCGTGGGGAAGTCTACTCACCGCAGGTCTTTCTCTTTTTTTTGCTAAAAAATTAGTTCCCTCATTGTCTTTTTCTTTTAATATTGATGTGGTAAAAAAAATGCTTACGATTGCGTTTCCATTAGGTTTAACGCTGCTTTGCAATGTCGTATATTTCCATGCAGACAGTGTAATCCTTACGATCACCAAATCCACGTACGATGTAGGTATCTACGGATTAGCATATAAAATGTTTGAGCTTCCCCTGGTCATACCGACGTTTTTTATGAATGCTGTATTTCCTCTTCTTCTTGTATCCAAAAAAAAAGGTGACATGGCAGCATTTATTCGGCAAATGAAACAGTCTCTATCAATTCTTTTTCTTCTTTCGCTGGTAATAGGGGTAGGAGCATATATATCAGCTCCTGTTTTTTCACATATAAAAACGGATTTTCAGGCAAGTATCTTGCCGTTTCGTATACTCCTGGTCTCGTTACCGATATTTTATCTGACAAGCGTAACGATGTGGACGCTTATTGCCCTGAAAAAACGTGTTCAGTTGCTTCTCATATATTTTTTTTCCATGATAGTAAACGTAGTAAGTAATGCTGTGTGTATCCCACAGTATGGATATGTGGCGGCTGCGTGGATAACGGTAGTGTCTGAATCATTAGTTTTACTCCTGTCTTTTGTGATTATTCAGCGACATTTTTATCTGGAAAGAAAAGTTGTTTTTAAATAGACTTACGATATCCTTATTTAATGCGACTCAACAAATCAACGTAGTTTTAGTTTAATTTTTTTTTGTAATTTTACATTTTGCAGTAAAAATCTCGTTGACCCGGTATTGTGTCATGGAGTACTATGCCAATATGGAAAACGTTATAACTGTTCATACGGATGGGGGATCCAGAGGAAATCCCGGACCAGCTGCAATTGGTGTTGTTATTAAACGGGACGGAAAAGTATTTCATAAGTTTGGTAAAACAATAGGGGAAGCAACTAATAATGTTGCTGAATACACAGCGGTGATTGAAGCATTACATTATATAAAAAGTGTGCAATTACCCAACAATGATTCGCGACTGATATTTTACCTTGACTCCAAACTTGTCGTTGAACAGTTAAACGGTACTTTTAAAATAAAGGACGGCAAGCTCAGAGAATTGGCTTTTCAAATAAAAGTATTGGAACAGGATGTCGGAGGGGGAGTCTCATATTTTTCTATTCCTCGGGAAAATAATAGGGAAGCGGATCTTCTTGTAAATTTCGCCCTCGACAAATCCTGATTATTAATCATCAATCTTCTATCTTTTGTCATTAATCCTTAATTTTTAATCCTGTATCACGTTCTTCCTCATGTCGTTTTCTTTGTGAAAGATGTACGGAAGGGGAAAGCATATGATTGTGTTCGTATGTTTTCTTTGCAATAATAATGTAAGGATTTCTCCGTACATATATGATAAAAACTTCTGTTTCATTTTTAAAAAAAGAGATAGCTGCTCTTCCGATAGCACGTATTGAAACAATGGATGAATCGTATGTTTTGCCATTACGGGAATACCTTATCACAAATGGGTGTCAGGTATTCGTGAATAATGGTCCTACGGAAAATGTCACATATTTTTTCGTGGCTGGAGATAGCAATTTTGTGAAAAAAACTCTCGCATTCCGGCATACTCTCGGGAAAAAAAGGCTAGTTTTATGCTGGGATCCGGAGGATCATACATCTATTGAGCAATTTCTAGAACGACAAACGAAAATTGTATATATTGACCCCGTTCCATTAACCCACCAGGTTCTTACTGACATATTTATTTTTTTGTTTACTGCATCTGGAAAAGAAATGGATATCCAAACGCATGCTATTCGCTCACCTCATAAACATACGTATGGCGATGTTCAGGAACCTTCTCGTTTACATGCTGTAAATGGAGAGGCTGATGAGTCTGACGAAACCCCATTTCCGGCATCTTCGGCGTATGAATCCATTCAGAAGAAAAGGATTACTACAGTCATAACAGATCTGTTCGGGGGTAAACGTTCAGAAAGTCCTCCTGCAAAAAATAGTACATATCAAGAAGATAACGACAAAACACAAGCCATCGGGAAAGCGCCTGATTTACGCTCTCATATCACATATCTCATTCTTGCGACACTACTGGTTGCCGTCATTCCATTCTTTCTATATCTTGCTGCGTTTGGAATCCGGAGTTGGTCGCTTCTTCAGGGAATTAGCCTTTTTCGGGAAGGTAAGGCTCGGGAAGTTGCCGCACGTATTAGAACAGAACATGTATGGAGCGGGTATTCGCATTTGGTTATGCCACTTGTTCATGCTGTTCTTCGGATACCCATGGGCGATAGGGGAGTCCAGGCGTTTGAACGCATGGATAAGCTGCTGGATGTGGTAGCAGAAATAGAAACAGAACTGCTTGCGGTCAACAGTTCCGTCCTGTCACTTGGCTCATCACTTCTTATCTCCCAATCGGACGGAAAACCACCTGCTCCCATTGTTGCTGTTGATGCTCTAAGAAAAAGTGTTCCGTCAGTGCGTATAAAACTTAATCTTGCTTCTGCACATCTGACATCGCTGAAAAACAGCCCGGCTTTCCCTTTATACCTGCCGTATGTTCAGAAACAAATTGAAAAGGCTCATACAAATATAGATACACTTCGTCAGATAGCTGAGGTTGGTGAACGGATTTCCCAACTTTACCCTTTTATCGGAGGATTCCGTGAAAAACAGCACGTGCTCATACTTCTGCAAAACAGTAGCGAACTCCGGCCAACCGGTGGTTTTATCGGATCGCTTGCTCACCTTACCATATCAGAGGGTGTCCTTGAAGAAATTCGTGTTGAAGACATCTATACGCTTGACGGACAACTGAAAGGACACGTCGATCCTCCTCTTCCCATCAGGGAGCTTTTGACCCAGGAGCACTGGTATCTTCGGGACAGCAATTGGAACCCTGATTTTCAAAAAACAGCTGAAACAGCCGGATTTTTTTACGAAAAAGAAACGGGTGAAAAAATTGACAGCATTGTTGCTGTTACATCTTCCCTTATTGTACGTCTTTTGAAAATCATAGGACCGGTTGATATTCCGTCTTTTAACGACCGGATAACAGCAGATAACTTTTACCTCAAGTCTCATTACTACACACAGGCTAATTTCTTTCCGGGTTCTACCCAAAAAAAAGATTTCTTAGGCGGACTTATGGAGGCAATTCTTCAAAAGGTTAAGAACAACCCCCAATCAGGAATTGCAATTATGGGAATTATTCATGACAGCCTTGCCTCAAAAGACATACAGTTATATGTAGCTAATCCGGAGGGGGAGGAAATTGTTCAGCAATTTGGGTGGGGCGGAAAAACGCCGGCTGGATCAACATGTATAATGCCGGAAAATCAGCCATCCTGCCAGTTTTCCTATGTCTACATTAATGAAGCAAACATGAGTATTAATAAAGTAAACGCGTTTATCGACCGGAGTGACATGCGGTTAGTCCGGATTTCGGAAGACGGGAAAATTTCAGAAACAGTCACGAGAAAAATTCAGAACCAGTCCCGTGGAGAAACCGGTACTGGTGTGTATACGACGTACGTGCGTCTATTTTTCCCGATTCATACGACCCTCACTCGTCTAACACTCGACGAAAAACCATTACCTATGAAAGATGCTAAAGATCTTCACCCGTCTCTTCCATACGCAGAACTCGATACGTCAATTCCCGGCCTCATCGGTATAAGCGTAGCTCTTAGCGTAGATCCTGAACGCGAACGGATTATTTCTGCAACTGTCTCGTATGATAAGCCAATCCTTGTTGATACTAAAGAAACGTTCGTTTCTGTGTTTACACAAAAACAGGCTGGTATTGATCAAATTTCATTGACAACGACCATTCAGTATCCTTTACAATGGGAAGCCATCCCATTTCCGGGTTCTAACGAAAACAGAATGGTTGCAAAGCAGGGATATCTCGAGTACAATACCTCGCTATCTATGGACAGTGAATTTACGTTCCGTCTCGTGCGATAACCCTATATGAAAGCACTAACGCTCATTGTACAAAAAAGACATATTTCAGGCCGAAAAGTAAGTACTCTCCGGAAAAAGGGTATGGTACCTGCAACTGTGTACGGCAAAACCACGGATCCCGCATCTATCGAGGTTAATGCACATGAGTTCCGCAACGTATACAGACAAACAGGGGAAACAGGACTTATAAATTTATCTGTTGAAAACGACATCCGACCGGTTCTTGTAAAAAACGTCCAACTGGATCCGGTTTCCATGAAGACGATCCACGTTGAGTTCCACCAGGTGAATCTGAAAGAAAAAATACGTGCTCACGTACCGGTTGTGGTAACAGGAGAGTCTTTGGCAATAAAAGAGAAAACCGGAACACTCCTTCAGCTTCTGGATGAAGTTGAAGTGGAAGCTCTTCCTGCAGATCTTCCGGAACGCATTGAGGTGGACATATCCGGACTTGCAAATGTAAATGATCATGTGGTGGCAAAAGAGCTTCCTGTCAAAAAAGAAGTTACACTGCTGACTGATCCTGACATAATGGTGGTAAAAATCGGAGAACTGCTGGCTCCCGAACCGGAACCAGAGCCAACACCTGCTCCTGTTGAGGAAGAAGGGGCTCCGGACCAAGAAGTTTCTTCAGAAAAAATCAAAGAAGAACAGGGGATTGAAGAAAAACAAGAACCTCCCGTAAAGCCTGAAGAATCCCAGAAAAAATGATGGTTTCGTTTTGTCTTACTGATCCATTTGCAACACCTCGGGTATTTGATAATTTGGATCCAGACTTAGTGCCTTATGAAGATACGTCCGTTCTTCTTCTGTTTTCCCCAGCCTCTTGGAAATCCATGCCAGCATGAGATATCCGTCCCGATAATCAGGATGCTCCTTTATGATGGTCTTCCATTGACCCAGAGATTGTTCTAATGATGCTGCTTCATCCCGGGAAATCACGAGGGGGGTCATTGTATCGGACATTCTTGGAGGCACAACTCTATGTCTCCATAAAAAAAAAGTCGCTAGGGCTCCAAAAAAAATACCACATAGAATCCAAAATAAGACCAGTGCGGAGAAAAATCGGGAAATATGCGGTAAATACCGATTTTTAGACTGAAAAAAGGCAGATGTTGACATATATGAATCCAAACGCCAATTGTTTGCTATACTATCCATGTAACCATGCTATGGAACTTGACGCAAGAGCAAAAACAGTCCTTTCTGTCTTGTCCCGCGTATACCCAAAGGCAACCATAGCCTTGTCCTATCAATCCCCATGGGAATTGCTTGTTGCAGTCATACT
>Ga0172375_10009878_pt1 | contig 12472 bp, 15 predicted proteins | sample LakKiv1m_FD_114537 | JGI IMG/M metagenome (GOLD analysis project Ga0172375, IMG submission 114537) | Freshwater microbial communities from Kabuno Bay, South-Kivu, Congo - kab_092012_11.1m | ecosystem: Environmental > Aquatic > Freshwater > Lake | place: Democratic Republic of the Congo... | reverse complement strand
GATCGTGCATGGCGGATTGGACAGGACAAGCCGGTATTTGTGTATAAGCTGATTACCAATAAAAGCATAGAAGAAAAAATTATTGCCTTGCAGCAGAATAAAGCAGAACTGGCACAGTCTATTCTAAGCACAGATCATGAGGGAGAAGCGAAACTGACGGAAAATGATGTGATGAAATTGTTTGAGAAATTTTAGCTTGGTTACAGGTTTCCTCTAATTATCTGTAAGTATCTGAAAGTCTGGATGCAATTTTTTCCAATGTTCTCTTAATTTTTCTTTATGAACAGAAATCATAGGTAAGTCTAGTAATAGCACTGGCCATACTGAACGTGCTTTGTCCATGATCGCGTGAAGTTGTTTTTCAATAACACGCCATGGAACACCGACTTTTTCAGCCCATTGTTCAAAGTGTTTCATCTCAGCTAAATACCAATCTTTATTTTTGGCAAGATTCAATGCGAAATGAAGCTCATTTTCAATATATACACTAGTCATCAATATATCGTATGCGGGAGATAATCTTGGTGTTCTTTTGTCCTGATAAATCATACTCCAGTTTTTTAAGTGTGCATCTCCATTGGCGAGCAAAATATTAACAAGTAAGCGGCTGGCAAATTGCTGAATATCAAGAATTTTGTTATCTGAAAATTGATAAATGATCTTTCCTACCTGCTCATAATTTGTGGTGCTGTATTTCTGCTGTGGATATGCACCGAAGATCTGAGCAAAGTCTTCGATGTGAATAAGCTCTGTAGTATCAGCAGTACTCTGTCTATCAAATCTTTTGATTGCAAAAGCATATTGCTCTTGGGGTAAATTTAATGGTGGAAGGTTTTGTAAGAGTGCCATATTCACCAAGCGAATCTCAGGGACATCTATTCCGACCATTTTGGCAAGGCTCATCATAGAATATTCATTTAGCGGAACAAAAGCATGTCTGGAAGAAGGATTTTTGACAATCCAGTCCCCGAGTAGAGACGATTCCGTTGCCTGGACTAGTGTAAAACGCCCATCTTTGGCTTTCATGGAAAACTTCATTTGGACGCCGGCTATCTGTTCGAATCTCTTGCTTTAAAATCTGATCTGGATTCGAGATCTGCAGTTTGAATTTTATTTCATCTGGAATTTCTTCTGGATCTAATGGAGTCGCAATGAGTGCTCCAGGTAAATCATGACCTAAAGCTGCCAATAACTGAAATTCATTGTCTATATATACTTTGAGGCTTTGTGCAATCAGTTCGCGTAATGTACCTTCTGGTAGCAAGTTTGATAGCAAGGGATGTAAACGCTGATGTGTAAAATAGGTCTTTTCTAAAATCTTATCCACTTGAGGATACAAGGGGGAAGTCAGCAGGCTCAAGGCCGGGCGTTGCTGATCAGAGCGGAAAAAATCTGTAAAAACCAGAATATTTTTTCCGCTCTGAAATCCTGCCAAGTATCCAACGATACCATGATGTAATGTTAATTTCAGGACGGCAACAGTATTCATGGTTCCTCTCCTCCGAGAAGACCCTTCCATGGGTTAGTCATTAAGTCATCCTGATCTTCAATAGTGACTTTAATTTCATCATTCAATAATTGTCTGATCAAATGAACCTTATCATCAGGAATGAGCATCAGTTGAGCATTTAATCCTGCCGCTATAATTTCTAAGGTCTCTAATCGAGGGTTGCCCTGACTTTCCAGTTTTTGGTACTGCTGTCTTGAAATTCCTGTACGGGATTGCATATCAACTTGCTTTAAGCCCAATTGGGTTCGTCTTTTTTTGATTTGCTGAAGTAAAGACTTATTCATTGTAGATACATTTATTGCTTTTAGGTCCTGTAAGAAACATATTAGTTTCTTTTTTTTGAAAAGCAATTTATGACTTTATCATTTCGATCTGTAAAGCCCTAGCTACGTAGTGATCTGAAATCACTCTGAAAATACAGTTAAAATACGCGGTTCAATTTACCTTAATCTCCTTACGTAATTGGCAGCCAGATCTGAACTGTTGGCAACTCTCTGGCAAAATTTCCTGGCAGCCCTGCATTTAACTGCCTAGCGCAATCCGAGGGATGAACCCGTCTTTACAGATACGCTGGCTTTAGATATGTCGACGGTAGAAGCCAGTCTGGCAGGTCCGAAACGTCCGCAGGATCGTGTGCTATTGTCGCAAGTGCCGAATACCTTTGATGCTTTGATGGATCTGATCTTGAAGCCGGTCAAAGAAGAAAAAGAGCGTCTGGAAAATGAAGGAGGGGAGGTACGGCTGTTGAAGCAAAACACGCCTTGATAGGGCACGTTTTGGTCACTTTTGGTCATGTAAGCCCACTCTTAACTGATCTAACTTAACTTTTTACTCACTTTGAAGCTGATAGCTTTATAGACTGAAAGAAAAAATGTTATTTAAAATCAACAACGAAAAAGCCCCAATCTTTCGATCAGGGCTTTTTGAATTTGGAGCGGGAAACGAGACTCGAACTCGCGACCCCAACCTTGGCAAGGTTGTGCTCTACCAACTGAGCTATTCCCGCAGGGTCGATCAATTTTTTACTTTAAAAAATGAACAAAAAAGAATTTGGAGCGGGAAACGAGACTCGAACTCGCGACCCCAACCTTGGCAAGGTTGTGCTCTACCAACTGAGCTATTCCCGCATGCGGTGTATAATACATTATGCAAAAACAGGGTCAATAACTTTGTGAAAAAACTTGTGCTGATTGCATAAATAAAAGCCATTTTGACCAAGGTTTAGATGATTTCTGCTGTGAAATCAGCCAATAGCGGCTGTTCAGGCGGGAAAAAGGCGGTTTTCAGCCGGTCGCCACAATATCGCAAAAAGAACAGGTTATACTAAGATCAATCTCAGGCCTTTTTGGATGCATGATCATGAGCATAGAACAACAACTGATTGAACGCTTACACACCCTGAACCCGACACATTTAGACGTGGTGAATGAATCTTCTGGTCACGGTGGCTATTATCCGGGGAAGGAATCTCATTTTAAGGTGGTAATCGTCAGTGAACAGTTTGCCGGTTTGCGTCTGGTACAGCGCCATCAACAGGTCTATGCCGCGGTCGGTGATCTGTTAAGTCCAAGCAAGATTCATGCGCTGGCGATTCATGCCTTTGTTCAGGATGAATGGCAGGGACAGGATACCTCAAGCCCGGAATGTGCCCACGCCCCGAAACAATAACCCCGAACAAGAAATAGAGATCAGAACAGTTCATGGAAACCCAACTTTTACTTAAAATTATTCATATGACCAGCGTTAGCGTATTGCTGGTCATTCTGCTGGCCCGTGGCCTGACCTTATTTAAAGGCGTGCAGGGCAACCAGCCCAATCCGGCCGGGCGCACACTGTGGGTGGCCCTGCAACATTTATCAGTCACGCTGATTGTGGTAACCGGAATTGTACTGCTGGCATTAAAGGATTTTCAGGTTGAAACCTGGTTTTATGCCAAAGTCATTTTATTCTTGGTGATGCTGTCTTCGTTAATGAAAGCCTACCGTAAAACGGACAATATTTTACTGGTACAACGCCGCGCCGGCTGGGGCATAGCCCTGGTTGCACTACTGGCGATTATCGCGCTGGTGATGATCAAGCCAAGTTTTGGTTAATTGTTCGACAATAATGTCTATCTCTCGGCTATACTTCGCTACACTTGAGCCAATTAGAATATAAAATCAGAGGGATAGACATGCGAACACGTGTGGTCTTTAACCAGAAAGGTGGCGTTGGAAAATCCAGTATTACGGTCAATCTGGCCGCCATCAGTGCCCATCAGGGCTTTAAAACCCTGGTCATTGATTTGGATCCGCAAGCCAACTCCAGCCAGTATTTACTGGGTGATGATGCCACCTATTCCACCCATAAACCGGCACTAGAGCCAAATATCCAGAACTATTTTGAAGAAGTGCTGGGCAATACCCAAAGCAAAGGCTTAATTGGCAATGCCTTGGGCTCGATCTTAAAAAGCCGCCCCAAGGGGCTAGAAGCCTATGTGCATCAATCGCCCTTCCCAAATCTGGATGTAATTCCGGCCAGTCCGGACTTGGGCAGTCTGGCTCATGCCTTAGAAAGCAAACATAAAATCTATAAATTGCGGGATGCCTTGGCCTCACTGGCCGGGCGTTATGAGCGGGTCTTTATTGATACACCGCCGGCGTTTAACTTCTTTACCTTATCGGCACTGATTGCGGCTGACCGGGTATTAATTCCGTTTGACTGCGATGTATTTTCTAAACGTGCTCTGCACAGCCTGATTGAGAATGTGCTGGAAACCCAGGAAGACCATAATGCCGAGCTGGAGATTGAAGGCATTGTGGTGAACCAGTTCCAGGCCCAGGCCAAGCTGCCACGAGAAGTGGTCGAGCAGCTGAAAGAGGAGCAGTTACCGGTATTTAACAGCATGCTGCCACCCTCAGTCATCATGAAAGAGTCGCATCATAAAAATCTGCCGCTTATTCATTTTGCTACAGATCATAAATTGACGCAGGCCTATCAATCGTTGTTCAATGAGATTGAACAGAAACAATCCTGAGATGGGCATGAAAACACTGTATATCAGCCTGCTGGCTGCCGGAACCTTGCTGCTGGGTGCCTGTGCCACGACGGTTAAACCGACTTATGTCTCGCCTACACATTATCAGGCGCTGAACTGCCAGCAGCTGCAAAGCGAATATAACCGGATTCAGTCCTATATTGATCAGGGCGTACAGGCACCTAAACGGACCGGTGTTGGTGTGGGGGTTGGGCTTGGCGGAGGCTGGGGCAGTCGTGGCGGCTGGGGCATTGGCCCAAGTGTTTCGGTCAATATGGGACAATCATCGAATACCAAAAATACTGAACTGGCACGGGTACTGGGCGAGCAGGAAGCCATTGTGCAGGCAGCGCGTTTTAAAGGCTGTCCAATTATTGTACGCACCAAGCAGGCCAGTTAAGGTTTCGCATTTTTCACACTAGGCTGGCAGTTTATGCGAGCCACAGTGTGAAAAATCTTAGCAAAATGTTTCAGAAAAAATTATTAAAAATCTTAAATTTAAATAAAAATAAAGGCTTTTTTATCTGTCCAAATATCCTCACAGTTGTGAGAAAAACTTGTCAGTTTTTATCAAATTAATATAAGGTGTGCGCCTAATTTCAGGTAATCTCAGGTGTCTATGATTGAAAGTTGGCTGTTTGTGCTGGCAATGATTGCGGTTCTGCTTATTCCGGGACCAACCAATGCTTTGCTTGCAAGTTCAGCACATCAACATGGCATTGCCAGAACCAGTTTATTTGTGCCTGCCGAGCTGCTTGGCTATTTATATGCTATCAGTTTATGGGCCCTGCTGATTCATCTGACCGTCCCAATCTGGCCGTATTTAAGCCATATTCTGCATGGCTTGAGCGCACTATATGTGCTGTGGACGGCTTTTCATTTGTGGAAGCATGTGCATCTGGTCAAGCATAATCAGCTCAACCCGTCTATCCGCCCGCATCAGCTGTTTTTTGCCACCTTAAAAAATCCTAAGGCGCTGCTTTTTGCTGCTGGTATTTTGCCGACTGAAACCTGGGATAATCCGACCAATTTCTTGATGGTCTATGCGGTGTTCTGTCTGGTGCTGTTGCCAACCGCACTGTTCTGGATGTCTTTTGGTCGCGCGATTTTGTCGGGAGAATCCAAGCAAATAAAAGCCGATCTCTTGTATAAAGGATCGGCCATGTTGCTGGTGCTGTGTGCTTTTCCGGTTATTCTGCGCTTTTTCGCTTAAGCGCTGGCCTGCTTTTTCAGCTTCTGGCGGGCAAAACCAATCACCCCCGGCAAGACACTTAAAATAATGATGCCAAAAATCAGATAGGTAAAATTCTCTTTGACAATTGGCATGTTACCAAACAGATAACCCAGGGTAATAAACGAGCCAATCCAGCAGAAAGCACCCACTACGTTATAGGTCAGAAAGTATTTATAGTTCATGCTTCCGGCACCGGCAACAAAAGGAGCAAAGGTGCGGGCAAAAGGCACAAAACGGGCAAAAATAATGGTTTTACCGCCATGCTTGGCAAAGAATTGCTGGGTGGCAATTAGGTGTTTTTTATTAATAAAGCGCGATTCAATTTCAAATACCCGCGGTCCAATATATTTACCAATATGATAGTTCAGGGTATCGCCGAGGACAGCGGCAATAAACAGTAAGCCGCCCAATAACCACGGGTCCATGGCACCGGTTGAGGCCGCTAAAGCACCGGCCGCAAATAACAGGCTGTCCCCCGGTAAAAAGGGCATCACCACCAGACCGGTTTCAACAAAAATAATCAGAAACAGGATGGCATAAATCCAGACCCCATAATTGGTAATGAACTCAAGTAAATGCGCATCAACATGCAGGATAAAATCAATCAGTTCCATGAGGGAAAAACAAGCAGAAATGTAGTCAAATCCTATCAGTCCGGTTGGTGAAAGTCAGTAGAAAAACGTAAATAAATTTCCGTTGTCATCATTCTAAATTTGCAACGATACATCTTTGAAATGGTGATTTTTTGATACTCGGCCAGTCCCTAAGATAGCAGCATGTTTTTACTGATCTGCTCTAGATTCTCTCATGTTTAATCCAAATACTGTGGTTGCCAAAATCTTTCAAACCCCTGCTTTGAACAACCTGGCGCTGGTGCTGGCGCGTGGCTTGTTGGCTTATATTTTTATTGTGTCGGGCTGGGGCAAAATTGCCGGCTATAGCGCAACGGTGGGCTATATGGAAGCGATGGGGGTGCCAGGTGGCCTGTTACCGCTGGTGATTCTGCTGGAGCTGGGTGGTGGTCTGGCAATTTTACTGGGTCTGCAAACCCGTCTGGTGGCGTTGGCACTGGCAGTATTCAGTTTGCTAACTGCATTTATGTTCCATGGCGCACCGGAAGATGCGGTTAACCTGATGAAGAACTTGGCGATTTCAGGTGGTTTCCTGCTGCTGGTGTTACAAGGTGCAGGTAAATTGAGCCTGGATCATCTAATTGAAAAATAAGATGTGATGCAGGGAAATAATGTCCCATCACTCAGTACAGGCAGCTCCGGCTGCCTTTTTTTTGCCTAAATAGATAATAAAGAAGAGGGTCGAGAACATCTGCCGGTAGCGGCCTGATTCGGGGATCCGCACAGACTGATCTGAATCTTGTGTTTAATGCGCAGAAAAAATGCTAGAATACGGCGCTTATATTCGTTTGCCTCTCATAGTTGTTTGTCATGACTACCAATACTCAAATTACTGAAGATCGTATCCTGATTCTGGATTTCGGTTCTCAATATAGTCAGCTCATCGCACGTCGTGTTCGTGAAGCTGGCGTATATTCTGAAATGTATGCCTATGACATGTCTGAAGAAGACATTCGTGCATTTAATCCAAACGGTATCATCTTGTCGGGTGGACCTGAAAGCGTTCACCAGGAAGGCAGCCCGCGTGCACCACAAGTGGTGTTTGAACTGGGTGTGCCGGTATTGGGCATTTGTTATGGCCTGCAAACCATGTGCGAACAGCTTGGCGGTAAAGTTGAGCCAGGTACTGTCCATGAGTTTGGCTATGCAGAAGTAGACATCGTGGTACGTGACCAGCTGATTGGGAACCTGCAAGACCGTGAAAACCAGCTGCATGTCTGGATGAGCCACGGTGATAAAGTTGCCCGTATTCCGGAAGGTTTCCAGGTGACAGCGCAAACTCCAAGCTGCCCAATTGCCATGGTATCTGACGAAACACGTCGTTTCTACGGCATCCAGTTCCACCCGGAAGTAACGCACACTTCTAAAGGTGCGGAATTACTGTCGAACTTCGTACACCAGATTTGTGGCTGTCGCGGTCTGTGGACACCAGAGCACATTATCGACCTGCGTGTAGAACAGCTACGTGAACAGATTGGCGATGAAAAAGTACTGCTGGGTCTGTCAGGCGGTGTGGATTCTTCCGTGGTTGCTGCATTGCTGCATAAAGCAATTGGCGATCAGTTGACCTGTGTATTTGTAGACAACGGTTTGCTGCGTTTAAACGAAGGCGACCAGGTTATGCAAATGTTTGCTGACAACATGGGGATCCGCGTGATTCGCGCCGATGCGGAAGACCGTTTCCTGTCTGCACTGGCAGGGGTCACTGATCCTGAAGCGAAACGTAAGATTATTGGCCGTGAATTTATTGAAGTGTTTGCTGAAGAAGCACGTAAATTAGATGGCGTGAAATTCCTGGCACAAGGTACGATTTATCCAGACGTGATTGAATCTGCCGCCAGCAAACAGGGCAAGGCGCATGTGATTAAATCACACCACAACGTGGGTGGTTTACCGGATGATTTGGCTTTTGAACTGGTTGAACCGTTACGTGACCTGTTTAAAGATGAAGTACGTAAACTGGGCACCACTTTAGGTCTGCCACACAGCATGATTTACCGTCATCCATTCCCGGGTCCAGGTTTGGGCGTGCGTATTCTGGGTGAAGTGAAAAAAGAATATGCCGACATTTTACGTCTGGCTGATGACATCTTTATGCAGGAACTGCGTGCCAGCGGCTGGTATGACAAAACTGCACAAGCCTTTGCTGTATTCCAGCCAGTGAAATCAGTGGGTGTGGTGGGTGACGGCCGTCGTTATGCCTGGGTTGTTGCCCTGCGTGCCGTTGAAACAGTTGACTTTATGACAGCACGTTTCGCGCACCTGCCATATGATCTGGTAGATCGTATTTCAACCCGTATCATGAACGAGATTAAAGACGTTTCACGTGTGGTGTATGACGTATCGTCTAAACCACCTGCAACAATTGAATGGGAGTAAAACTGGGGTTTCAAGCAGCACTGCTGCTTGCCAGTTTTACGCCAAGGGCTGTGCCCGCGGCAGTGGGGTTTTACGAAGCATTGCTTCTTGCCTGAATTACGCCATGAGCCCATTTTAAAGCACTGCTTTTAAAATGGGCGCAAGGTGCCCAGCCGTTTAAAGCCCAAAATTATTTAAAAAAGAGCGCTTAAGCGCTCTTTTTGTATTTAAACCACCCAGGAAATATTGGATGGGCAGGCCGGTTTTTTCGGTTCGCTCATGCCAATATCATAATGCAGCACACAATTACGGCCATGCTGTTTGGCCGCGTATAAGGCAATATCGGCTTCTTTAATTAATGTGGTTAAATCGGGCTGTTCGGCTTTAAGCTCAGACACGCCAATCGAAACGGTAAAATTCAGGCTGATATTCTGGCCAATATAAATCCGGTGCTGGGCAATTTTGGTTCTTAAACGTTCGGCAATCAGCAGTGCATCCTGCAGACTGGTTTCGGTGAGTAACGCAGTAAATTCCTCGCCACCAAAACGCGCCAGAATATCCTTGCGCCGCATTTCTTTACGGGCAATATCAGCAATGGTCTGCAGCACCTGATCACCGACGTCATGACCATGGGTGTCATTAATCTGCTTGAAATAATCGACATCAAACATCAGCAGGCAGGTCGAAGCATGCTGCGGCCATTCATGTACCTTATGCTCGGCAATATGCACAAACTGGCGGCGGTTGCTGAGCTGGGTCAGCTCATCAGTATGTGCCAGCTCTTGCAGAATATGGAAATTCCAGTCATTCAGCATGGTTCTGAGAAAATTACGCCGTGCATTCAGGGTATTGGTCCAGCTGATATATAAACTGAACAGCCAGATTGGCAGATAGACCAGCGCAAACATGATGGTTTCAATGGCGCTGGTTAAGTTGGATACGCCTAAAAACACCACAGTACTGATTAAAAACGAGGTATATAGCGCCGGCTTAAAGCGTACCTGAATACATAAATTGGCCAGCACCACAAAAATGACCGAGGCATAGATATAGATATCGATATAGGGGCTGTTCGACAAGGACATCAGATAAAACCACAGGCCGGCACAGACCAGCGTGCCGACCGGTAAAATCTGGTCATGGATCCGGATATCTTTTACATATTTGAACAGGAAATAATTAATCGTGATAGCCAGTACAATCACGATGACTCTGGCGATGCCGGAGAGCAGACTGACATCGGGCAGTACAAAATAATCGGCGAAAAAGTACAGTAAAAATGCCAGCTGGCCAATGTGATTGACCTGTTGTAAATACAGCTTCTGGTGAATGGTCTGGAATATATAAAAATAGTCTTCAAACTGGGGCGGAATACGGGCAGCCGGATCTTGCAGGGCCTGTTCCAGGGCCTGACGACTTTCCAGGTCGCACTCTGACGCTTGTAAAATATGTCGATCCGAATCATCGGGTGCAAGATCTGTTGAATTCGTCGACATTCTAATCCGATTTCCTATCTTCATAGAATTGCCCCAAGTCTTTAATAAAATCAAAGTAATAGTATAGCTTTCGCGATTAAAAAAAGACCTCCCTAAATATGGGTAATTTGCTGAAAAAAAGCCTGAAAACGGCAGAAAAAGAGGGGAAATTGTGCGCTGGTGCTCACATGAATCCTTACAACAAAAAGCGATTTTTTGATTGTTCTGCCAGGAGAATACTGCATATTAACTGAACTATAGCAAACTCATGCAGCATCCGCGTATAAGATAAACAACAAGATGAGCGACATGGAACATCGCCAGAGTTAGGATACAACTATGACCAATGCCAACTATACCGAACTGTCCCATTCAGACGATTGTGAAAAATATATCCAGCAGTTTATTCAGGAAGTGCCGCTGCGCCGTGCAGAAATCGGGCAGGGCACCGTCATTAAACGCGCCTTGCCCAGCCGGCATAAACGCATGATTGGTGCCTGGTGCTTTTTAGACCATGCCGGTCCGGTCAGCTTTCCGCAGGGTGACGGGCTGGATGTCGGACCACATCCGCATATCGGCCTGCAAACCTTTACCTGGATGATTGAAGGCACCCTCATGCATACCGATAGTGTCGGTTCCAAACAATTGATCCGGCCGAAACAGGTTAACCTGATGACGGCCGGGCAGGGGATTTCGCATACCGAAGTCGCGCCAGAGCAGGAAACCCACATGCATGCGGCCCAGCTGTGGATTGCCTTGCCGGATGCCAAGCGCAATATGCCGCCGCGTTTTGACCATTATCCTGAATTACCGGTGGTGTCACGAGATGGGGTTGAATTTACCGTGCTGGTCGGGGAGTTTCTGGAAACCCGTTCGCCGGTTGAGGTGCATAGCCCGTTACTGGCAGTGGACTTAACTGCGGCAGAAACGGTACGCACCCGGCTTCAGCTGAATCCGGCTTTTGAATATGGCTTTATGGCGCTAGAAGGCACGGCACATATTAACCAGCATGAACTGAACGAAGATAATATGGTGGTGCTGGAGCCGGGTCTGCAGGACATTGAGATTGAACTGCACCAGGGTGCACGCGTACTGTTACTGGGCGGTGAGCCATTTGAATCCGCGATTTTACTGTGGTGGAACTTTGTTGGTCGTACCCAGGACGAGCTGAGCGAGGCACGTGAACAGTGGGTCAATCAGGACTCGCGTTTTGGCAGCATTCCGGATTATAATGGGCCACGGCTGGAAGCACCGGCCTTGCCCGATAAAATGCGTGCTTCACGTTAAGCAGGCATGATGAATTGAACTTCAGGCCCAAGCGTCGCGATCGATGGGTGGGCCTGATGATGCTGAGTTGCTGCAACCGGTCAAGGTAGCCGGTGGTTCTTTATTTCAAGAAAAACAATCAGAGTATCATTATGATTACTGTGCATCATCTGGAACAGTCGCGTTCCTTCCGTATTTTGTGGGCCCTGGAAGAACTGGGCCAGCCTTATCAGATCGAGTTTTATCGCCGTTTACCGAGTTTTGCCGCGCCACCCGAGTTAAAACGGGTGCATCCGCTAGGCAAGGCACCAATTTTGACAGATGGTGAACAGTCGATTGCCGAATCTGCGGTGATTTTAGAGTATTTACAGGAACAGTATGATGCGGCGCAGCAGTTCAAGCCAGCACGTCCGGCCGATCAGCAGCAGTACCGTTACTGGATGCACTATGCCGAAGGGTCACTGATGCCATTGCTGGTGATGCAGCTGGTGGTCAGCAAAGTGCCGCAGCGCGCACCCTGGCTGATTCGTCCGGTAGCCGCAAAAGTCAGTGAAGGTATCCGGCAGGGTTTTATTCAGCCACGACTCAAAGATCATATCCAGTTTCTGGAAGATTATCTGGCCACGCATGACTATTTTGCCGGCACATTTTCCTTTGCCGATATTCAGATGGCCTTTCCGCTACAGGCCTTGCAAAGCCGTACTGGTGGCAAATATCCGCAGATTGAGCGTTATCTGCAGCGACTGGCACAGCGCGAGGGCTATCAGCGGGCGTTCGCTCGTGAACAGAAGTTAGAGGCACAGTTGGCCTAAACAAAATTTGAAGCTTTGACATCCTCACCCACCTGAAAGGAGGGTGATTCCTACTGCTAGACGCTTATGCCCAAGCGCAAGTATGTTCTTGGCGGAGTTTAAATCGCGTTGATTTACACTTCCGCATTCACATTCCCATACTCTTATTCGCAAATCTGCTCTACCTTTC
>Ga0172375_10009877_pt1 | contig 12473 bp, 18 predicted proteins | sample LakKiv1m_FD_114537 | JGI IMG/M metagenome (GOLD analysis project Ga0172375, IMG submission 114537) | Freshwater microbial communities from Kabuno Bay, South-Kivu, Congo - kab_092012_11.1m | ecosystem: Environmental > Aquatic > Freshwater > Lake | place: Democratic Republic of the Congo... | reverse complement strand
TTTCATAAAGAATGGAGATGTTGCTGTTGTAAAATTGAAGCCTATGGGCAATCTAGTTATAGAAAAACAAGCAGATAATCCTAATATGGCTAGATTTGCAATAAGAGATGCTGGAGCTACTGTAGCTGCAGGTGTTTGTATTGATTTAGTTTCAAAGAAAATAGTTTAATTTTTAAGTTATTAAAAAAGAGTGGAGATATAATCTCTATAAATAAAAATTTATTCTGAATAAATACTAAATGAAAATTCTTAAACATATATGTTCCTTATGTACAAAAATGCATGATTTTATTGTGGCTGTGCCTGCTTTGGCTGGAGCTGTCCTGTTATTTAATTGGGTTTTGAAAAGGAATAATTAAAATGGATTTTTTAAAATAATAGGTGTATTGGGAATTATATTATTCTGTGTGGCTGTTTTAGATAAAAATAAAAGAAGACAGGATATATTCTTCATTCTTGGCGGATTATGTATGGAAGCCTATAGTATATATCTAAAGGATATGCTTTTTATAATACTTCAATTAATATTTATTATTTCTGCTGTTTATGATTTATTTAGAAGGAGATAGTTATTCTAAAGAATATAAATATGTTGTTTTATATTAATTTTTAATCCGCCTTCGGCTGGATAAAATTATTTTCAATATAAAATACTAATAATCCAAATCTCCCTATGACTTAAGTTTTAAGATAAATATATGGTTTTTAGAGTAGTAATTGTATAGGATGAATTATTTAAGAGATATACATTAACTCATGCTCATTAAACCTGCTCTGAAAAAATTATCTTGACCTATTCTCTTGTCGCTATGGAAATTAAAATAAATTGCTCCATTATCTGAGTCGGGTCTTGTGTGACAATCTACCTTACATGAAGCTTTGCATCTTACGTCATCATTAAATTTACACAAATATCTACCTATTGCCCAAAAAGCATCGTCTAAATCTGCTCCTGATATTCCTTCTTTCATGGTAACTCTTTGGTAAACTTCTTCAAGCATTCTAACTAATTTATCCCCTCTACCCCGAGTCATAACAACCCCTCTTGGGATTGTGACTACTCTACAGCCTATGCTTATTCTTTTAATGTGTCTATCTACTTTAACAGGTAATTCTGGTTCTGCGAAACTAGATATGCCGAATCTATTAAAATTTTTTAATAATAAAGCAGATTTACCTTCGCCATATTGAAAAAATTCTTCTATTCTTGCTCTCGTTGCTGAAATTGATTCTGCTACCAGACCCCTTGGATCATCTTGATATTGGGTATGAATTCTTCTTGAATTTTCATATAGAGTTCTAATGGGGTCACCCATTATTGGTTTTCCTGCTTTAAATTTTTCTAATGTACTTGGTAAAAAATGTCTTGATAACAATCCTGCTAGTTCAGGCTCTGTAAGTTTATGTAAATCTACTAAAGCTACTTCATTTGCTATGCCCCTTACACCCCTATACACTTGGTCTGCAAGTTTCATTGAATCTAAACCACAACCATAAAATAAAAGCAAAGCATGCTCCTTACTCCCTACTTCGAGATCATCTGGAACAATAGCATCAGGAAATAAACTTTCTCTGCTACCTGACAAATATCTCCCATGTACATCCCTATTAAATGGAAAAACTTCTTCTTTCATCATAGATAAAACTCTAAGCGAAACTTCTCTTGCTCTTTTGTAATTTATTTTCATTACTAACTCCTTTTCCATGCAGACAAATTATTTTCAGTATATTTAAACAAATATAGCCTTGAGAATATATTTCAGATATATAGTTTTTAAAGCATATTTCTTTTTAAAGGATAATCATGTTAGCAAGAAATGGAAAAAGTGGTACTTGGAGTTGATTTTGAAAAGCAACTTGATAAGAGACCCATTGATAGAGAAACTGATGAAATAGAAGAGGAATTAGAAAGAGAAATTGAAAGACTTAAAACTAGGGGATTAAAACCTAGTTTATTAGAAGCAAGAATAGATGAACTAACAAAAAGAACAGCCAGTAGAGTGGCTATTAAATACCAAACATTTCATAATGCTAGACTAAACATAGCAAAACATAATATTGGCCATTTTTATGCTCATTTATATCAAGCTATATTTGGTGGAAAACTTTTAAGAAAGTTTAAAACAGAAAAAGAGCCCTATCAAAATGGAAATTCTGGAGAAGAAGAACAAAGAAATTTTCATCCAGACCATATAAGATTTATTGAGGGTAGGAAAATATTTAGTGAGGTGAAGGCTGTTTCACATAAAAATTCAAAGCCCTTCTGTGGATCTACTCAGCTAGAAAATTATTGCCATGATTTGCTTAGAGATGCTTTTGAAACAATGTTTTCTCCTGAATTAGAATATGCTTTTTTTAGATATAGACATAGAACGGATGGAGAAAAGAGAACAGCTAGTTTAGCTAATTGGGAATTAAAAAGAAAACTTTCTTCAGACACTAGAGATCTTTTAATAGTTCCTGCTAATGCATTATTTTTAATGTTTCTTTCCTCTAATGGAAATTGGATTAATCAGGAAAATAACAAAGGGCCTGATGAAGAGTTTTATTGGAAAATATATGGTAGCTTAATTTCAAGAATGCACATAGAACAAAATCCATTAGTAGATATAGCGGGTAATCTTGAACATGGGGTAGAATTTGCAAGAGAATTATGCTTGCAAGATATTGATGTTGAAAGATCTGTCTCTCCTGGAAATATATATTGCTGTGGAAGAAGGGTAATTCCTTTTCATGTAACAAGATACTATAATAAAACAGGAAAATGGCTTGAAAATTTTAAGAAGAATCATGGAAAAATATTAGTAGAGCATCTTGGAGTTAGAGATTTGTATCAGGAATTTAAAGTTCCGTTTTGATTATAAACTATATACTTCAATAGAGTATTTATTTTTAAACTTATAAGATAAATAAAATTATGCCAACAGCAGTAAGATTAAGAGAAGGAAAGGGTGCGTATGTTAGGAGAGTAATGCCTGATGGGAGTATAAAGGATATTTGTGAATGTATATGGAATGCTGATTTTTCTTTTAGGGGTTGTATTGCTCAAGTTCATGGCGCTTATATGGACGAAGTTATTAGAAACAATGGGAGATATGATGAAGGAACTATTCCTGCCAAAAGAAAAGAGCATGGTATAAATCATGTATGTGAGTATTGCTATGTTTATGGTAATTGGGGAAAAGTAACTCCTAGAGTGGTTAATGAACTTACTAGAAAAGATTTTGAAGAACATAAACCTCGCTTTGTTAGGCTTGGCAAAGATACTGATTGCGGTCATGATATTTATATTCCAACTCTAATTGATTTTTTAGATTTATGCAAGGAATTTGAAAGTAAAATAATTTTTCCAAATAAAATGTTAAGATATAGAAAAGAAGTTGCAAAAAAAATTAAAGAAAATGGGGGTGTTGTTCATAGGAGTATTGGAGGAGATAGATTTGAACCTGGATGTGTTAGCCAAGGTTATACCAATGAGTGGAGAGTTGAACAAGCTAGATTAAATTTTCTTGAAGGAGTTAATGAAGACCTAACTATTGTTTGTGATGTTACTCAATCTCTTAAAGCCAATCATAATGCGGGTTTTTATGTTTTAGAAGCTCTAGAAGCAGCTTCTAGATATGGAATAACTAAAAGAATTCTTCCTATAAGAATAAATTCTGAAAAACTTGCTATGATGGTTACAGGCCATTCTATGAGGGAATTAAGAAGTATTCATAGTCCATTACCTGGCTATGAGCTCCCTCTTCAAGGACTATGGAGAAGAAGAGGCAATAATGAAATAGCACCTAATCTTTTACATCAAGATTTTAAAGCCCTCTATGATTCTGGAGTTGGTATTTGCGGCGAAATTGGAGATGATGAATATTGCGATAAGTGTAATTTATGTCCTTCTAAACCTGTAAGGATAGTTTTTGCTTTAAGTGAAAAACCAAGGGTAGTCTATACAAAAAAAGTAGATGCAAAAAGAAGAAAAAATTGGAAAGATAGGGAGAAATTAAAAGCAGCTAAAGAGAGAGATAAACTTCAAGGTAAGTTAGATTTATTCTAATTAAGAATATACAAAAATTCTTAAACTATCCTTATTTGAGTTTAATATGGAAAAGCAGAAAAAATGCTATAATTGTATAATTGAACTAAAGCAAGTTGCCAAGTACTATCAAATGGGTGAGAATATTGTTAAGGCTCTTGATGGTATAGACATTAAAATTGAAAAAGGGGATTTTGTTGCTATTATGGGGCCTTCTGGGAGTGGTAAGAGTACTGGTATGAATTTAGTTGGAAGTTTAGACTTAGCAACTCGCGGAGATATTTTCCTTGATGGAGTAAATATTGAAACTCTTGAGGAAAGTGATTTGGCCCAAGTTAGAGGAAAGAAAATTGGGTTTATATTTCAACAATTTAATCTTATTCCAAATTTAACTGCTAAAGAGAATGTTATGCTTCCTATGTTGTTTCAAGATGTGGATGAAAGTGAAAGAGAGGAGAGAGCAGAAGAATTACTTAAATTAGTTGAACTTGGAAATAGAATGGACCATTACCCTAATCAGTTATCTGGAGGGCAACAACAGAGAGTTGCTATAGCAAGAAGTTTAGCAAATGATCCTGATGTTATTTTAGCTGATGAGCCGACTGGAAATCTTGATACTAGGACAGGAGAGCTAGTTATGAATTTTTTACAAAAATTAAATAATGAGGGCAAGACCATTATTATGGTTACTCATTCTCCTGAGCTGGCACATGAGCATGCTAAGACTATTTACAGTGTTAGAGATGGAAAAGTTGAGAAAGTTATGAAAAAAGTTGGAAAGGTCTGGAAGAAGGTTTAGAATTTAACCTATAAAATTTTAAATATCCCTAACTGAACGTGCATTCTTTTTTTTGGAAGGAGGTTTGGAGTGACTCTCAAATTTTTTGGAAGATGCAGGAATAGGTCTTCTTTTGCTTCCGCGAGTACTTTTTCTATTGCTTCTTCTTTATCAGTATATTCTTTTAAGGCAGTAAATTGTAATCCACTTAAATAGTAATTAACTTCTAGCCCATATCTTTCTGCACTCTGTTGGGATTCTGAAGCATATATTCTAACAAAAGCCCTATATCTGCCAAAACAACTATGGGGATTTAAGGCAGTTTCTCCTACTGCTCTTGCAAATTCTTCTAAAGAAGTTGCCTTTTTAGTATTTCCTCGTCCCATTAAGATATTTATGTGCTTCTATTTAAAAGGCTTTTTGTTACCACTTTTAAGTTTACTCATACGAAAGCCTTTTAAACTCTTTTTTACTAGGATTTTTGAGGAAAATAATATGGGAATACGAACTATAGCAAAATTTGGTCTTGGAATAGTTGCAGCTATATCTGTTGGTTATGCTGTTTTAAATGGAATAAAAACAGTACAAAGTACAAGAACAAGAAATGAGATATATCACTCTCCTGCTATGAGGGAATATAATTCTGCTTTGAGAGAAATGGCTGAGCCAAATTATTTTTCAAATGCAAGACAAACTAGATTAAGTTTAGATAGAAGATTAGAAGTTACAAAAAAAGCAAGAGAATTAGCAGAGAATACTGTTATTGCTGCATGTTTAGATGATGCAAGATATGAGAATGATAATAGTAAAAAATATCTTGGGCAAACTTTTGCGGTTTTGGGTGGCGCTTCCTTATCTCTATTGGGCATGCTCAGTTTAACTAGGAGGAAGGAGGAAAATTAAGATGACAAATAAAATTATAACATTAACACTTATATTATTCCTAGTTATGCTTACTACTAGTTATGCTAGTGCTGCACTTATTCTTGAAAATGTTAATCAAGGATATTTATATCCTGGAAGCGAAGCTTCCTTGAATATTAAGATTGCTAATGACTTTAACTATGATGTTGAAGATGTTAAAATTACGCTTATATTTAATTCACTTACTTCAACAGGAAGCATTGATTTTTCAAAGCCCACTTTATTTAGTTCTGTAGGAAGTGCGAGTGATGAACAGGATAGTATAGATGAAGATGATAGCGAGAGTTTTTCATTTACAATAAAAGCCTCAAATTCAATTGAGCCCGGAAATTATAATATTCCTTATCAAATAAGTTATACAGGACTTAATAATAGTGCTGTTACAGAAACAGGAAGTTTAGGAATAAGCGTTAATTCTAAGACTAGCTTGGATTTTTCTATTAGTCAGACAGGAAAAGTTATAGGAATGAAAGATAAAATTACTTTCAAGATTATAAATAAAGGATTTGGAGAAGTAAAATTCCTTAGTGTTAAAGTAAATGAGCCTATAGGATATACTTTACTTTCTGAAGATAAAGTATATATTGGAAGTATTGCAAGCGATGATTCTGATAGTGCTAGTTTTGATGTAATTTTAAATAAAGCTAATCCTAGTTTTTCTGCTACTATAACTTATAAGGATTTTGAGAATAATGATAAAACACAAACACTTAATTTTGATTTAACTGCTTATACTAAAGAAAAGGCAATTGAGCTTGGATTGATAAAGAAAAGTAATGCTCCATTTATTGTTGGAATTATTATTTTAGTTGTTATTGTTTGGTTTGTTGTTAGGATGATTAGAAGAGCGAGAAAGAGGAAGGCGAATAATATAAAAAATTCTGGAGGATATTAAGATGCCTGAATATAAATTCGGAACAGGTAATGTTTGTTCGCAGGCAGGAGTTTGCGGATATAGTTCTGTTGGGCATTTATTTTTTGGATTATGTGCTATAGCAGCAGGAGATAATGGACGTTGTAAATTACATACTCGCGGAATAAGTAGACAGGAAATTTTGGAAGATATAGAGGATTTAGATTTATTGAAAAGGAGCGATGTTTGCCCAAATGTTGATACTGAAAATTTTCCTGACGATGCCATTGCAGAAGCTCTTGGCCTAGAACCTAGTGGCGATGGTGTAGTTGGAGGACATTAAAATGACAACAAATACTCCTGCGGTTAATGTTGAAGCCAGAGACTATATGACTCTTATTTTACCTAATGCTATTGCTGGAATGGCTATTGCTAAATTGCAATACATACTAGCAGATGAGCAAGAAAGAGATAAAGCAAGTAGATTTTTTTCTGAATTAAGACATGGAGCTGAACTTTTAGAAAGAATGGGCGGTGATGGAGTAGGCACAGATATTGCTAGACATTTTAAAGATTGTAAAATTATTGGTCCTGATTCTATAATGAGACTTAGAGCAGCTGTTGATAGTGTTCTTAGAAATAAAGCCAGAGAATATGGATATTCTACAGGATAATTAACATGGCTTCTACTCTGGCTCCGTGGGATATGCAAGATAGATTGAATAGGGGGTTAATTAGAATGTCTGACGACGATTATGTTGCTTGTTGTGTTAGAGGGGTTATTCTTAAAGGAAGAGTTTATAGATTTTCAAATAGACAAAGGCCTCTTGAATCTCCTGAAAGTAGGCTCGCGTTTGCTCATTCTTGCGAAAGCATAGCTTTCAAAGATATAAGAGCACTAGTAGAATTAAATCAAGTATGCGAATATCCTAAGTAAAATGGCAAACTCAAAATATTTATTTTTGGCTGTAAAAAGCATTAAGAAAAGAAAGCTGAGGAGCTGGCTTACTCTTCTTGGAATTTTCATAGGAATTGCTGCTGTGGTTTCTCTTATTAGTTTAGGAGCAGGATTACAAAATGCTATAATGGGACAGTTTTCTACACTTGGAACAGATAAACTTATTTTTACTAATGCTGAAACAGGTTTTGGACCTCCTGGCTCTACTGCTATAGAAAAATTAAATGATAGGGATGTTAAAATTGTTGAGCAAATTCAGGGAGTTGAAGAGGTTATTCCTAGATTATTAAGAATAACTGTCATGGAATATAATAAACTTTCTTCTTATAATTATATTGTAAGTATGCCTGAAGATTCTAAAAAAATTGATTTAATATATGAAACACTAAATATTGGTTTTGATTCAGGCAAGTCTATTGGCGTGAATGATTTTGGAAAAGTAATTCTTGGGCATGATTTTTTTAAAAATAGTTTTTTTGGAAAGCCAATTGAAGTAGGAAGTAATATAAAACTTCAGGGTAAAAGTTTTGAGGTTGTAGGTATTCTAGAGCCTGCAAGTAGTTTTCAAATTAATTCTGTTATATTAATGCTTGATTCTGATTTGAAAGATCTTTTGAGTATAGGTGATGAGTGGGATATGATCATAATTAAGGTTGCAGAAGGATATGATACAGAAAAAGTAGCTGAAAAAGTTAAGGAAGCTATAAGAAAAGATAGAAATGAAGATATAGGAGAAGAAAGTTTTTCTGTTCAGACTCCCACTCAAGCATTGCAAAGTGTTAATACTATTTTAAGTATAATTAATTTAATTGTTGTAGGTATTGCTGGAATTTCTTTATTTGTTGGTGGTATAGGAATTGCTAATACTATGTATACAAGTGTTTTAGAAAGAACTAAGGAGATAGGAGTTATGAAAGCTATTGGTGCTAGAAATTCAGATATACTTTTGATATTTTTATTTGAGTCAGGATTGCTAGGTTTGATAGGCGGAGTAATAGGGGCATTACTTGGTTTAGGTTTAGCGTTTGGTTTGTCTGGAGCTGCAAATAGTGCTCTTGAAACACAGCTTCTTGCTGTAACTGTTTCTTGGCCCCTTGTTATTGGAGCAATATTATTTTCATTTATAGTTGGAATTATTTCAGGCGTTCTTCCTGCTATTCAAGCAAGTAAACTTAAGCCTGTTGATGCTTTGAGGAAATAAAATGAAAATATTCTTACTATATGATAGAGTATATCAAGAAGGAGTTAATGGATTAAAAAGAGAAATATTATCCAGAGTACCTAAAAAATCAAAATTAAGTACCTCAAGAAAAAAATATCCAAGAAAATTACCTGCTGGCTATGATGTTTATCTTCTCCATCCATCAAATACTGGCTATGAAGCTGTAAAGAGTTTAAGAAAAACAAATCCTTCATCTGTAATATATTTTCTAACTGGAATGATATCTCCAAGATCCAATCCGGCTTTTGAGGGAATAGTAGATTCTGTTCTAAGAATAAGATATGGATATAAGAGTTCTCTTGAAGAAATAGCAGAAAAAGTAGGACAATTGGAGGCAAGAGCATGAGAGAAATACCCATAAGAGCCTTAATGGTTGAAAGAATGACTGAAATTGTAGAGTACGCTTATTTTTTTAAAAGAAGAGGGCTGGCAGGACATGTAGAGGAAAGTTGCGATAATTCAAGAGCTGGTCTTGGTGGAAAATTAATATTTAATATGCTTATTGATACGGGAATTGAAGGATACAAAAAATCTTTGAAAAGAGATGTGACAAAATTAAAAAGGCATGGGGTCTCTGATAAAGATATAGGGCATTATTGTTTAATGCAAGTTAATGGTTTCGCCGATGCACTTTTATATTTTGGTTATGGTGCTTTTAAGCTACAGGGGGCTTCAAGATGAAACTCAGACTTAATATTCTTCCAAACTTCTGGGAATTTTATGTTTCATTATGGGGCGAGAGATGCCCTTACTCTGAAAAATGTGAAAGATATGCGGGAATTTCTTGCTTAGACTATGGGGCTTGTTTAGGATATGAAGAAAGGCAAGAGGAAGAAAGAAAAGAAGTTGTAAGAAAGGAAGAAGAATTAGCAAGAAAAGAAAAAGAAAGACAAAAAATTTATACTAGTCCTGTTCAGTTAGAAGTTCAAAGTTTTGTTGAAAGAAGAACAGGAATAAGGGCACCTGTGCAGAGCTGGGAGGATCAAAGATGATAAAAGACTACTTTAAACTTGCAATAAGAAACATTAGAAAAAGAAAACTTAGAAGCTGGCTTACGCTTATTGGAATATTTGTAAGTGTTGCAGTTATATTTATCCTAATAAGTCTTAGTTTGGGATTACAAGGAGCAATAGAAGAACAATTCAGACAGTTAGGAACAGATAAATTCTTTATTCAACCAAAAGGAATGGCAGGAGCTCCTGGAAGTGGTGGAGCTGTGAGTTTTAGTGTTGCAGATGTTAATGTTGTTGAAAAAGTACAAGGCGTTAAAAGTGTAAGTTATATGGTTGCAGGAAATGCTAAAGTTGAATTTGATAATCAAGTTAGATATTTTATGGTTGCAGGAATTGATTCAGAAGGCCTAGACTTATATATGGAGTCTGGAACAATGAGCATACTTGAAGGCAAGAGTATAGATGATTCTAGTTTAGGAAAAGTAATAATTGGTTGGGATTATAAGTTTAATAAAGTTTATGATAAGCCTGTTGAAGCAGGAGATAAATTAATATTAAATGGAAAAGAATTCAAAGTTAAAGGCATAATTGACAGAATAGGAAATCCGCAGGATGATAAAAATATTATAATGACTATTGAGGATTTTAAATTATTATTTAATTCAGGAGATAGAGTTGATTATATTATTGTCCAGATAGAACAAGGAGAGGATATAAAAGAAGTTGCTCAAAAAGTTGAAGATAAACTTAAAAAATTTAGAGAGGTTGATGATAAGAATATTGATTTTACCATATCTACGCCTGAAGAACTTTTGCAAAGTTTTGGAACAATACTTGTTGTTATAACTGCTTTTCTTATAAGTGTTGCAGGAATTTCTTTATTAGTTGGAGCAATAGGAATTGCTAATACTATGTATACAAGTGTTTTAGAAAGAACTAAGGAGATAGGAGTTATGAAAGCTATTGGTGCTAAAAATTCAGATATACTTTTTATATTTGTTATAGAGTCTGGAATGATAGGTATGGTAGGCGGAATTCTAGGTGTTTTAATTGGAATATTTGTTGTAAAAATAGTAGAGTTTATTGCAATCAATCAAATAGGTACAACTTTGCTTAGAGCAGCTTTACCTTCTTACTTAATTTTAGGATGTATTTTCTTTGCGTTCATTATAGGTGCTTTATCTGGATTTTTTCCTGCTAGACAGGCAAGTAAAACAAATACTGTTGATGCTTTGAGGTATGAGTAAATTAAGGATGAGTTAAACTATAGCCAACTAAATCTAAACCTATTTTATATTCATCTGAAAACCAAGAGCCCAGATTTAAAGAATTTATCAAAGCAAGCTCTCTTCTTGCGCAGATCATATAATCTAATCTTTCACCTTGTTCTACTAATCTAAGTTTTCCTAAAAGTCTTGCTCTATCGGCCAGAGCTAATTCTGCTTCAGCATAATTTCCTTCTTTCATTCTATGCAAAGCGGTCTCATTTAATTCTATCATTGTTCTAATAATCTTTCTTACGCCTAGAGCAGCATGGCTTAAAATTTCAGGAGAAAATGCTTCTCTAGAGTGGGCTTTTTGTTCTTTCATTAAGATAAAAATTCATCAAATGTTATAAAGTTTATTGTTCTAGGGAAGTTAAATTTGCTAATAAAAAGCTTTAAAAATGCCCCTTATTTAGAGGTTTTATGGTATTCAAAATAAACGTATCGCATAAGGGAAGAACATTCAAGGTAGAGACAGATAACGAAGGTCTTATTAGACTTAAAATAGGAGATAAACTTAATGGAGATATGGTTTCTGCTGAACTTAGTGGATATAGCTTAGAAATAACAGGCACATCCGATATTGCTGGTTTTCCTGGAATAAAGGGAGAAATAGGCGGTCAATTAAGAAGATTACTTTTAACTAAAGATGACTTGGGAATGAGAGAGACAAGACCTCAAGGATTAAGATTAAAGAAAACAGTAAGAGGAGAAGAAATAACAGAAAAAACAATGCAAATTAATATGAAAGTTCTTAAGGAAGGAAGCAAAAAATTTGATGAAGTTTGTCCTGCTAAGCCTCCAAAGGAAAAGCCTGTTAAAGCTGCTTAATTCTGGTCTTCTTTAATTAAGATTATCAATAGTTTTATATATGCCTTCTAGTTTATTTAATCATGCTAATAAAAGAAGTTATGAATGAAGTAGTAGCTATAGATAAGGATATTAGCATTAAGGAAGCTGCAAAAATTATGTCTGATAAGGATATAGGAAGTCTTGTTGCTGTTAAAGGCGAGGAGATTATGGGTATTGTTACTGAAAAAGATATAACTAAAAATGTTTCCAATAATAACAAGAAGATTTCTAGTGTTATGAATAAGCAGGTTTATACTATTGAAGAAGACGATGATTTAGATGATGCTGCTGAAATAATGAAAAAAAATAAAGTCAAGCATCTTCCTGTTATTGATTCGGAAACAGGAAAGCTTGTTGGTATAATTTCTGCTACAGAAATAATAAACAACTCAGATGAACTTGAAGAGGATTTTTTCTTTAAGTGAATGAAATTTTTACTGCCAAAATGGTAAGGAAATAGGCTATTTTTACTGCCAAAATAGTTTATAAATAGAATAACCTCGAATATAATTTCTACTTATTCTTACTGCCAAAATGGTAAGGTTTATAAAGTCAAAAAATATATATACTAGTATGAGCTATATAGAAAAGAAGAGTATAAATGGAAGAGTATACATGTCTTTTGTTAAAAAGATTTC
>Ga0172375_10009876_pt1 | contig 12475 bp, 12 predicted proteins | sample LakKiv1m_FD_114537 | JGI IMG/M metagenome (GOLD analysis project Ga0172375, IMG submission 114537) | Freshwater microbial communities from Kabuno Bay, South-Kivu, Congo - kab_092012_11.1m | ecosystem: Environmental > Aquatic > Freshwater > Lake | place: Democratic Republic of the Congo... | reverse complement strand
CGGCGTCTGAGCGGGGGAACGGTTTTCCCGTCATCAAACCCATGGGTCGTGCCATTTCTCAGGGCACGGAATGTTCACTTCGCGGTAGTGGCCTAGACCTGCGCGCTTGATGTAGACGGATCCTTCAAGGAACTCGTCCCGCATCTTGTCCAACCGGCTTTGGAGGAGGGCTTCCATGCGGGTCTGCAGTTGCGCGTGTCCCGGTTTCCCGATCAGGTTGTTCATTTGATATGGGTCGGCTTTGTTGTCGTAGAGCAGCCACGGGCCATCGGAATTCCTGACGTAGGTAACGCGGCTTGTCCGCAGGCCACGATAGGCTTTCATTCCATGGCGCAGGAGCTGCGTGAATTCGGCCGGCATAATGAGAAACGCGGCTTCCTCTCCGGTGGGTTTCTGCTCTCCGCGGATGAACGGGGACCAGTCTGTTCCTTCCACGGATGCCGGGACCGGGAGACCGCAGAGGCCCAGCAGTGTCGGCATGACGTCCGGCGCGTCAATTGGAACAGGATTCTCCGTTCCTCCCTTGTTCAGTTGAGGCCAGCGCAAAAGGAATGGAACGCGAACGGATTCTTCCCACGGGAACAGTTTTGTATCGAGCCCCTGGCTCTGGCACATGTCGCCGTGGTCTGCGGTGAAAACGAAGATGGTGTCGTTGTCGATCCCTGCTTCGTGCACAGCGTTCTTCACGATGGCGAGTGCATCGTCCAGCGCTGCAATATGCGAATAGTAACCGCGCAGTTCCTCCTGTGCCGCATCGCGCAGGGATGCCGGAACGTTCGGGTGGAGTTCAAGTTCACGGCCTTCATAGAGCTGCCGGTATTTGTCGGGCGCCGAATCCAGCGGGAAATGGGGCGGGCCCCACGAGAGCATCAGCAGAAACGGCTTGTCCCGGCCTGCGCATTCGCGAATGTGCGCTGCCGCGTCACGGCTCTGTGCAAACGCGTCATATCCTTCCCAGCGGCGTTTTGTCGGATCGTCGTTGAAGTAGTAAAAGGAGTCGTTGTAGTCGTGCGTACACTCGAATCCTTTCCAGTAGTCGAACCCGAGCTGGTACCTGCGCGGCACATAGGCCTCGCGCCGGCCGTACTTGCCGTCGGGGCTGCCGTAGACATGCCATTTGCCGATGTAGGCGGTGTGATATCCATGCTGGCCGAAGGCCCGGGCTATTGAGAAGGAATCCGGGTTCAGTTCCACATCGTTTATGAACACGCCGTGGGTGAGGGGATACTGCCCGGTCAGCAGGCTCGCGCGATAGGGACAACAGACAGGGCAACCGGCAACTGCGTTAGTGAAGCTTACGGATTCTTTCGCGAGGCCGTCCAGGTTCGGCGTGCGGCAATTGGGATCTCCTGCGTACCCGGTGGCCTGCGCCCGCCATTCATCGCCGAAAACGAAGACAACATTTGGCTGGCGGTCCTTCATTGCCTTTTCCGTAGTCATGTAGGAGCCGCAACACCTTGCGGCGATGGCAGTTCGTTTGCGCCTTAGCGTGAGACCCGGAGGTGCTCACGCAAAGACGCAAAGTCGCAAAGGAAGGGGATGCGCGCTCAAGCTTCCCGCACCGTTACCTTTGTCATCGCATCACCCTGGCGGATCGAGTCGACGACCGTCTGCCCGACAACCACTTTGCCGAACACAGTGTGTTTTCCATCCAGGTGAGGCTGGGGGGAGTGGGTTATGAAGAACTGGCTGCCGTTTGTCCCGGGTCCGGCATTGGCCATCGAGATCACACCTGTTTCGTGCTTCAGGGGGTTTCCTTTGAACTCGTCCTCGAACTTGTAGCCCGGCCCACCGCGGCCGGTTCCGGTCGGGTCTCCGCCCTGGATCATGAAGTCGCCGATCACGCGGTGGAACAACACCCCGTCATAGAATCCCTGCTCGGCGAGGAAGACGAAATTGTTGACGGTCTTTGGCGCATGTTTCGGGAACAGGTCCAGTTCGATTGTTCCGCGTTTTGTCTCAATCGAGACCTTGTAGGTCTTCTGAGCATCAATCTGCATTGCCGGCGCTTGCTGCCATTGTTTTGCCATGGTTGGTTCTCCTTGCCGCGTATGTAGCATTTCCTGCCGCACGGTGGAAGGGGGAAAGAAGACCCTCCAGGGCCTCTCTGGTATCTCCCCGGCCATCTCGGAACGCCCTAACCGGTCGTTTCCGGTCATTGCAGTATGATCTAACGCCTGCACGGGTGTACAACAGCGTTCCGGGCTGGCCACGACCACCATTGGATACAACCTGTCTGCAACGTCCTCTGCACAGGCATTAAAGGCCACGGATGGAAGAATGTCCGGCAGACGTCACGATTGTCTTGTCACTGTGCAAGGGTGATGATGCCTAGACCCTCTAGGTATCATCACCGCAACAGTGAGTCTGTTTCCTGTTTCGGTTGTCAGGGCAATGGCATGGTCGTTTCCCGGCCTGGTGCAATTCAACTCGCTTCGGCGATGCGCAGTCGGACTGAACGCGTTGCGCCATAGTAAAACGTTACCGAAGGTCAAGTGAGGTGCGCGAATTCCGCCGTACGAATCTTCGGGATTGGCAGGGGTGGCAAATCGACCTATGCTATGTCCGACCTGCTGGGGAACTGAGCCGTTCAGGGAGGCGGATCATGGCAAAACGGGCACTCATTACAGGCATCACGGGCATGGTCGGATCGCACCTTGCCGATTTTCTTCTCAAGGAGACGAAGTGGGACATCTACGGGATGTGCCGATGGCGCAGTCCCCTGGATAATGTTGAGCACCTTCTTGACCGCGTTAATCGCAAGGACCGCGTGTCCTTCCTGTACGGCGACCTGACGGATTACGTGTCGCTGCAGGCGGCGGTGGAAGCGTGCAGGCCGGACTATGTCTTCCATCTCGCGGCCCAGAGCTATCCGTTGACCAGTTTCACGTCACCGCTGCAGACGCTGGATACGAACATCCTGGGCACGGAACGCCTTCTCGAGGCATTGCGTCACGCCAAGGGGATCGACCCGTTCATCCATGTCTGCGCGTCTTCGGAAGTGTTCGGGCGCGTGCCGCGGGAGAAGCTGCCTATCAACGAGGAGTGCTCTTTCCATCCCGCTTCGCCGTACGCCATATCCAAGACAGGGACCGACCTGGTCGGGCGGTTCCATGCCCAAGCCTACAAACAGAAGGTTATGACGACACGCATGTTCACCCACACGGGGCCGCGACGCGGCGACGTGTTTGCCGAATCCACTTTTGCCAAGCAGATCGCCATGATCGAGGAGGGGTTGATACCACCAGTGGTCAAGACGGGGAACCTTGAGTCGCTCCGGACGTGGTCCGATGTCAGGGACGCCGTGCGCGCCTACTACATGTTGGTGACCGTCAAGCCGGTGCCTGGTGAGTACTACAACATTGGCGGGACGTTTTCCTGTACTGTGGGCGATATGCTGAAGCACCTGGTTTCGATTTCGACCAGCAGGAGGAAGATTCGTGTGGAAACGGATCCGGCGAGACTGCGTCCCCTGGACGCGGATCTGCAGGTGCCGGACACGGCGAAATTCAGGAAACATACGGGCTGGAAGCCGGAGATCCCCTTTGAGAAGACAATGAAGGACCTGATGGACTACTGGAGACAGCGGGTGAAGTCCGGCCGGGCGCACCTGACCAGGTAGTGAGCCGGTCCCGGGACAAGCGGGAGCAAGTCATGAAAGAGCAACAGTTTCTGACGCCCACGGCTTCATGTGTCGGGGCGGCGATCTTTACCCTGATGCTCGGGATCGTGGACTGGGCGTCGGGATACGAGCTCCAGTTCTTTGTCTTCTATTTTGTCCCCGTAGCCTTTGCCGCCTGGAGTTGCGGTGCTGCGCGTGCATATGTGATTGCGGTCCTTGGTGCGGCGGTCTGGTTCCTGGCGGACCTGTTTTCCGGTCATCCCTACAGCCACTGGTCGTATGGGGTGTGGAACACGACCGTGCGGCTGGTGAATTTCGTGGTGATTGCCTTCTCGATCTCGCGTATTCGCGAGATGTTGTCAGCGCAGTACAAGATCAACGATGAGCGCCAGACAGCTCTATCAGAAGTCAAGACACTGACGGGGCTGCTTCCCATCTGTGCGAGCTGCAAGAAGATCCGGAACGACAGCGGCTATTGGCAGAAGCTGGAAGAGTACCTGGAGAAGCACACGGACGTGCAGTTCACGCACGGGCTCTGCCAGGAATGCATGGCCAGGACGCTTGCGGAAGCCGGGATCAAGATGGATCCGGCTGAACAGACCGTCGTGTCCGATGCGCCTGATCGCCAGGTTGTGGGTGCCGGTTCGCCGGGAAAGTGACTCTGCGGGAAGCGGCGGCTGTGTCAACTGAGGAAGTGAGAGGAGTTGCGGATTGTGACGCGCGCGGGTTCATCGAAGTCAGCCCTTCCACAAGTCATCTTCCTTGCCGGCGCGGGCGGAATGACCGGCAGTGCGGTTGCTAAGCGTATTCTTGAGGAAATGCCCGAGGTAAGAATCCGCGGCACCTGGTACGGGACCCGCCCGACTTTCATGAATGCGCGGTTGGAGTACGTGCAGGCCGATCTGACCTTGCGCGAGGACTGTGTACGTGCTGTTGCAGGCTGCAGCATGGCAGTGCTCGCGGCGGCCGTCACCGGTGGAGCAGCCGCCGCTGCGAGTTCGCCGCAGGACCAGCTGACCGACAACCTGGTGATGGACGCGTTGCTGCTCGAGGCCGCACACGCCGCCGGCGTCAGGCGCATTGTATATCTTTCAAGTGCAACAGTTTATCCCGAGTCAAAGAAACGCATCCGTGAGCGGGATATGGACTGGAACAAGGATCCGCCGAAGGCGCATTTCGGGGTGGGGTGGGCCAAGCGAAGCGCGGAGAAGCTCTGCGAATTCTGGGCACAGAAGACGGGCATGGCAGTGACGGTCCTGCGCTGCTCCAACATCTACGGGCCGTGTGCGCGTTTCCAGCCGGGCCAGTCCAATTTCATCCCGGCGCTCATCAGGAAAGCCGTGGATAAGATGGATCCCTTTGAAGTGTGGGGCAACGCCGGGGTTCTACGCGACGTGCTGTATGTTGACGATGCGGCATCGGCGATAGTTTCGCTGCTGAAACGGCGTCAACCGTTGACTGGGACGTTCAACTTATGCTACGGCAACTCCGTGTCGGTCCGTGATGTCGTCAACTGGACGCTTCAGGCGGCCGGGCACACGCCGCGCAGAGTCCTGTACAAGGCCACCGGGCCGACAACGGCTTCAGTCCGGAAATTTGACGGTAGTCGACTTCGCAAGGCGACAGGGTGGATGCCGGACGTTGCTCCGCAGGAAGGAATAGAACGAACCACCCACTGGTGGGTCGAAAACAAGGGATGGTGGCCGAAATGAAGACCGACAAGCACGACGCGATTGTCCTCTCCAGCGTATCGGAGAAAGAAAGCCAGAAGGAATTCGTGAAGCGGCTCAAGGGATCACCGGTGCCGGATGATGAGCTCCTGCCGAATCTCGGTCTGTTCCTCACGTCGAAGAGCCTGTCGCGAATACTGTTCTTTCACGAGGTCTACAAAAGGATACTGAACACGCACGGGGTCATCATGGAGTTCGGGGTGAGGTGGGGGCAGAGCCTGTCTGTACTTTCCGCGTTGCGCGGGATATTCGAGCCTTTCAACCGTCACCGCAAAATAGTCGGATTTGACACTTTCAAGGGGTTCCAGGGCGTGTCGGAGCAGGATGGCAGGGTATGCGGATCGAAAGACGGGTCCTTCTCGGTCCCGGACGGGTACGAAAAGGAACTGGAGGCCATACTTGCGCTGCAGGAGAAGCTCAACCCCATTTCCCACCTGAAGAAGTTCGAACTCGTCAAGGGAGACGCAGTCGAAACCATTCCGCGGTACTTCACCGATCATCCCGAGACCATAGTCTCGCTGGCCATATTCGACTTCGATATATACCGGCCGACAAAGATTGCTTTGCAGGTCATAGCCAACCACATCTGCAAGGGGACGGTGCTGGTGTTCGACGAGCTCTGTGATGACGTGTTTCCCGGCGAGACAATTGCACTCAAGGAAACGCTGGGGATCCGGAACCTGCGGATCGAGCGGATGCCGATGACGGCGCGCATATCCTTTGTGCAGATAGAGTGATGGACGGACGCATGGGACGAATGGATCCAGTCTGCAAGCGAATCCGGAAGCACATACTCCACGTCTCGCGTGTAAGTGGCCACGGCCATATTCCCACTTGTTTCTCCGTGGTAGAGATGATCCACGCCGTCTATCGCCACATGCGGCATGATCCGAAGAACCCGACGTGGGACGGCCGTGACCTGTTCGTGCTCAGCAAGGGTCACGCGGCACTCGCGTACTACTGCGTGCTGGCCGAGGCCGGCTATTTCAAGCCGGAAGATGTCGAGACTTTCGGGCACTACGGGACGCGTTTCGGGTGTCATGCAGACCGGTTCAAGGTCCCGGGCGCGGAACTCTCAACCGGTTCGCTGGGCCACGGTATATGCGTGGCTGTCGGGATGGCGCTGGCGCAGAAGATCCGGAAGACGGACAGGAAGGTCTACACCCTCATCGGTGACGGTGAGTCGAACGAGGGCACCGTGTGGGAGTCCCTGATGGTTGCCGCGCACCAGCAACTCGGCAACCTGACGGTTATTTTCGATCACAACCGGTCGCAACAGCGTTCACTGCCGATCCAGAACCCGGTGGCCAAGTTCGGCGCATTCGGATGCCACGTGATAGAAGCGGACGGGCACAGCCTTCCGGAGCTTGGCACGGCGCTGCGCGCGGATTCCGGCGGCAAGGTGAAGATGATAGTGGCAAATGCCGTCAAAGGGTGCGGCTGTAAGACGCTGGTGGACAATGTTTTTGAGTGGCACCGCAAGTCGCCTGATGAGGGCCAGTTCAAGCTTCTGCTGGGGGAACTCGATGCGGAAACAGTTTAAGGTCACGGTATCGGATCTTGCTGCGCGTGACGACAGGGTCGTGGTGATCCTGGGCGACATCAGCCATTTCCTGTTCCGTGATTTCCAGGAGAAGTTCCCGGACCGTTTCTACAACATGGGGATCTGCGAGAACACGATCATCAGTGTTTCGGCCGGTTTGAGCGCTTGCGGGCTGCACCCGTTCGCCCACACGATAAACCCCTTTATCACCGAGCGCAGCCTTGAGCAGATCAAGCTGGACTTCGGATACAACCGGTTCGGCGGCAACATCGTCTCCACCGGGGCTTCGTTTGACTATGCGTGGGACGGTGCAACGCACCATTGCTACACTGACCTGGCCATCCTGCGGCTGATCCCCGGGATGGAGGTGATGCAGCCCGGTACGCCGAAGGAACTGGATACGCTGATGCGATCCCAGTACTCCAACGGCAAACCGAGCTATTTCCGGATGTCGGACAATCCCCACGGTCTTGACCTGCCGGTGGAATTCGGCAGGGGAGTGATCGTCCAGGACAAGAAAGCGTATCTGACCGTTGTGACCGCCGGGCCCATCCTTGCCAACGTGCACGAGGCGTGCAAGGACCTCCCTGTGAACATACTGTATTTCGCGACAATCAAGCCGATGGACCATGAACTGATAGCGCGGTTTGGCAGCACCGAGTTTCTTGTCGTGCAGGACGCATTCGGCCTGCAGGAAGCGGTAGCCGAGGTGCCGGGCCTGCGAATCACCTGCCACGGGCTCCCGGACGAGTTTTGCGTATGGTACGGAACGGTGCATGATATCCGGAAACGGATAGGTCTCGATGCAGCCGGGATCCGGGAAGCGGTGCGGAAGCGGCTGGCCGTGGTCGGTTGACTCCCGGATGTCGCACGCAAAGGCGCGAAGACGCCAGGGAAGAGATTCGGAACGGACGGGACCATGTTCTACAAAGATCGCAAAGTCCTGGTTGCCGGTGGAACCGGGTTTGTCGGCACGAATTTCGTTCGCGCCCTGCTCGAAGAGGGCGCAAAGGTCCGCATCAACGTTCACCAGCGACCACCAGCGGTGACGGATCCGCGGCTCGAGGTGGTCCAGGCCGACTTCAACAATCTCGAGGATTGCCGTCGCGCCTGCCGCGGCATGGAACTCGTCTTCAACTGTGCGGGGGCAGTATCTGCGGCACGGATGACGGTAACGAACCCGATGTCGGCCATCGCGACGAACCTCGTGGTCAACGTGCGACTTCTCGAAGCCGCGATGATGGAGAATGTAGGACGGATCCTTGTTTTTTCCAGCGGGACGACGGCGTACCCGGCGGTGGACCATGCAGTACGGGAAGACGAAATGTGGACTGCTGATCCCGCTCCGGTCTATTTCGGGTATGGATGGATGCGGCGCTATGTCGAACTCCTGGCGCAGTTTGTCGGCCAGAAGTCCGGTACGCAGGTGGCCATCTGCAGGCCGACCGCAGTGTACGGGCGTGACGACGACTTTGACCCGAAGACCAGCCATGTCATCCCGGCCCTTATCCGACGGGCCGTCGAGAAGGAAGACCCCTACATTGTCTGGGGGACCGGTGACGAGGTCCGGGATTTTCTTCATGTTACAGACTTGGCGCGAGGCTGTCTCCTCCTTCTCGAGAAACACGCAGTACGCGACCCGGTCAACATCGGCTACGGGTCGGGCGTGACGGTGCGCAATGTGGTGAGAACGGTCCTTGACGAGGCCGGCCATTCGAGGGCGAAGGTGGTTTTCGATGCGAGCAAGCCCACGACGATTCCTGTGAGGCTGGTCGACACCCGGAAGGCGATGGAGCTGCTGGGCTTCTCGCCGTCCGTCAAACTGGATGATGGCCTGCGCGACACGGTTCGGTGGTACCTTGAACATCGAGGGTAGGAGAGGAACCGGTACTCGCTCAGGGTTCCGTGTTCGGAGTTCACTGATTCATGCGATGCCATGCCGCTGACCCTGGACGAAAACTGGTTCTGGAACCTGGCGGTCGACGCCGAAAGCCGGCAACACCTGAGTTGCATATTTGACCTCAGGAAACGGGTCCTGGCGGTCAATCGTTTCATCGGCGACACGCTCGAGTTCAAACTCCGCCTGGGGTCTCACACGATAGTCATGGATCAACGGTCGGCATTCTCGGTTGTCGATACCTACCAGGAGATATTCCGCGACCGCGGCCACCGCAAGGTGGATGGCTTTGACGGGGCTGACGCTCACACGGTGCTTGATCTGGGCGCGAACCGCGGCTTCTACAGCATGGCCATCCGCATGGTCAATCCGACCGCCCGGCTGGTTGCCCTGGAACCCAATCCTCGCGAATATGCCGTGCTGAAGAAACACGTGCAGCTGAACCACCTCGAGCCGATTATGACCGAGCCGTTTGCCGTTGAGGCGGCCGAGGGTCAGTCGTGGATCGACGTCGTGCCGGAGATAGGCGCGATCGGCGGCAGGCGGCTGCGTGATATCCGCAGGCCATGGATGAAGGAGGAATTCATCAGTCGGATTCCAGTCAAGGCAACAACGCTGGACGCCGTGATGATGCGACACAAGCTGGACCGGATTGATCTCGTGAAGATTGACATAGAAGGGATGGAGTTGCCGGCGCTGAAGGCGTCGGAGTTTCTCGGTCGCATAGACAGGCTTGTCGTGGAGTTCCATTCATCGGACGATCGGTCTGCCATCCTGGACCTGCTGCAGGCAGGAGGATTCACCTGCGTGGGTGAGGATCATGAACCAGGGGCCTATTACGGTGACCTGTATTTCCGCAACAGGAAGTCCGGCGGATCATCCGGCAAGGCGCGCAGCCAGTCCCTTGACTAACCAGCGGCATGCATTCCGCGCTACGTCGGCCTTCAGGAGCTTTTCCCCTTTGAATCGCATGCGACCGTAGGGCGTGAAGAATGTGTCGGTCACAGGAGCCAGTTCTACGGGACTGTTCCCGGGGATTCCGAAGAATGGAAAGAGAGCCCAGAGGAGCAGGGGACTAGAGGGGACATTCGCATTCTGCAGGATCTTTCCGTACGCGCCGGGAGAAGGCACAAGCCGGCAGTGATCGGCGAGAATCTCCGACACGGGCCGGGTCAAGTCCTTGTTCATCCAGTGTCTCTGGAAATTCTCCGAGTACAGGAATCCCTTCAACCTCTCTGCGCCGAATCGAACGTAGGTTTCCACCTGCGAGGTGCTCATCTCCTGGAAAGACAGAAGGTTCAACATCAGGTGCAATTCCTTCACCGGATCCAGGATGTCGAGCCGGTAGTTGGGAATGAGGACGAAATCAGCCGAGTCAACCAGTGCCTCGACGGAACTCGCCAAGATAGAACCCGGTTCGTAGATGTATATGGAAGCGGAAGGGTTGTTGATTCGGAGAAAGACTGCTGCCCAGAAGAGAATCTCGGGAAGGTCGACCAGTACGCAGGAGGATGGGACCCGCAACATGCGATGAACCTGGTGGGTAAAGCCGCCGTAGCCGCCCCCGATTTCCAGTACTCGAGGCCGTCTTGAAAGACTTTCGAGCAACTTGAACACCCCGCCGCAGTAGAGGTTCGAGATGCTTCGCTGGTACCTGACAGTGTCGTCGGAAACGAGGCACCCTTCGTACTGTATCCCGACAGCTTCCGTCTGCGGGGTTGGGGCTGGTTCACTGCACCAGTAGTGGCGGGGCACGCCGGCAGTGTTGCGGACAAAGTCCCGGATCATCGGAACGTTTCGCCTGGCCGTGTCGTCCTTTGCGAACCGGTAGGGCTGGTGCGCGTGAGAGAACCATGCAGAGCCGGTGATGAATCCCGAATGCAGTCGGACGTTCATGAGATTCGATGGACCCAGTTCCATCGCGAAGTCCAGGAACTTCCTTGTATCATTCCACAGTGCCGACGGCGCAAAGGGGTGCGAAGCCGGAAGGTCCTGGTGTTCCGCGATCATGTTCCGGAAAGCGGTCTTGATGTGCTGCAACGCGTCTGGCAGATTGTGTTCGAGGGCGATCATGTAGGTGATTTCCTGCTGCCGGAAAACATCACACTAAGCCGGAACGATGCAGTTAGGAAAGAGGTGTAACGGCGGATGAACGCAGATGGGCGCGGATACGGACACTGACAGAAGTCTGCAATTCGGTTCACCTTCCGGTGAACTGAATTGCAGACTGCATCTGTGTCTGGACATCTGCGTAAATCCGCGTTCGTCTGCGGTTCCTCTCATCTTCCGTTGAATCGTTGCGGCTAAGAGCATAGCGGCAGTCAATAGGAAGCGCTAGGGCTAATGTAGGATGAAGGTCTACCTTAGAGGGTTGAATGCCTGCGTGATGCGGCACCAGAAGCTGGCGCAGTACCGCCAGTTTCTGGAGGCGAACGACCACACCATGGTGGACGCTCCGGACTCAGCCGACTGGATGATCCTCTGGACCTGCGCCTTCCGGGCGGATCACCGGGACGCGTCGTCCAGGACCGTGAAGATGCACCTGGACCGGTACCCCGGCTTCGTCCTGGTGGCCGGGTGCCTGCCGGCCATAGCCCCGGAGCAGGTTTCCGGATGGGGCCCCCGCCTGGTTCTCGCCGACTGGAAGGCCGACGTGGGCGTGCTCGACCGCCTGTTCCGCACGAAGCGCTCCCTGGCGGAGTTCCGGCCGGTGTTTGTCCAGGAGCGCCTGTGCGAGGATGCGGCGGCCTACCGCCGCCAGACGGGCCGCGACGCGACGTTTCACGACCAGTTCATCAAGCTCCTGGTGTCCGAGGGGTGCGGGTTCCAGTGTGCCTACTGCTCGGAGCGGCTGGCGTTCCCGGCCTACCGGAGCGTTATGCCGGATGAACTGGAACGGTCGTGCCGGGCCATGGTCGAGCGGACGGGCGTGCACGACGTGATCCTCGTGGCGGACAGCCTGGGCCAGTACGGTTGCGACATAGGGACGGATCTCCCGTCCCTCGTCCGCCGGCTGGCGGGGGTCCACCCGGCAATGGGGTTCGCCTTCAACAACCTGAACCTGGCCAACTTCCTACAGTTCTTCGAGGCGTTCCGCGCCCTGATAGCGGAGGGCCGGGTTCGGCACGTCAACCTGCCCATCCAGTCGGCCTCGGACAGGGTGCTGGCGCGGATGAAGCGTGACTACCGGAAGGCCGACATCGAACGGGTTTTCGGGTTGTTCCGCGCGCTTGCTTTCCGCGCGTTCGACACGCACATTATCATTGGTTTCCCGGGGGAGGACGACCGGGATGTGGATGAGACGCTGGCACTGCTGCTGGCCTACCGCCCGCAGTACGTATTGGCAAGCCGGTACATGGAATCGGGGTCGGCCCCATCGGCGGAACTCCAGCCGAAAGTGCCGGAGGCCGCGGCGATCGAGCGGCTGCGGCGGGCGGAACGGACCCTGTCGGGGGCGGGCATCATCTGCAATGCGGACGGGGGCTCGCTGAGCGAAGAGCGGTTGAAGCGCCTGCACGGCGCGTGAAGGGGGATACCATGGCGCGGAAAACAAAGGCGCAGAAGGAACGGGAATTCGACGGGCGCCGCAAGTTCTCGGCCGACGTCGACGTCGAGGCGCTCCTCGACGCTCACTTCAGGCGGTTCCGGGTCTCGCCAAACGAGATCTGCCGGAATTTCGGGAT
>Ga0172375_10009875_pt1 | contig 12476 bp, 11 predicted proteins | sample LakKiv1m_FD_114537 | JGI IMG/M metagenome (GOLD analysis project Ga0172375, IMG submission 114537) | Freshwater microbial communities from Kabuno Bay, South-Kivu, Congo - kab_092012_11.1m | ecosystem: Environmental > Aquatic > Freshwater > Lake | place: Democratic Republic of the Congo... | reverse complement strand
TTCTCGAGCGCCGTATTCCCGCTGCGCGCGGCCCTCGAGCGCGGCTTGCACGTGGCTCTCGGCACCGACGTCTCGGGAGGTCCGTCCAGTTCCATGTTCGAGGCGATGCGTGAGTCGATCGCCGCCTCGCGCATGCTCGAGACAGGCAACGACCCGAGGTTCCCGCCGGAGGAACGCCGCGGCAGGCCCTTCAGCAGGGTCGATTTCCGCGACGCCTTCTACATCGCGACGACCGGAGGCGGCATCGCCCTCGATCTTCCGATAGGCAACTTCAGTCCCGGCTACCAGTTCGACGCCATCGCCGTGGACACAAGGGCGCCTGAGGGCTCGATCCGGCTCTGGGACGATCTCGACACGGGGGAAAAAATCCTGCAGAAGATCGTCTACACCACGACGAAGCCCAATATCGCGTCGGTATGGGTCGGGGGAAGGCAGATCAAATGACAATTGAACGCGGCCTCTTCGGCTGACAAGCCGCGGGAGCCGTGATTCGGGCGCCTATTCGATCGCGGCGAGACCTTTCTCGTCGAGAATGAAGATTCCCCGCTGCCCGTTTAGCCGGATTAGCCCCTGATCCTGGAAAAGCGCGAGCTTGCGGGAGAGGGTTTCCTGGGTCATGCCGAGCCGGGAGGCGAAATCGCCCTTGGCGAGCGAGAGCTCGAACTCCCGTCGTATGCCGGCCTCGCTCAAGAGGGCCTGGGCGAGCCGAGCCTCGGCGGAGCGAAGATTGATGTCCTCGATGAGGGTTTCGGCCTTTTCCAGCCTGGCGCTGAGCTCCTCCATGATCTTGAGGGCTATGGAGGGGTATTTCTTCATCAATTCCTTGAGCCTCGGGCCCTCGATCATGCAGGCCGTGCAAGGCTCGAGAGCCTCGGCGTAATCGCTCAAGTTTGCCTGGCTCAGGATGGACAGCTCGCCCAGGAACTCGCCCGGACCGATGACGCGGATTACCTGCGTTTTTCCCGAGGGGCCGATGCGGGAAATCTTCACCCGCCCCGCGTGAAGGACGTAGAGCTTTTTCCCTTCCTTGCCGGCGAAGTAGATGAGTTCGCCCTTTTCGAATCGCTTGTCGCGGGTAATGGCGGCTATCTCCATCATTTCCTCGGGCGAAAGGGCCCCGAAAATCGGGACTAAGGCTATGCAGCCTGGCCCCGCAAGCTCTCCGCTTTTTATCGAACATCCGCAGCCCATGGCTCAGGCCTCCTTGACGGGCGACGTTGCTTTCTTGCCGTATCCCAACAGGCGAACGGCGTTGACGATGACCAGCAAGACCGAGGCTTCGTGCACCAGCATGCCGAAGGACAAATTCACCGTCTTGACGAGTACCCCGGCCAAAAGGGAGACGGCGACGAAGAGGGCGAAGCCGATATTCTGCTTCATGTTCCTCACGGTCGCCCGGCTCAGTCCCAGGGCATAAGACAGCTTTCCGATATCGGCCGACATGAGCACGACATCGGCCGTTTCCATCGCCACATCGCTGCCCGCCCCGCCGATCGCTATGCCCAGATCGGCCGAGGCCAAGGCCGGGGCGTCGTTCACGCCGTCGCCCACCATGGCCGTTCGGCCATGCACTTTCTGGAGATCGCCGAGGACCCGCACCTTGTCCTCGGGCAGAAGTTCGGCGAAATAACCGTCCAGGCCGAGCTCGTCGGCTATGGCCGCGGCCGCCCTCGCATTGTCGCCCGTCAACATGAGGACGCGACGAATCCCCAGGCTCCTCAGGTCGGCGACCAGTCGCTTCGCTTCCTTCCTGACGATATCGGCGATGGAAAGTATCCCCAGAACGCCCCGCTCGTCGCCGACGAGGACGGCCGTCCTTCCTTTCCTCTCTTCCATTGTAAGGTAAGCCTCATGCTTTTCAATGCCCGCGGCCGAACCCTCGAAGAGTTTTCTGCCGCCGATGAGGTAGGTTTTTCCCCCGGTCCTGAACCTGACGCCCTGGCCGGGGATTATCGCGGATTCGTCGGGCAGGCTCGGGGGCGAGCCTTGGGGCGCGCCCAGGGCGGAACCGAGCCTTGCCTCGGCTTCACGGATGATGGCCTTGGCGAGGGGGTGTTCCGAGTAGACTTCCCCGATGGCGGCCAGGCGCAACAGCTCTTCTTCCGAGATTCCGAAGGCGACAAGGCTTTTGACCGCGGGCTTGCCAATCGTCAAGGTGCCGGTTTTGTCGAAAGCCACCACCTTCACCGCGCCAAGTTTTTCCATGACCTCGCCGCCCTTGACGAGGACGCCATGCTTCGCCCCATTGCCTATGCCCGCCACGATGGATACGGGAGCGGAGATGACGAGGGCTCCAGGGCAGGCTATGACGAGGAGGGTGAGGGCCAGCCTCAGGTCCTTCGTGAAGAGATAGAGCGCGATCGATAGGGCGATGACGGCCGGGGTGTAGAACCTGGAGAATTTCTCGAGGAACTTCTGGGTTTTGGCCTTTTTGTCCTGGGCTTCCTCGACCATGTGAAGGATACGGGCGAAGGTGGTATCGTCGCCTACCCTGTCCGCCCTCACGATGAGGTAGCCCGATTCGATGACCGTGCCCGAGAACACTTTCTCATCGACGCCACGGCTTACGGGGAGGGACTCGCCGGTGATCGCGGCCTGGTTGACGTAGCCCGAGCCTTCGACGATGGTGCCATCGACGGGGATCTTCTCGCCTGGCTTGACGACGACGAGGTCGCCTTTGAGGGCTTCCTCGGGGCTTATCTCTATCTCGAGGCCGCCGCGGCGTACCCGGGCCTTCAGGGGCGCGAGATCCAGCAGGGCCTTTATGGAAGATCGCGTTTTTTCGATCGTCCGCGACTCGAGGTAGTCGCCGAAGGAAAAAAGGAAGGTGACGGCGGCGGCTTCCCAGTACTCCCCGATGATCAGCGCCCCGGCCACCGCGATGGTGACGAGGGCGTCGATGCCGACGATCCAATAGCGCAGGGCTCCTAAGGCCTTCTTGAAGATCGGGGTGCCGGCGACGATGGTGGTGGCCACCATGACGATTATCGTCACGGGCTCGTAGCCGAGTGTCTCCTTGAGGATAAAAGAGGCCGCCGCCAATGCGCCCGCCGCCGCTATGGTCTGTTTTTTGGAAATCCGCGCGATGCTCATGCTCGCACCCCCTTTCTCGCCTTATTTTTCGCCCAGGACCTGATAGCCAAGTTCGCTTATCTTGGATTTGATGGCTTCGGAGCTCAGGGCTGTTTCGTCGAAGCTGACATGAACCCTGGAGCTGTTGAACAGCACCTCGGATTTTTCGACTCCCTTCGTCCTCTTGAGCATGCCCTCGATTTTCGCGACGCAGCTGGGACAATGAACCGCTTCCAATTGATAGGTCTTCGTCACCATAGGTGGCCTCCTTCAAGCTTTGATGAGTTGAAGGTAAGCGGTATCAGGAAAGCCTTCCTTGACGGAGATCAAATTTGAGCGGAATTTTTGGAAAATTTTCTTGTTTTGAATTTTTCGGATGGGGCGGGGATCGCGCCGATTGGTCCCCGAGCCGATCACGAAAAAAGCTTTTTCCTTGCGCGCCGGGGGGAAGTGCGGTACGATATAGTTCGTCGTATCGCCTTATTTTCGCCATAGGAGGTATCATGAAACGCATAGCGTTGGTGTTCCTTATCGCGCTGCTTTCCCTGTCGGTCTTCGCCCAGGCCGGAAAGAGCGTAGCCCTTACGTTTATCGAGACTTCGGATATCCATGGGGCCATATACCCCTACGATTTCGTCAACGCGAAGCCGATGACCACATCGCTCGCCCAGGTCGCCAGCCTCATCGCCGAGGAGAGAGCGGCCAATCCCAACGTCGTCCTTCTGGACAATGGCGACTCTCTCCAGGGAACCCCGGCTGTCTACTACTACAACTTCGAAAAAACCTCGGTTCCCCACATCTGGTCGCAGACCCTCAATTATCTCAAGTACGACGCTATAGGCGTGGGCAACCACGACATCGAGGCGGGTCACGCCGTGTATGACAAGCTGTACACCGAGACGAAGGCTCCCGTTCTGTGCGCGAACGCGGTCAAACCCGACGGGGCGCCGTATTTCACTCCCTACACGATCATCAACAAGGGCGGCGTAAAGATCGCCGTGCTTGGCATGATCACGCCGAAGGTCCCCGACTGGCTGCCTCCGCAATTCTGGACGGGAATGGATTTTGAGGACATGATCGCGAGCGCCAAGAAATGGGTGCCCATCATCCAGGAAAAGGAAAAGCCCGATGTCCTCGTTGGCCTTTTCCACGCTGGCGTCGATTACACCTATGGCAACGTCACGAAGGACACGAAGTACAATGAAAACGCTTCGCAGCTCGTGGCCGAGCAAGTCCCCGGCTTCGACATGATCTTCGTCGGCCACGACCATTCCGGATGGGATGGCCAGGGATGGGACCCCGTCGCCAAGAAGAAAGTCGACGTTAAGGATCCGAACGGCAAGACCGTTTACATCTATGGCGCCCTCAACGCGGCCAGGAAGATTCCCGTCGTCAACCTCATGCTCGATTGGAACGCCGAAACCGGCAAGTGGGACAAACGCGTGCGCGGCGGCCTGGTGGACATCGCCCAGTACAAGGTAGACGCCGACTTCAACGCCCAGTTCCAGGCCGGCTCCGATGAGATCAAGCAGTGGGTCGATCGCCCGATCGGCAAGATGGAAGGCGTGATCACTACCCGCGATTCCATGTTCGGCGACTCGGCCTTTGTCGACCTCATCCACAGGATCCAGCTCGACCTTTCCCAAGATCCGGCGATCGGCCTGGCTCCCGCCGATATCTCCTTCGTGGCCCCGCTCTCCGCCGACGCGAAGATACCCACGAGCGCCGATGGCACGCTCTACGTGCGCGACATGTTCAATCTCTATGTATATGAGAACTTCCTCTACACCATGACCATGACGGGCAAGCAGGTGCAGGATTTCCTCGAGTATTCCTACAAGTATTGGTTCGACACCATGCCGAACGAGGGCAACCACCTCATCGCCTTCCAGAAGAACAAGGAAGGCAAGCTCGTTCTCGACAACAGGACGAACATGCCCCTCACCGCCACCCGCTCCTACAACTATGACTCGGCGGCTGGCGTCAACTATTTCGTCGACGTGAGCAAGCCGGCCGGCGAGAGGGTCGTGATCACTTCCATGTCCGACGGAAGGGCTTTCAACCCCGACGCGAAGTATACGGTGGCGATCAACTCCTACCGCGGCTCGGGCGGCGGCGGCCACCTTACCCTGGGCGCCGGCATCGACCCGACGGTCGTGAGAACCATGAAGCTGGTGAATGGCGCGACCACGAAGGACCTGCGCTACTTCCTCCTGAAGTGGTTCGAAGGCCAGAAGGAAACCGTGACCGTGGCCCCGATCGGCAATTGGTCGGTCGTTCCTGAGAATTTGGCCGCGATCGGCACGGCGAACGATTATCCTCTGCTTTATCCCAAAAAGTGAGGCTTCGCTTTTTGCGCAACGATTGAGACGGCCGGCCGCGTTCCGCGGCCGGCCGTCTTTTTCATTGCCTTTCACACTGTATGATGATATTTTATTCTCGATGACCATTGTTCCGCCGAATGTGGGGAACGGTCGAAGCCGCGAGGGGCCATGTGCCGCCGGCGAGCTACAAATTCGGGATGCGCCATTGACGGCATTCCGGTTTCCTGTAAGGAGGGAAACAATGAAAGGCAACAAAATGTATGTGGACATCGGTTCCATTCTGGACGATGTATTCGAGGCCGCCAAGGATTTTGGCGAGAAAATGAAGGAATTCGGCCCGGGATTCGATGGCTGTGGCCCCAACCCCATGGGCGGGTTCAAGGCGGATGGTGAAGCGCACGGTGGCGCCTCAGGCGGAGCCGCTGGCGGCGCTTGGTTCGATTCGCAGGCCGACGAGAACGCGGATTATTACCCCAATTTTTCCTATCCCCCGATGAACATCTTTCTGACTCCCGAAAGGAGTATCGTGTTCGAATTCGCCGTCGCCGGATTCGAGGAGAAAAATATCGTTCTCTCTTTCCAGGGCGATTACATGGTGTTCTCGGCCAAGATCGAGATGGAACCGCCCCTCGAAGGCATCCGCTATTTCAAGCGCAGGCTCAAGCTCAAGGACATCGAGAAACAGAAGTATTATGTTCCGGCCGACAAATTCGACCAGGAAAAGGTGAAGGCCGTGTTCAGGAACGGCATCCTCAAGGTGACCGTACCCCCGAAGGAAACGGCCGAGACCAACGAAGGCATCAGGATCGAAATCGTGCGGGAAGGCGAGTGAAAGGCATAACAGATCAACGGTTCCCGAGCAACCTTTGCGCCAACATGCAGGCTCCATAGGCGGCGCTCTCCAAGGGCGCCGTGGGCATCAGCTCAGGACATGAGGCGCGAATCTTTGCCAACAAAGATTCGCGGAGCCACGCGTTGTGGTCGAAGAGTCCGCCGCTCAGAAGCAAGGCAGGCTCCACGATCCGACTCCCAGCCCTTTCGCGGACCGAGGCGACGAGCCCCGCGAGTTCGCTCGCCGCCTCATCCATGATGGAAAGGGCGAGGGCGTCACCGGCGGCCCTATGCCTTTCAACGATATCGGCCGCGCCGGCTATGAGCGCCTTGTCGAAACGGCGATATACGAGCGGGACAAACTCCGACGCGTCGTTTAGTTTGAACCTTTCCATGAGACTGCTCAGCATCGCCGTCGGGAGGTCGCGACCTTCGGCCGAACGCAGGGCGCGGCGGATAGCCTGAAAGCCAATGAAAAACGCCGAGCCTTCGTCGCTCAGGTAATGCCCCAGCCCCCCGGCCCTGAACCTGGTTCCATCGGCGAGCCTGCATATGGCGATGGAGCCTGTGCCGGCGATGAGAAGATATCCTTCGAGGCGCTTGAGGCCGCCGACGAGGGCGATATCAGGATCTGAAGTGAGGTGGAGCGGGCAGGAGAACCCGAGAGTTCCGCGCAAAATGCCTTCCAATTCGATATGTTCAGGTCCACGTTCGGCGCCCGCGACACCCAAACAACCTGAGGCAAAATCATCGGCATGGAGCCCCGTCGCCCGGAAAGCGTCCCTGAAAAGGGAATCGAGCCTTTCGGCAATTATCGCCGGGGCCACGGCGTTGGGATTTATCCCCTCCCCCCTGCCCTCCCACAGCGCTCGATTTTCTCCGTCGGCTATGCGCAATCGCGTCGTGGTTCCGCCGCCATCGATCCCAAAAAGCATCGACCTTTTCATACTCCCTTCCTGCGATGAGTCGCCCGCATCGTCCGCTCGATCGCCTCTATCGACGCATCGAGGCTTTTGGAGACGATGATCGAATAGAGGATGTCGATGACGGTGAGCTGATTGATGCGCGATGTCACCGCCGCCTGCCTGTAGATTCGCTCCGACGCGGGGACGAGAAGATTGATCGAGGCCATCGAGCGGATGGTATTCGCGCTGTCCATCGTGAGGCTGATCACCGTGGCCCCCCTCTCCTTCGCTTGTCTTGCCGCTTCCGCCATTATCGCGGTTTCCCCCGAATACGAAACGACGAAAGCCACATCGGTCGGCTTGATGGAAGCGGCCGCCGTCACCTGAAGGTCGGTGTCATAGGCAAAGGAAGAGGGCAAGCCGATGCGCAGGAGCTTATGGAGGAAATCGTTCGCGACGATACTCGAGGCGCCGACGCCAAAAAGCACGGTCATCGAAGCGCCTATGATCTCGTCAGAGGCCGCGACCAGAACCTCGGGGTCGAGCAAGGCACTCAGCGAGGAAAGGCCCCTTTGGGAGAGGCTTATCACGCTCTGGATCACTTTCCCCGGCGATGTCATCGACTCGAGATCGAGGTCAAGCATGAACCTTTGATCGAGATCGCTGAAGACATCCTGCGCCAGTTGGAGCTTGAAGTCGCCATAGCTTTCGAGCCCGATTCTCTTGCAGAATCGGATCACCGCCGCTTGGCTCACCCCGCTTTGCGCGGCGAGTTCCCTCACATTGCAGTGCAGGGCCTTCTTGGGCTCCAGGAGCACGTATCGGGCGACTTTATGCTCAGCCTCCGGGAAAATGGAGAGCCGGGCTTGTATGCCCTCCAATGCCCCCTCGGCATCGCTTTTTTTTTCCACTATGCTTGCCGCTTCCCTTGCTTCGCTTCGTAGGCGGAGACGGCTCCCGCGATGAGGCCATGCCCCTCTTTCTCAAGCCGTTCCGCCTCGTCCCTTTCCACCTTGAGGAGGACCATGATTATGGCGGTCTTGGGCGTTCGCCCCGAAGCCTCGAAGGCGTTTTCCGCCTCCTCCTTCGAACATCCGGTGGCCTGTCTGATCAAGCGCTTTGAGCGTTCGACCAGCTTTCGGTTGACGGGCTTGAGGTCCACCATGAGGTTGTGGAACACCTTGCCGAAGCGGATCATGCTCGCCGTCGTGATCATGTTGAGCACGAGTTTCTGGGCGGTGCCCGCCTTCATCCTCGTGGATCCCGTGACGACTTCGGGGCCAACGTCGAGGAAAATGGCATGCTTGGCGTACTTGAAGGTCTTCGACCCGTGATTGCAGCTTATGGCGGCGACGACGGCGCCGATATCGCGCGCCCTGGCCATGGCGCCGAGGACGTAGGGCGCCTGCCCCGAGGCGGTGATGCCGACGAGGACATCGTCGGGACCGAATCCTACGCGTTCGAGCTCGCGCGCGCCTTCATCGAGATCGTCCTCGGCCCCCTCGATGGAGCTGATAAGGGCGTCGAGACCACCCGCGATCAGCCCTTGCACCATAGCGGGAGGCACGCCGTAGGTGGGGGGACACTCGGAGGCGTCCAGGACGCCCAGCCTGCCCGAAGTGCCGGCACCGATGTAGATCAGCCTGCCGCCCTTCCGGAACGCGGCGACCACATCGTCCACGAGGCCGGCGATGTGATCGATGGCCTTTTCCACGGCGAACGGCACCGTTTTATCTTCGGCGTTGATTATCCTGAGAATATCTATGCTCGATTTCGTGTCGATATCCATGGAGCGTTCGTTGCGCCTTTCCGTCGTGTAGCTCTCGAGCATGTCCTGGGTTATGGTGGTGTCGATCATCGGCGGGGCTCCGGCTTTGCGCCTGGAAGCGGGGCGGGAATAAACGAGCCGTCGGTTCCGCAGGAGCTTTCCATTTCCCTCAACCATTCCGCGCAGGCGAGCAGGGCCCGGGGGATATGGAAGAAGCCCTTCCATTTTCCGCCCTTGAGGCTAAGGGCGACCTCGCCGCTCCGCTCCAAATAGCCATACCATTCCCCAAATTCCGGATCGGGGAATCTGGCCCAGGTCCAGTCATGAATCTTCCTGAACCAGGCTTCACAAACCGGGTCGCCCGTGAGTTTGTAGGCGAGGAGGAAGGCGCAGAGCGCTTCGACATGAACCCACCAGAGCTTCATGCCCGATTCGATCTTCTCGGTCGGGAATCCCTCGTAATCCTGGTAATAAAAAATCCCGCCATATTTTTCGTCCCAGCCTCGCTCAACCGTCCAGAGCATGGCGTCGCGCGCTGTCTCGATCGAGGCGCGGTCGCCGCGGGCCTCGGCGGCTCTCATGATGAACCACAGGGTCTCAAGGGCGTGCCCCGGCGTAAGCAGGCGGCCTTCCATGCAGTCGGGCCGAGAGCCGTCGGCGAAAACGCGCTCGAAGAGGGCCTTGCGTTCCCTGTCGAGGTGGAGGGTGAAAACCTGCCGAATCGCGGAGTCCACGATGGCGTCGAGCTCGGGCTGGGGCACGATGCCCTCAAGCACGCCTGTCATCCAGACCTGCATCATTGGGAAAGACATGGCGAGAATGGGCCGGTTCGCGCCGATCTGCTTTGTCCAGGGGCCCTTGGGATTCGCCTTGCGCGCTTGGATGCGGTTCCAGGTGGAGACCGCCATTTCGGTGGCCCAGGGTTCGCCGGAAATTCGGCCGTACTCGGCCAGGCCCGCGGCGCAGAAGCAATCGGAGTAGATATTGTAGGGCTGAACGAGGGGCTTGCCGGTCCGGTCGAGGGCGAACCAGAAGTCGCCATTCGGCGCCCTCCCCTTCTCGCGGAGGAAATCCGCCCCGAGCTTCGCCAGCTCGAGCCAGCGCGGTTCTTGCCTGACGGCTCGGTAAAGGTGGGAGAAGCCCCAGAGTTCGCGGCCCTGCATCCAGAGGAACTTGTCCTTGTCGAAGACGGTCCCATCGCGGTCGATGCAGCTGAAGTAGCCGCCCGCCTCGCGGTCGGGGCTATGGCGTTCCCAGAAAGGAACGACGCTGTCGAATAGTTCAGTTTCGTAGAGTTTTCTGTAGGCGCTGATGTCGGTTTTGTTCATGCGTAGCTCCATGGTTCGCGCGAGGCCGGATCGCGGCGCGCGCTGGGGGGCCGCTTCATTTCACGGCTCCCGCGGTCATGCCGCGGATAAAATACTTCGCCATAAAAAGGTACAGAATGAGGACGGGGATAACGGCTATGGAAAGGCCGGTGAAAAGGAGGCTCCAATCCGTACTGTACTGCCCGAAGAAGCTGGTCAGCCCGACGGGCAATGTCTTCCATTTGCTGCTCTGGAGAAAGACGAGGGGGAAGAAGAAATCGTTCCAGATAGGCACGGCGTTGTAGATGGTGACGAGGGTGATCGCCGGCGCCACCACCGGCATGACGATCTTGCGATAAATCGCCCAGTCGGAGCATCCATCGATGCGCGCGGCGTACTCAAGATCGATGGGCACAGCCTTCATGAATCCCGATAGTATGAAAACGGTCGACGGCAAACCCATCGCGATGAAGATCAGGATGACGGAAAGCGGATTATCGACGAGATCCATCTTTTTCATGAGAATGAAGAGCGGGATGATCGCCGCCTTGAGCGGAAGCATGATCCCTGAGAGGAAGAGCATATAGACGAGGGTGGAGAGGCGGTATTTGTAACGCGACACGCCATAGGCGGCCATGGAGCCGAAAATCAGCACGAACACCATTGAGACGCCCGTGATCCAAACACTGTTGAAGAAGTATCGGCCGAAGCCCCGCTTCACCCATACGGTCACGTAATTTGAAAAATCCAGCGAGGTCGGCAGGGCGAAGGGGGCGCGGAGAATGTCCCGCGAGGATTTGAAGGATGAAAAGACCATATTCGCCAAGGGATAGAAAATGAGAAGGCAGTAGATGACGAGGATCGCTTCTATGGCGGTGATCGTCAATTTCCTGCCGAAGCCGGCTCCCCTGAATCGGAAATCGGTGGTCATAGTTCGATCTCCTTCTTTCCGAGGGCCGATATGGAGAAGATCGACGCGAAAAAGGTGAGCCCATAGATCACCACGCCGATGGCCGAGCCGATGCCGATCTCGGGGCTTCCCGAATCCACCGATCCAAAGGCTGTCCGATAGAACAGCGTGCCGATGGTGTCGGTCGAGAAGTTGGGCGAGCCATCGAGGCCGGCCATCGTGTAAATCTGCTCGAAGACATTGAGGCTGCCGATGATCGTGAGCACCGTTATCACCGTGATGGAAGGCACGATGAGGGGGAGGACGATCTTCCTGAACACCGTGGATTCCTTTGCGCCGTCGAGATAGGCCGCCTCGAGGCAGTCGGTCGGTACGTTGTCGATCGCCGCGAGGAAGACGAGGCTGGGGAATCCCACCCAGCGCCAGATATTGACGACAATGATGGAAAGAGTGGCGATGGACTCGTCGCCGAGCCAGGCCTTCATGAGATCGGGTCTGCCCAAAAGCTTCAAAAAGCTGTTGAGAAGACCATTGGGCCGCAGGTAGAGGCCCCAGAGGAAGCCGACCGCGACGATGGAGAACAGGACCGGTATGAAAATCACCCTCTTGAAGAACTCGTGGCCCGCCACTTTGCGCGAAAGCAGGTAGCCGAAGAGGAGACCCAGGGTGTTCTGGATGAGCATCGTGAAGAGAAACCACTTGGCGTTGTTGCCGAGGGCGTTGAAAAATCTCGTCTTGTAGGGTTCGGTGAAAAACACTCGCTTGAAATTAGCGAAGCCGATGAAATCCTTGCGGATGAGTTGATTCCAGCTGAAGAGGCTGTTGAAAAGGGACATGAAAAGGGGAAGGAGGATGACGACTGCGACGATCGTCAGTCCGGGTAAGACAAAAAGCGCGATCCACAAATCCTTTCGTGCGTCTTTTCTCGTCACGCTGTTGCTCCTGAGTACTTGCCCGAGGCCAAGGCTGGTCGCCGCGGGCTCGAAGATGAAAGAGAAAGTCCTTTGGGGAACAAGTCCTTGCGGTCTTGTTCCCCAAAGGCGAATTGCCTAGAGACTACTTTTTGAAGGGAGCGTAGTAGGTCGCGATGCCTTCCTGGACCTGTTTTGCCACTTCGGCTGCGTCGAATTTTCCTGCCATCATTCCCTGGAGGGCTGACTGGATCAGCGTCGATCCCGTGGGCTGCTGATACCTGAAACCGACAAGCATGACATAGGGTGTGCTGTATTTCTGGAACGACAGCACCTTGGAAATGTAGGGCGAGGTGGAGGTGTCGACACCAGGGACGGCGGAAACCTGCTTCAATTCCTTGATGAAGACATCGCCCGTGGTCTTGCTGGCGAGGAAGCGCACGAACTT
>Ga0172375_10009873_pt1 | contig 12478 bp, 13 predicted proteins | sample LakKiv1m_FD_114537 | JGI IMG/M metagenome (GOLD analysis project Ga0172375, IMG submission 114537) | Freshwater microbial communities from Kabuno Bay, South-Kivu, Congo - kab_092012_11.1m | ecosystem: Environmental > Aquatic > Freshwater > Lake | place: Democratic Republic of the Congo... | reverse complement strand
GGTTTCGTCGCCTACGCGCGTCAGGTAGTGGCTTTCTTTGTACTGTTGAACATGCAGATGCCGCCATTTCCCCGCGCGGTCCGGGAAGATCACGTTCCAGATGCGGTCGGGACCGGAGAGTTCGCAGACGAACCGTTCGAGCTCCTTCACCAAAGCACAGGCTGATCTGCCGCTGTCCATGATTGGGTTCCCCTTGTCAATCTTGCCGATATTCTCGTTTCGGCAGATGCCGGTCACGGTCGTACGGAGGGTCTTCATGATCGGGCATGAGATCTTCGGGGACGCTCGCGTGCCAATGGGTGCGCTCGTCCTCATCGTCGTAGTACTTCAGTCCGATCTGGACATCCTCCTCACTCCCGCTGCCAATGATGTCCAGATGGCAGGCGGAGTCAGGATCGGGCGGCATGATCGTGGTTTCTTTCCGGAGCAGGTCATCCCACAGCAGGGCATATAGCTCCCGTTCGCTGAGGTGATCCGTTTGATAGAGGAACACCCGCAGGTCCGCCAGCTTGTTGATGACCTCCCACAACTTCCCGTGCAGCTCTGCGTCGGTCAGACTGTCGGGAGGAGGCAATGCCACGCCCACCTTGTGGAGCTGCGCGAAGCGCGTCCCGCGGGGTGCCCTCTCGAACTCAAGAACGCGTTCCCAGAATTCCTCGACTATCGGCGAGTCCTCATCCTCCTCACTGCCGGACGTCACCATCTCGCCGCCGCTGACCGCCTCGAACTCCTTCTTGAGACGCTCGATGCGGATACGCCGATCTGCTTTCTCCAGTTCACGCGAAAGCTCAGACTGCTGTTCGTCATCGGTCATGTGTGTCTCCCTCTAACGCCCAAAACGATTACGCGTGCGCCTTCCGGCCTTTCCGCTTGGCGGTGGGCTTCTTCCTGCTCGAGGATGGGGAACCGGGGAGATCTGCGCTCTTGTTGTCCATATGGTTCTTCAGGAACGGGTCCGTGGTCAGGAGCGCGAGAAGCGCCAAACGTTCCGCTTCCAACTCCTTCTGCACCGAACTGATGAAAACCCTGTCTTTCATGCCGCGTGTCCCTCGGCATACACTCTATCGACTCCAGCCCCGCACCGAACACCGCTCCTCACACCCCCGCCACCATCCGTATCCCCATCTCCCGCGACCGACAGCCCGCCCATCCCACAGCAAAGGTCCACCACCCGGGTAGCAAGAGGTCTCCCGCTGAGGCGCTGAGGCGCGGAGGGGTTGGGATGGGGAAGGTTCCGCATGGTGTGGGTTTGCGTCCTCATGCTCTGCGCCTCTGCGCCTCTGCGGGAGATCACGCTCATCTACTCCTTGGCCTTGCCGTATTCCGCAGACGCTTCCGCGACAGCACCAACCCGAGCCGGAGGACACCATTCAGGGTGCAGTGGTTTTGTGATCTTCTTGCCTTTCCACTGGGCGACAAAATCGCGTTCCTTGGCCAGAAACGACTTGAGGTCGCCCCCGCACTCACGGGTCAGGACTGCGCGGTTGGCGCGCACTTCCTCTACAATCGGGTCCTTCATGGCTCCACAGCTCCTTCGTCGCCACTCATCTCGTAGGGCGTACAGATCACCGGCAGCCATAGGTTGCCACGCCGGCAGAACTCGGCAAAGCACTACGCTTTATCTCCCACCAGTCGCGCGTAAGAGTCTGGGGTGCGGCGATGGTCAGGTCGCGGCTCGGCCGCGAAACGTAGTAACGCACGACACTCGTTTCATGCCGCCCGTACCATACACCCGCCCACCGCCATGTCTCAAGTCTGCGCCCCCCACCGTCCCACCATCCTGACGTTCCTGCCATTGATAACGCGACGCTCACGACCCGGCGTCGAATACCGTATGCAGCGCGGCCAGGACCTGCTCCTCGGTCTTCATCGTGTTGAGGGTGCGGCGCACCTCCGGCCAACGCGGAAAGCCCGCCAGGTAGCGGTGCAGGTGCGCCCGAAAGGTCAGGACCGCTGTCTCCTCGGGCGGAAGCCCGCGCTTTCGCCGCCGCTTGGCGGCCCGCTCCTTCATCGCCATTACCCGGCCGAGATGCTCCATCACCATCGCGCGGCGCTCGTCCGTATCCGGCACCCGCGGCACCCCGCCGCCAAGCACGGCGCGGGCCTGCTCGAAAAACCAGGGATTCCCCACCGCGGCCCGGCCCACCATCACGCCGTCAACGCCAGTCTCGCGGAACATACGGACAACGTCGGCAGGGGTGTCGACGCCGCCGTTGCCGATGATCGGCACGCGCCGACACGCCTTGATACGCGCCAGAGTCTCCCAATCGGCGGGCCCGCTGTGAACCTGCGACGCGGGCCGGGCATGAATGGCGAGCGCCGCGGCGCCCGCCTCCTCAACGGCCTGCGCGGTTTCAAGAATATTGATGCGGTCGGGCTTGAGCCCGACGCGGGTCTTGACGGTCACCGGCAGGGACACGGCTTCACGGATTGCGCGAACGATGCGGCCGATCTTGTCGGGATCGCGCATCAACGCAGCCCCCGCCCCCTTGGCGACAATCTTGCGGACCGGACAGCCGCAGTTCACGTCGATCAGATCGAACCGGCCGAGCTGCTCGACATACCGGGCCGCCTCCGCCATCGTGGCCGGATCGGAACCATAGAGATGCGCGGCCACCGGCCGCTCGACATCCTCGATCTCCAGCATGTCCAGTGTCCGCCCGTTGCGGTGGACAATCGCGGTGGCGTTGACGACCTCGGTATAGGTCAGGGCACAGCCGTGCCGGCGACAGAGCGCCCGAAACGCCACGTCCGTGTAGCCCGCCATGGGAGCGAGGACCACGGGTGGATCGAGAACAAGCGATCCGATGCGGAGCGGCACGATCACAGGACTCCGTCCTCCCGCAGCCACTCGGCCAGCCGCTCGGCGGGAAGCCCCATAATGTTGGTATGCGAACCCTCCCAGCCCGCGATCAGCAGGTCGCCGTGCTGGTCAATGTCGTAGCCGCCCGCCTTGTCCAGGGGGTCCACCCGCGCCAGATAGGCGTCAACGGCTTCCCCGCCGAACGTGCGGAATCGGACAACAGACCGGACCACGTCGTCGCGGACGCTACCCCGGCCGTCGAGATAGGCCATGCCGGTGAGCACCTCCTGGTCCTGCCCCGCGAATGAGAGAAGCCATCGTCGCGCCTCCGCCAGGTCGCGGGGCTTCCCCACCGGCCGACCGGCCGACACGACAACGGTATCAGCCGTAAGGATTCGCCGGCCGGGGTGCTGTTGGCGACACCACTGAAGTTTGCTGAGCGCATTCCGGCGGACCGCTTCGCCCGGATCGCCGTCGTCGGTTTCCTGGACTCCGGAGACCACGACCTCGAACGGCACGCCAAGGGAAGCCAGAATCTTCGCCCGCCGCGGCGAGGCGGATCCAAGGATCAGAACAAGGTCATCGGTATCTGTCATGTGTCGGGCTTTCATGGCCCCGCGTGGGCAGAACGTGGATTACTCCTGAAGGGGATTCCACAAGATGTTCGGGCGGTTGTGACTACACGGGCCGAACCGACCGATCCTACGACAGGCCAAACGTCGCGCAGTTGACGGCAATGTTGACGATGGAGTTCGCTTCGCAGAAGTTCGCGAGGCAGTCCACGAGTTACGCAGCCCTACCGACATCTTGCAGACCTCGAGCAAGACACTCTTCAGTTCATTCGCCACAGCCTTCTCAATGAGCCGCTTCAAAACCGCAATGTCCAAACATGCCGCGCACTCCATCACCGAGCCAATCGCATAGTCCACAGCCAGGGTCTTCTTCTCCGTCTGGCGCAGTCGCACAGCCTCCACAAGGTTGAAGACAACGCTCTCAGAGGCCCTCCACAGATGGTCTACGAACGCGTGCTGCCGACTCCAGGTCGAAAGATGCCGCTGAATCCTCTCGAAAAACTCCAGGGCCTTGTGGTAGACAGTTAGCTTCTCGTGTGGGAATTGCGTTCCGTCAGACACGTGCGATCTCCTTTAGCCGCCTTTGCCGCAAACTACACCGACCCTGACTCTTTCGTCAACTTTGCCGCTCAACTCCATCGCCTTCCAATCCAGTCCCCCCTGCGGAAGTTTCGAGCGTACGAGTTTCAAGTTCCATCTTCATTCGCTCTCTGCTAACGTTCCGCGTCCATTGGCAAAGGGAGGGACCCACATCATGGCGACAACCGACTTCAAGGCCGCGTACAAGACGATCATGGATGACCACTTCACGCCGCGCATGGAAATCAGCTTTGTAGACGGCGTCACGCGCCAGACGCTCATCTATGAGAAGGTCTCCTGGGTTATTGACGGCGTGGCCAAGGGGCTCCGGTACGGAGAAAACCCCGGGCAGGAGGCGGCGCTCTACAAACGGGTCAACGGCAACCTGCGCCTCGGCAGCGTCGAAACCCTGCAGCCCGGCCGCCACCTGGCATCCGAGCCGGAACTGCTCCAGAGCGGCAAGCACCCGGGCAAGACCAACATTACGGACGCGGACAATGCGCTGAACATCCTGCGCTACCTCGACGACACGCCCTGCTGCGTCATCGTCAAGCACAACAACCCCTGCGGCGCCGCCAAGGCCTCCGCGCTGGCCGACGCCTACGCGAAGGCAAACATCGCCGACCGGATCGCGGCCTTCGGCGGCGCCATCGCGCTCAACCGCGAAGTGGACAAGGCAACGGCGGCGCTGATCGCCGAAAACTACGCCGAAGTCGTGGTCGCCCCCGAGTTCGCCGAGGGGGTCATGGACATCTTTGGCAAGAAGAAGAACCTGCGCGTGATGCGAATCCGGAACATGGCGGCGCTCCGATCGTTCGCCGGCGGCATCGTTCCGGACTTCAAGTCGCTCATGGACGGCGGCCTCGTCGCGCAGTGGTCCTTTGTCCCGCAGACCCGAGGCAAGGCGGACCTGCTGCCCGCCCGCGTCGAATACAAGGGCAAGGCCTACGCGGTCAACCGACAGCCGACGGATCAGGAGATTGACGACCTCCTCTTCGGCTGGCTGGTCGAGTGCGGCGTGACCAGCAACTCGGTTCTCTACGTCAAGGACGGCGCCACCATCAGCATCGGCGCCGGGGGCCAGGACCGGGTCGGCATGGCGCAATACGCCCGCGACAAGGCGTACCGCAACCTCGCGGACCGGCTGAGCTGGGAGCGCCACCGCCTTCCGTTCTTCAACCTCACCGACGCCGGCGCCAAGGCGACCATCGAAGCGGAAGTCAACCGCAGCAACGGCGGCCTGAAGGGCAGTTGCATGGTCTCCGACGCCTTCTTCCCCTTCCGCGACGGCATTGACGTCGGCATCCGCGAAGGCGTCACCGCCGTGATCCAACCCGGCGGTTCGGAGCGCGATTTCGAAGTCATCGAGGCCTGCAACGAGGCAAACGTCGCCATGGTCTTCACCGGCCAGCGTTGCTTCAAACACTAACGAGGAAGCGCACCATGACAACCCCCGCCCCAGCAACCCCGACGGCTTCAGCGGAAGCCATCACCCCCCGCGCCACGGACTACGGGCAGTGGTACCTCGACGTGGTTCGTCGCGGCGAACTGGCCGAGCACTCGGCCGTTCGCGGCTGCATGGTCATCCGGCCGCACGGATACGCCATCTGGGAGAAGATGCAGCGCGAACTGGACGACCGCTTCAAGGCCACCGGCCACGTCAACGCGTATTTCCCGCTCTTCATTCCGCTTTCGTACCTGACCCGGGAGGAAGAGCACGCCGCCGGTTTCGCGAAGGAATGCGCCGTGGTCACGCACCACCGGCTCAAGTCGGTGGACGGCAAGGTTGTGCCGGACCCCGAGTCGAAACTGGAAGAGCCGCTGGTGATCCGGCCGACCAGCGAGACGATCATCTGGGCGCAGTACAAGAACTGGATCCAAAGCTACCGCGACCTGCCGATCCTCATCAACCAGTGGGCCAACGTGGTGCGCTGGGAGATGCGCACCCGGCTGTTCCTCCGCACGGCCGAGTTTCTCTGGCAGGAGGGCCACACTGCACACGCGACCGAGGCGGAGGCCGTCGAGGAGACGCGACGCATGCTCGATGTCTACGAGGACTTCGCCGAGAACGTCATGGCGGTTCCGGTTGTGAAGGGACGCAAGACCGCCGGCGAACGCTTCGCCGGCGCGCTGGATACGCTCTGCATCGAGGGCATGATGCAGGACGGCAAAGCCCTCCAGATGGGGACCAGCCACTATCTCGGCCAGAACTTCGCGAAGAGCCAGGACGTCATGTTCCTGAACCGGGACGGCAAGCGCGAGTACGTCTACGCCACGAGCTGGGGCGTCTCGACACGCCTCGTCGGCGCCCTCATCATGAGCCACTCGGACGACAACGGACTGATCCTGCCCCCGAAACTGGCGCCCATCCACGTGGTCATCGTTCCGATCTACAAGAACGACGATGAACGCACACGCACGCTCGACGAGGCGCGCCACGTCGCCGCCGAACTCCGGACGCACGGCCTCACGGTGAAGGTGGACGACCGGGAAGGCGTCATGCCCGGCGCCAAGTACTACGAGTGGGAAGCCAAGGGCGTGCCCGTCCGCATCGAGATCGGCCCCAAGGATCTGGAAAAGAAGAGCCTGTGCCTCGTCCGCCGGTTCGTGGTCGAGAAGAACGGCGAGACCGACGCCGAGCTGCGAAAGCGGAGGAAGACGTTCCTGCCGCGCGCGGAGGCCATCGCCTCCATCAAGCCCATGCTGGAGATCATGCAGCGCGAATTGCTCGATCGCGCGCGCGCCCTCCAACGCAAACGCACACGCGTCGTGGATTCTCTGGCCGACTTCGAGGCGTTCTTCGCCGACAGGCAAAGCGGCTTCGCGTGGGTCCACTGGGCCGGCACCCACGAGGATGAGGAAACCATGGCCAAGCGCTTTGAGACCAGCATCCGGTGCATCCCCTTCGATGAGGAAATCCCAGCCGAGGCCAAGGGCGCGGGAACCTGCATCCTGACGGGACGCCCCTCGCCTCAACGCGTCATCATGGCCAAGGCGTACTGATTCGGGGAGCGGAGGCGTTACCGCGCCGCAAGCCAGAGCATGAGCCGTCCGCTCTGATAGAACAGAAGCGTAATCGCATAGGCCGCCGCCGTCAGTCCACCGAATTGCAGCAGCGCCCAGCGCCAGCGGCCGCTCTCCGCCCGGACCGCCGCGACCGTTGCCACGCACGGAGTCCCGATCAGCACAAAGAGGATAATCGCCAGCGCCGTCAGTCGTGTATACTCGCCCCGCAACCGCTCGCGTAACGTCTCCCCCCCCTCGGCGGCCGGATCCATCGCATGCACGATTCCGAGCTGCGAGACGAAAACCTCCTTCGCAGCAACCGCTCCGATAAGCGCCGTGCCGATCTTCCAGTCAAACCCTAACGGCGCCAACGCGGGCTCAACGGCCTTGCCGATCCGTCCCGCAACGGAATACGCCAGCTGCTCGGACCGCTGCTGCTCGGCTGTCAGGGTCTCTGACCCCGCCGGCTTGACCGGGAAGGTCGAGAGCGCCCACAACACGACCGAGACGCCCAGGATGATCGTACCGGCCTTGCGCACGTACATCCACGACCGCTCCCACATATACATCAGCACGTTGCGCAGCGTCGGCATGCGGTAGGGCGGCAGCTCGATCACAAGCCCCTCCGTCTTCTCACGGAAGACGACCGCACCCAGAAGCTTGGCCGCCGCCACTGCCAGCAAGACGCCGAACAGGTAGATACCCATCAAGATCGGAGCGTACCAGGCCGACGGAAAGAAAGCCGGTATCAACAGGGCGTAGATGGGAAACCGGGCGCCGCAGCTCATGAGCGGAAGAATCATCATCGTAATCAGTCGATCACGCCTCGAATCCAGCGTCCGGGTCGCCAGAACGGCGGGAACCGTGCACCCGAAACCGAGCAGCATGGGTATGAAGCTCTTCCCGTGCAACCCGATGCGGTGCATATACCGATCCATCAGAAAGGCGGCTCGTGCCATGTAGCCCGTGTGCTCCAACATGGCGATACCCAGGAACAAGAGCAGGATGTTCGGCAAGAAGACAATCACGCCCCCCACTCCGCCGATGATGCCGTCCGAGAGGAGCGATCGCAGGATGGCCGGCATCGCCGCACCATGCGCGGCAATGATGTATGCAAGCCAGGCGAAAGCATGCTCCAGCCCTTGCATCGGCAACTCGCCGAACGTGAAGGTCAGCTTGAAGACGGCATACATCACGGCGAGAAAGATGGGGATGCCGACAACCGGATGCGTCAACACCGCGTCGATCCGATCCGACCACGTGTGCCGGACCTCAATCGTGTTGCGGATCGTCTCCTGGCAGGCACCCGAAATATACCCATAGCGCCGGTCCGCGATGAGCACGGCAGGCCGGTCGCCCGTCGCGGCAGCCAACGCACCCACGGTCCGACCGGCTGTGGCAGCCAAGGAGCCGCCCGCGAGGCGTCCCGTGATGTCACGGTCTTCCTCCAGAAGCTTCAGGGCAAACCACCGGGCGCCGCCGGGCTGCGAAAGGATGTCGGACCACTGAAGCCGGACCGTCTCGTCCCTGGCCACCAGGGGCTCGATCGCTCCCAACGCCCGCTCAACATCGGGCCCGTAGTCAAACCGGGGCGAACCGCCAACCGAATCCGCAGTTGCCACTTGAAGCACGGCGTCCAGAAGCTCGGTCAGCCCCTTTCCCTGACTGGCCACCAGGGGCACGATCGGCGCGCCGAAGTGGTGGCTCAACGCCGCCAGATCGAAGCGCAAGCCCCGATCCTCGGCCAGATCGCTCATGTTGAAGGCCAAGACCAACCGGCACCCCAACTCGATCAACTGGGTCGCCAGGTAAAGGCTGCGCTCGGGGTTTGACGCGTCAACAACGTCAATGACCACGTCGGGTCTGGATTCAACCAGGAAATCGCGCGCCACCTTTTCGTCGAGCGACCAGGCGGTAAGCCCGTAGGTTCCGGGAAGGTCCACAAACTCCAGCATCGTCCCGGCATGGAGGCGCCGCCCCGACTTCTTCTCGACCGTCACGCCGGGGTAGTTGCCAACCTGCTGACGTGCACCCGTCATGAGATTGAACAGGGTCGTCTTTCCCGAATTGGGATTCCCGGCGAGCGCGACGCGAATGACCCCACTCATGGCCGCGCTCCACCGCTGCCGTCCAGCCCGCCCCCGCCACGCGCATCGGACGCTTCCTCCACCAGCACGTGCTCCGCCACGCCCCGGCCCAGCGCAATCCTCGCGTGGCGGTGGGCCAGCACCACAGGCCCGCGCCCGTCGTTACGCCGCACGTCGATCTCGACACCGGCCACTAACCCCAGCCCCGCAAGACGGGCGTGGACCGCATGTCCGCCCCCGACGCGCACGAGACGGACACGCGTCCCCGCCGGCAGCTCGGACAGACGATTCCCGTGTAACCCGCCGCGCTTCATGCGCACACCCTCCCCGATTGCCCTCGCAGTGAGACAAGCAACTCGGGCCGCTCCTTGAGCCCGGCCGTCAGCGCGGCCAGCCGCGTCACCGCCTCCGACGAAACGGCGTGCTCCAACCCGCACGCCGTCACTTCCGCCTCATGCTCCGGGACGCCGAGCACATCCACCAGAAACGCCTTGATGACCTCGTGCCGCCTTACGATCTCGCCGGCTACCTTCCGCCCCGTCTCGGTCAAGGTCACAACATCGTACGGCGAGTGGTTCACCAGCCCGTCGCGAGCCAAAATCTGCAGCGCGCTCGTCACACTCGGGCGCCGGACGCGCAGTCGCTCCGCGATATCCTTGCCGCGGACCGCCAGCCGCTCCCGAAGAAGCTGAAAGATGGCCTCGACATAGTCCTCCCGACTCACCGACAGGGAGCGACGCGATGCTGGCCGTGAATTAGACATGGCTAATAAGATAAGACATGCCTAACTCATGGGCAAGCGAAATCCGACGGCGGGTGCCGGACGGGGCGCATCCCGGGTTCCTTGACCAACGGGTCTCCCGCTGGTGACCGGCCAAGGCTGGAGGTCCCGCAGATCGGTGCAGATATAGGTCGCTATTCGCGCCGGGGTAGTCCATGATTACCGGATGCACATCAGTCTACCGCGACTTATTCAAGGCGGCATGGGCGCCGGCGTATCCGGCTGGCAACTGGCCAGGAAGGTTTCCAGCCTCGGTCAGTTGGGCGTCGTATCGGGAACGGCGCTGGACCAGATCGTCTCCAGAAAGCTGCAGGACGGCGATATCGGGGGGCACGTCCGGCGAGCCCTGTCGCACTTTCCCTTCCCGCAAATGGCGCAACGAGTCCTCGCGCGCCATTACCGGCCGGAAGGCCGACGGCCGGATGAACCCTACAAGATCAATCCGTTACCCTGCGTCAACCCGGCACGGGAAGCAACAGAACTCTGCATTGCCGCCAACTTCGTCGAAGTCTTCCTCGCCCGCGAAGGCCATTCCAATCCCGTCGGGATCAACTATCTCGAGAAGATCCAGTTCCCCCATCTCCCCTCCCTGTACGGCGCCATGCTCGCCGGCGTCGCCGTCGTCATCATCGGGGCGGGACTCCCCCTGGAGATTCCCGCCTCGTTGGACGCCCTGGTCAGGCATTGCCCCGCCACCTATTCGGTACGCATGGCGGGCCATGCCGGGAATAAGCCCTACCAGATGACCTTCGACCCGAGCGAATTCGCCGAGTCGACGGTCTCCATCACTCGCCCCTTGTTTCTGCCCATCGTCTCTTCGGATGCCCTGGCCGCCATCCTCCGGCGGCGGCTTGGAGACGGAATCGACGGATTTGTCGTCGAAGGACCGCTGGCCGGCGGTCACAACGCCCCGCCGCGAGGCGCTCTGTCCCTTACCGCAGACGGAGAACCGGTATACGGACCTCGCGACATCGTCAATATCGATCAAATGCGCGCCCTGGGCCTTCCCTTCTGGCTGGCCGGCGCCTATGGATCCCCGGAAGGCCTTCGCTCGGCGATTGCCGCCGGTGCCGCGGGCATTCAGGTCGGAACCGCCTTTGCCCTGTGCGTGGAAAGCGGACTGCTCCCCGAAATCCGACGGGCGCTTGTGCTCCAGGCGCTACGTGGCCAACACCGCGTCTTCACCGATCCGATCGCCTCCCCGACGGGGTTTCCCTTCAAGATCGCTCAGATGGAGGGGACCCTCTCCGAAAAGGCTGTCTACGAACAACGGAACCGGGTGTGCGACTTGGGATTCCTGCGCAAAGCCTATCGCCGGAATGACGGAGCCGTGGGCTACCGATGCCCCGCCGAACCGACAGCCGCGTTCGTTGCCAAAGGCGGGGCTGAGGCGGACACGGTCGGCCGCAAATGCCTGTGCAACGCCCTTGTCGCCAACATCGGCATGCCGCAGCGACTGCCAGACGGCGGCCAGGAGCGGTGCCTGATCACCCTCGGCGATGATTTCTCACAGATCGGCCGTTTCTGCACGGCGGACCGCCCCGACTTCCGCGCCGAGGACGTTATCCGGATCCTGCTGGAATGTACCCCTGCTTGACTTGGCTGCCGGCCTCCAGTAACTTCATGCCGCACTCTGAGGACAGGGCTCAAAAAAGCAAACAGAGGATAAAACGATGAAGACGGCACTTGTTTCCTTTGCTCTCGCGGCATCACTCACCGCCCGCCTTGCCGCCGGCGCCACAGCGCCTGGCAGCATGGTGTCGGCCTCGTTGGTCACGGCTGAATCGCTCGGCCGGCTTTCCATCGGCGCCGACGTCACCCAACTCAAACGCGGCGTCAAATCAGGCTCGGAGACCGACGTGCTCGAAGCCCGTATCGTCGGCGGCTTCGTGGGGATTGACGCGCTCGAATGGCTTACCGTGCTGGTCACCGCCGGGAGCTGCGAACTCAAAGACGAGCCGGGCAGCGATTCATCACAGGGCATGAAGTGGTCCGTCGGCGTGATGCCGGTCTTCTGGCAGATGGAAATGGCCCGTCCGACCTTCTTGTCAGGCACCCTGTCACTGGCCGGCCTCGTCGAATACGCCCAGTACAGCTCGAAAGAGGAAGAAACGAAGGTGGAATGGTCCGACCTGTCAGCGGCGCTGCTCTTCCGGTATCAGATTGCCGAGGATTTCCCCGCGTCAAAAGAGGAACCGATGAGTTTGCGGTTCTTTGCGGGTCCGATGATCTCCGTAATCAACGGCAAAGTCACCACTCCGCACCAGTCCTTCGACCAGGACCGGTCTGTCGGCCTTTCGGCCGGCATTGAGTGGCTGATTACGCCGCTGTTGTCTCTGGCCGGCTCCGCCGAACTCTATGACGAGGCCACGGTCACCGGGTCCTTGCGCCTCCACTTCTGAGCGCATGCTCGACGTCGACACCCCCATTCCCGCTCGGGCCGCGTTGCCATGAGCGGGTCTCAACGAACCGTTGCGGCCGTCGCCTGCGACCAGTACCACGCTCCGCTCCTGGATGCCGCGCTTCGCCGTGTCATGGCCCCGCTCGGCGGCGCCAGCCGGATTGCAGCACCCGGGCAGAAGGTTCTCATCAAGCCAAACCTCCTGACCAACCGCACGCCTGACGAAGCGGTGACCACCCATCCCGAGTT
>Ga0172375_10009872_pt1 | contig 12480 bp, 7 predicted proteins | sample LakKiv1m_FD_114537 | JGI IMG/M metagenome (GOLD analysis project Ga0172375, IMG submission 114537) | Freshwater microbial communities from Kabuno Bay, South-Kivu, Congo - kab_092012_11.1m | ecosystem: Environmental > Aquatic > Freshwater > Lake | place: Democratic Republic of the Congo... | reverse complement strand
TCGGACCGCCCGGGTAATCCGCGATGATGTTGCACTGGTCGGGCACCTCGCGGCTGTATTCGAACGTTCCCCCGCCGCCGAAGACCCGCTCGGGGTAGCCCAGTTCCAGGACGCAGAAGATGGGCGTGAACGTGTGCACCAGCAGGTCCGTGGCCGGCCCGCCGGCATAGTCCCAGTACATCCGCCACGGGAAGAACCGCGAGACGCTGAAGTCGACCGGGGGCGCATCGCCCAGGAAACGCTCCCAGAGCAAGTCGGGACCGGGCTTGGCGTCGGCGTCCGGGATCGGCATCCGCTCGCCCCAGTCCCCCCGGCGAAAATAGCTGCAGGTGACGTGCATCGGCTTGCCGATAACGCCTTCCCGGATCAAGCGAATGATCTCCGGATAGTTGTCGTCGGCCATGTGCTGCGTGCCGACCTGGACCAGACGCTGGTTCTTGTCCGCCGCGGCCTGGACCTTCTTGGCCAGTTCGAACTGGCTCCAATGCGTCAACGGCTTCTCGCAGTAGACGTCCTTGCCGGCGTTCACGGCGTCGATCGCCATCGGAGCGTGCAGCCGGTCGGGCGAAGCGATGCACACGACGTCGACGTTCTTGTCGGCCAGCAGGGCCTCGTGCTCCATGTACATCTTCGCCCCGCCCGTCTTCTGGCCGGCGGCTTCCAAGCGGGGCCGATAGACGTCGCACACCGCCACCGGTTCCGCGACGCCTTGCTCCTTGAACCCGTTGATGATGCCCAGGTGCGCCTGGCAGCGCCCGCCCACGCCGATGAACCCGACGCCGATCCGCTCGTTCGCTCCACGCACCCGCTCGGCGGCGAACACCCGCGGCGCGGCAAACGGCGCCGCGCTCGTCGCCGCACCGGCCGTCACGACCGCCGCGGCCGCCGCCGAGTGCCGCAGGAAGTCGCGGCGGGACGAGGTGCCTTGCTTCGTTTCCGAGACCTTCGTCATCTCAACTCCTCCTCGTCGGCCAACGCCGCCCGCAGACGCGAGGCATGGACAGTCAGACGAACGACCGTCCAGCTCGGCGGCTCTGGCCAAGGTGTGCTCCAGGGGTGGGGGCGTGAATTCGTCTGCGGGCACCATTCTACTCGCCCCGCCAGCCGTTGCCGAGACCCGGACGCGCGTTCCACCCGGACTCAGGAATCTTGCCAAGCGTCCTTCCGCGTTGCACAATGGCGGCGTTCCCCATTCTCCAACAGGCCCAGGGTGCACCATGAAATCGTTCTTGCTTTCCGTCGGCTTCAGCTTCCTGGTCCTCGATCTGCTGCACGCGGCACCGCGGCCCAACGTGGTCGTGTTCTTGGCGGACGACGCCGGCTGGGGCGACTATGGCCACTCCGGCAATACCCAGGCCGTCACGCCGAATATCGACGCGCTCGCCCAGGCCGGCGTCTCGCTCGACCGCTTCTACGTCTGCCCCGTCTGTTCGCCGACGCGGGCCGAATTCCTCACGGGCCGCTACCATCTCCGCGGCGGCGTCCGCGGCGTATCCACCGGCCAGGAGCGGCTGGACCTGGACGAGAAAACGATCGCCGACGCGTTCCAGGTCGCCGGATACGCCACCGGCGCGTTCGGCAAGTGGCACAACGGCAGCCAGTATCCCTACCACCCGCGGGGCCGCGGCTTCGACGAGTACTTCGGCCACACCGCCGGGCACTGGGGCGAGTACTTTGACGCGCCGCTGGAAGACAGCCAGGGCCACATCGTCCGCACGCAAGGCTACATCGTCGACGTCTGTACGGACAAGGCTCTGGCGTTCGTCGACAAGAACAAGGAACGGCCGTTCTTCTGCTACGTCCCGTTCACCACGCCCCATTCTCCTTGGGCCGTGCCTGATTCGTACTGGCAACGGTTTCGGGACAAGCCGATCACCCAGCGGGCCACGCTGCCCGACCAAGAGGATCTCGCTCAGACCCGCTGCGCCCTGGCCATGCTGGAGAACCAGGACTGGAACGTCGGCCGCGTGCTGGCTCGGCTCCGCGACCTGGGGCTGGACGAGAACACGATCGTCGTCTACTTCGCCGACAACGGGCCCAACAGCTGGCGCTGGACGGGCGGCATGAAGGGCCGCAAGGGCAGCACGGACGAGGGCGGCGTGCGCTCGGTGTGCTACCTGCGCTGGCCCGGCCAGCTGCCCGCGGGTCACACGGTCACGCAGATCAGCGGCGCGATCGACCTGCTGCCGACCCTCACCGCCTTGGTGGGCATCCCGCGGGTCGGCGACAAGCCGCTGGACGGCCGCGACCTGTCGCCGCTGTTACGCCGCCAGGGCGGGGACTGGCCCGACCGCATGATCTTCTCGACGTGGAACCGGAATGTCAGCGTCCGCACGCAAACCCATCGCCTGGACAACGCCGGTCAGTTGTTCGACATGCTCGCGGATCCCGGCCAGACGACCCCCGTCAACGGACGCGAGCCCGCATTGGCGGCCAAGCTGGCCGAGTCCGTCCGGGCTTGGCGCCAGGAGATGCTGGGTCCGGAGGCGGACCGCGCCGGCGTCAAGCCGAAGGGCAAAGCCAAGCGACCGGCGGGCGGGAATGCCGTCGATCCACGCCCGATTCCCGTCGGCTGTCCCGAATTCCCCATCACCATCCTCCCAGCCCGCGACGGCGAACCGCAGGGCGGCGTGCAACGCAGCAGCGGGGCTCCGAATTGCTCGTACTTCGTCCATTGGACCGGCCGCGACGACCGCATGGTCTGGCTGCTGGACGTGCGGACCGCGGGCCGCTACGAAGTCAGCATCGACTACACCTGCCCGCTGCCTGATGCCGGCTCGACGATCGAGTTGGCCTTCCAGGCGAGCCGCTTGGCCGGCCGGGTTGCTCCCGGTTGGGATCCGCCCCTGTACACGAATCAAGACACGCTGCCGCGGCCGGACGGCGAGTCGCAGATGAAGGAGTTCCGCACGCTGCAACTCGGCGAGCTGAAACTGGCCGCGGGCCAGGGGCCGCTGATCTTGCGGGCGCTCGAAATCCCTGGACAATCCGTCATGGACGTCCGCCGCGTGACCCTGACGCTGCTGGACACCCCGTGACGCAGACGCAGGCCGCGGGCTGCCTCAGACCCGATTGGCCTTGAGTTGGTCCAGCGGATAAAACGTATCCCGCCAGCGGATCCCGCGGTTCTTCAGCGTCAGGAACATGGCCCGCCATTGAATGACCAGGAACAGGAGGACGCACAGCGGGAATCCCAGGACGGTGATCCGCGGCAGCCTCATCCAACCGGCCACCCGCCAACACATGGCCAACAGCGTCAGCGACGTGGCGATATACAGCCATTGGGTTGGCCCCCGCGTCACCAGGGCCGCGACAAAGGGCCAGACATCCAACAGCAGCATGGCAACCGCCCCGGCGACGACGGTCGGGACGCTGTAATTCACACCGGAAAATGCGTTCTTCTCCAGCCCCACAAAGACCTCGCGCAGCGAGCCGTACCAGGGCACGGAGATCAGCCCGATTCCACTGGCCGAGTCCTGGCGATAGCCGTGCCGCTTGACCAGCTTGCCCAGCATCATGTCGTCATCGGGCCGCATCCGAATCGCCTGGTGCGTGCCGATTTGCCGATACGCGTCGCGGCGAATCAGGTTGAACGCGCCGACGCCGATGTACCGTTTGCTGCGCGGGTCGCGAGCCTTCCAGGGCTGGAAATAGATGCAGAAGAACGTGACGAACGTCAGTACAAAGGACTCCAGCAACCGGCTGGGCATGTCGATCCCGGGCGTCAATGCCAGATGGTCCAGTTCCTGCTGCTCGGCCAAGCTGACGGCTCGCCGCAGCGTGAGCGGAGCCATGCTGACATCGGCGTCGGTGAACAGCAGCCATGCCCCCGTGGCTCGAGCCGCCCCCATGCCCAGAGCGTGATTCTTGCCCAGCCAGTCCGGCGGCAGTTCCGTCACGTGGACGACGCACAGCGTCGGATACTCGTCGGCCAACCGGTCCAGGACGTCGCCCGTGCCGTCCGTCGAGCGATCATCGACGACCACGATTTCGAGATCCGGATAATTCAGCTGCAACAGGGACCGCAAGGCTGGTTCGACGTGCCGCCGCTCGTTCCGCGCCGGCACGATGATCGAAACGCGAGGCCACCGCGGTGCGTCGGGCGGCCAGGATTCCAGTTGAACCACACGGCGCAGGCCCCAGGTCAACTGACCGGCCATAGCCAGGCAGACAATCAGCGTCGCTGCAGCAAGATAGACGAGCATGCGGCCATCCCTACAGTTGCCACGGCCCGCGCATCGGCCGCGTCAGCATGCCGTTGGCTTGCTCGTCGTTGACGAATTGCTGGCGGGCCGGATCCCACTGCAGCTTGCGTTTCAGCTTCATCGCGATGTTGGCCACGTGGCACAGCGTGGCCGTGCTATGGCCCGCCTCGACCGGTTCGATCGGATCTTGGCGGCTCTTGACGGACGCGATAAAGTTCCCCACGTGGTCCGGGATGTAGTTCCGAGACGCGTCCTCCTGCCGAGCCGGATTGCTGACCGGCAAGTGGATCTCGTCCGGGCCGATCTTGGAGGTTTTCAGTGATTCTGGAAACGTCTGCACGCCCTTGTAGCCGAACTCGACCCAGCCCTCCGTGCCTTCGAACCGCGTGCCGAACCCGGGCTTGGCGGTCTGGCAGATCAGTTCCGTGCCGTTGGCGTATCGCGCCCGGAAGCTGATCTTGGTCGGCGTCGTGAACAGACTGCCCTCGGGAGGCCACTCGGCTCCCGTATCCTCGAATTCGACCGGTCCGCTGCCGTCCATCCCCAGCGCCCATTGGGCGATGTCGTTCGAGTGGGCGCCGAAATTCGTCGTCTGGCCGCCGGAGTAATCCAGCAGGAAGCGGAACCGATACAGGCAGCGGTCGATATGGTAGGGCGCCGCAGGCGCCGGGCCGAGCCACATCTCGTAGTCAAAGCCCTCCGGCACCGGCATCGGCTTCCAGCCCGGTCCCGGGGACACGGCGTTGTTCTCCGCCACCTGCGTCAGGATCCGCTTGACCTCGCCAATCCGCCCGTTGCGGACCAGCTCGCAGGCGAAGCGGTTGGCGGGACTGGACCGGTAGTGGCTGCCCGTCTGCAAGATGCGTTTGTGTTCGCGGATCGCCTGGACCATTTTCTGCCCCTGGCTTACGGTCAGCGAGAGCGGCTTTTCGCAGTACATGTCCTTGCCGGCTTGGGCGGCCGCCACGACCATCAGGCCGTGCCAGTGGTCGGGAACCACGATCGCGACCGCGTCGATGTCGCCTCGGGCCAGCACCTCCCGGAAATCGGTGTACGCGTCGCAGCCCTGGTACTGGCCGGACGGCTGCTTGGCCGCGTAGAAGGCGTTGACTTTGTCCTGGGCCGGTTTGCGTCCCAGGAATTGATCCGGCGTCTTGTAGCCGTGGCTGGCCGTGTTGACGTCGCAGACCGCGACCACTTGGACATCTTCCTGCCCCAGAAAAGCCGGCAGGTCGATCGTGCTCTGATTGCCGTTGCCGATGAAGCCGACGGTGATCCGGTTGCTGGGCGCGTGGGCTCCGAATACCGAGGCGGGCACGAAATACGGGGCGCCCAACGCGGCGCCTACGGCGGCTGCCGAGGTCTGCAAGAATCGGCGGCGTGACGGATTTCGCATGTCAGGTTCTCCCGAGCAGAGGATTCAGGGATGATCCGGGGCTGTTGCTTGCACTATCCTGTCGCATGACAGGCGGATTCGCAATGGCGCGACGGGCGTTTGTTTCGGGCGGGGCGGGGTGAGGCCGTCACGAGTTGGGAGCGTGTTGCGGAGGGCTCAGACGTACAGAATTCAAAATTGGCGGTCCAAGGCTTTCACCAACGCGAGGCGCAACTCCGCCAATTTTGAATTCTGTACGTCTGAGCCTTGGGGCGAACCGTCACCGCCCTTGCTCCGCCGTCCGGCGGGATCGAGCCCACTTCCAGGCCGCGGCCTCCTCGCCGTCCAGACGCAGGGTCAGGCACTTGGCGCTTCCGCCAGCTTTCACGAACTCGCCCAGCGGCGTTTCCCACGCTTGGAAGCCCCGGCGTTGCAGTTCGTGGTGCAGTTGGGGGCAGCCGGTATTGGTGACGACGGCCCGCTGCAGCACCACGGCGTTGCAGGCGAAATTCTCCGCCTCTACGCCGGCGACGGGTATCAGATCGGGGATCAGCTCGCCGAGCACTTTCTGGCCGTAGGGGTCGAAAGCCGGCGGATAGTACACGGCCACCCCCGAGACCAACGGGCAGAAGCAGGTATCGAGGTGATAGTAACGTGGATCCACCAGTTCCAGCGAGATGACGCGGCACCTCAGCCGCTCCGCGATCTCCAGGTGTGCTCGAATCTCGCTCCGCATGCGATAGCCCGCAAACAGCGTCTCGCCGCAGAACAGAGCGTCCCCCGCGCCTTCGAAGAACAGGCCTTCGGTCAGCGGCTGAACGCGAAACCCATGCTCGCCCAGCCAGCGGCGCGCATGGCCCTCCTCGCCCTGCCGCTCCGGATGACGAAAGTGGGACATGATGGCCAGATCCTCGACGATCAACGCGGCGTTCGCGGTGAACACCAGGTCGGGCAAGCCGGCGAGCGGCGTCAGGCAGGCGACGGTTGCCCCATGGTCTTCCAGCAACTGCCGCAGGCCCTGCCATTGGCGAACCGCCAGTTCGTGATTGCAGTTCCGCCGCCGGTCCATCCAGGGATTGATCTCGTACTCGATCCCGTAGTGATCGGGAGGGCACATCAGAATCTGAGCTGCCGTCACGGCCGTGGTCTCCTTGCCTCGCGTCCTTCACTCAGCCTGGCCCGGCGTCAGGGCCGCCAACTCCTCGCTCAGGGCGCGCAGGAAGGGCGCCACGTCCGTTACCAGGGCCACGGTTTGAAACGATCCGCGGTCCGCCAGCTTGATCGCGGTCGAGGGATTGATGTCGACGCACACCACCTTGACCCAGGCCGGCAACAGATTGGCGACGGCGACGGAGTGCAACGTCGTCGCCATCATCAGGCAGAATGTGACCGTTTGCAGCTTGTCGCGCATCAGCACCTGCGCCTGCACCGTGTCCGTCACCACCTCCGGCAGCGGGCCGTCATCGCGAATGCTCCCGGCCAACACGACGTCGGTGCCGTGCCGGATGCACTCGTACATGATCCCTGCGGTCAGCACGCCCAGCTCGACGGCCCGCCGAATTCCCCCCAGGCGGCGAATCCGATTGATGGCCCGCAGATGATGAGCATGGCCCGTTTCCGCCTGGCTGCCGCGGTCCAGGTACACGCCCAGGCTGGTGCCGAACAGCGCCTGCTCGATGTCGTGGGTCGCCAAAGCGTTGCCGGCGAACAGCAGGTCCACGTACCCCTGCCGAATCAGCTGGCTGAGGAACTGGCCGCTGTCGGTGTGCACGACCGCGGGGCCCGCCACGACCAGGGTGTTCCCGCCGGCGGCTCGGTTGCGGACCAGTTCCTCAGCGACCCGGCGGATCGCCACGCCCTTGGGCTTTTCGGTGGACACGCTGCTGCCCATGAACTCGAACGGGTGCGGCCCCCGGGCATGTTCTTCCGGAAAGACCCGCACGCCGGCGTGTTCCACGACGAGCGGATCGCCCTGGCGGACCTGGTTCAGTCGCACGCACCGCGCGACGCGGCGTTCCCGTTCCACCAGGATGGCCGAGTCCATGGCCTGTTCGCGGACCGGAAGCCAGTGGCCGCCCAGCCTCACTTCGGTTCGCTGGTTCGTCGTGCTGTAGAACCCCTCGGGAAACGCTCCTGGAACGTCGGCCGCGACCAATCGGCAATCCTGGGCCGCCGTCGGCACGGCCCCGTGGTTGGCGATCTGGCCCAGAATCCGGGCGAGCACTTCGTCGTCCGCGGCGCCGACCTCGATCAGCGCCTGGCTGGGGTCGGCGGGAGCCTGACCGATCGTGATCTCCTTGATCCGGAACGTGCCCCCGTCGCGTGTAATGCAATCCAGGATCTTGGGCAGGATCAGGCTGTCGATGATATGCCCGCGCAGTTCCACGTCCTCGACGCAGCAGGCGGGTGGGCTGTGGGAAACCGGCTCGCCGGCGGTCGTTGACGGCCGCCCCGGTGCGACCTCAGGGGGCACGCTGGCCGAGTCCGATCGTGCGGCGAAGGGGTCGATCGCGGACATGCTGTCCCTCCCTGCGCAGAGAATCGCGGTTGCTTCATTCCAATCCCGGCGCAAAGCCGTGGCGTAAGGTGTTTTCGCACACACAACGGGGTTCGACAAAATGCAGCAGGTACTCCGGCCCGCCGGCCTGCGTCCCCGTACCGCTATGGCCGAAACCGCCAAACGGCTGCCGGCCGACCAGCGCGCCCGTGATGCCGCGGTTCAGGTACAGGTTGCCGACATCCAGTTCCCGCCGGGCTCGCTGCAGGTGGGACGGTCGGCGGGAAAACACGCCGCCGGTCAGCCGGTAGCTGGTCGCGTTGGCCCAGGCGATCGCCTGGTCAAAGTCCCGGGCCCGCAGCACCGCCAACACGGGACCAAAGACTTCCTCCCGAGCCAAGCGGTGCGCCGGCTGGATCGCGGAAAAGATGTGCGGGCCGACAAAGGGCTTGCCCACCCTCGCCTCCAACCCGGGCGGCACTTCGCAAGCCAATTCCAAAACGCCCTCCTGCCGCCCGAGTTCGATGTACCGCCGGACTTTTTCGGCGGCGGCGGTGTTGATCAGCGGCCCGACGTCCGTCCCGGGCTCCAGCGGATCGCCGATGACCAGCGAGCGGGTGGCGTTCACCAGGCGGCGCAAGAACACCTCGTGCACGCAGTCCAGAACGATGACGCGACTGCAGGCGGAACACTTCTGGCCGCTGTAGCCGAAGGCCGACTGGCGGACGCCCAGCACGGCTTCGTCCAGGTCGGCCGAATCGTCGACGATGATCGCGTTCTTGCCCCCCATTTCACAAACCACCTTTTTCACCCGATCCTGCGTGGCCGGTGTGGCGGCCGCGGCCTGGATGATATCGAGGCCGACTTGCAGCGAGCCGGTAAAAGCGATCAGCGCCACGCGGGGGTCCCGGACCAGGGCCGCACCGACCTCGCCGCTGCCGGGAACGAACTGCAGGGCCCCCTCCGGCACGCCGGCCTGCCACAACGCGTCGCACATCGCCCGCGCGATCCCGCGGGTCGGCGACGCCGGCTTGACCACGACCGCATTCCCCGTCACCAGCGCGGCGCCGGTCATGCCGGCGCAGATGGCCAAGGGGAAGTTCCAGGGGCTGATCACGACGGCCACGCCGCGCGGCTGATGCCAGACCTCGTTCCATTCGGCCACGTAGCGTCCCAGCCGCCGCGGCGAAAACAGGTCGACCGCCTGGCGGGCGTAGTACTCCCAAAAATCGATGGCTTCGCAGACGTCGGCGTCGGCTTCCCGCCACGTCTTTCCGGCTTCGCGGATGATCACGCCCGACAAGGTGTCACGCGCGGCACGCAATCGCTCGGCGGCGGCCAGCAGCAACGCGGCGCGCTCGAGCGCCGGTCTGCTCCGCCAAGCCGGAAACGCGGCGCGCGACCGTGCGACCGCCTCGCCTGCCCGGTCCACGGTCACGTCGTCCGCCACCGTCGGGACCACCGCGGCACCCACCGCCGCCGCGAACGGCTCGCGCTGCTCGCGGCGGGCAAAATTCCGTAGCGGCACGTTGGCAAAGGGTCGGCCGCTGGCCAGTCCCTCGACGCCGGGACTCAACTGCTGGCGCTCGGCCTGGCGGGCCTGCGCTGCGGCGAGCGAATCCTCCGTGTCGCGGGCGGCTGGAGCGACGCCCGTTCCTGGACCTGGCGGATGCGGCGATGCCAACAGCCGCTCGTCGGCCGCATGCTCGTAGAACCCGGCCCGCAGCCAGGACTGGTTCGACGTGTTCTCCAGCAGCCGCCGGACGAAGTAGCCCATCCCGGGAATCAGCTGCCCCAGCGGCACGTACTGCCGCACCCGCAGCCCGTACCCAAGGGCCGCCGCACGCAGTTGGTCCGCCATGCCATACAGCGTCTGGACCTCCAGTGCCGCTGGCGGCAAGCCGTACTGCTTCAGCAGGGCCAAGCCGTGCGCCAGGGACCGCACGTTGTGCGTTCCGAGCGCCAGCTTTACGCCCCCCTCGACAGGCCGCCGCGGCAGCGCCGCGATGAACCGCTCCTCCAGCCGCTCGAAACAAGCGTCGGAGTCGCGTTTCTCGGTCCAGACGGGAACCGGCCAACCTTTCTGTTCGGCGAGCATCACTTCCTGGTCCCAATACGCGCCTTTGATCAGCCGCACCGTCACCTGCCGGCCGGTACCCCGAGCCCATTCGATCAATCGCTCGGCGTCTTCCTCGCCGCTCCGCAGATAGGCTTGCAGCGCCAGTCCGGCGGGAAAGTCGACGGCTTCGCAGCAGCGGCGAAACAGCTCCAGCGTCAGGTCCTTGAGCGCGTTCTGCTCCATATCGAAATTGACCAGCACACGATGCCGTCCCGCGGCTTCCAGAATCGGCTGCAACGCCTGCTGCAGGATTCGCAGCGAACCCTCGAAGTTGATTGGGTCCGAATGGGCGGACAGCGAACTGAGCTTGATCGACACATTCAGCCGCGGAATCGGGCCCAGGTGATCGGACTCGAGCCGCGAGTTCGCGGGCCACGCCTGCGTCCGCTGGGCGAGTTGGCTGATCAAGTCCAGGTAGCGGCCCTGGTAGACCGCCGCCTCCTGGTCGCTGACGCAGGCTTCGCCGAGAAGGTCCAGGCTAAAGGCCAGCCCGTCGTTCCACATCCGCTCCAGTTTGGGCAGGGCGCCGGGCACATCTTCGCCCGCAATGAACGTGCCGGCCAAATGCGTAATCTGGCCTGCCAACGTCCTGGCCATCATGCCTTTGGCCAGACGTCCGGCCTTCAGGCCCGCGTCGAGCCAACTGGGCAGCGTGACGCCGGGCTGCGAGAGATAGTCGACCAGGCAGTCGTAAATCTGCTCGGACGACTTCAGCGCCGGAAACGCGTCGACGAAGCGAAACAGCTGAATCTTGAATGCCGGGTCCTTCATCGCCCAGCCCAACATCTGATCCTGCCAGAACCGACCGCCGCGATGCCGGCGAGCACTGCTCAGCAACTGGCGGCCGATCTCCACCGTCCACGATTCGATCTGATTCGCGTCCGCGGTGTGCGCGGGCACAGGTTGTGGAGGGGGATTTGCCGATACGTTGGCGGTTCGAGATGACGTCGCCATCTTGTCACCATGTCCTCCCTCCATCTTATCGCCGCGTGGCGTTTTTGGCCAGACTGCGGGAGGTGGGAGCGAGAGTGGGGTGGTGATGGCCACGCCTGTAAAGGTGTTTGAATTCTGGGGACACCATACTCAATTCTTGATGCGCGAGGGGAGTTTTGGTAGATTTCGTACATGGCACGCTTAGCACGGGTTGTCATTCCCGGACTACCACATCACATTACGCAACGGGGAAATCGTCGGCAGCAGACATTTTTCCGCGCTGAGGACTACGCGTCGTATTTGGAGTTAATGGGCCAGTGGTGCCGGGAGCACGGGGTTGAGATTTGGGCCTACTGCCTGATGCCCAACCATGTCCACTTGATCGCGGTCCCGGAGTCGGGCGATGGCTTGCGGCGAGCCATTGGCGAGGCGCATCGGCGTTACACGCGGCAGATCAATTTTCGTGAGGGCTGGCGAGGCCATCTGTGGCAAGGCCGCTTCGCTTCGTTCGTGATGGATGAGCCCTACCTGCTGGCTACGGCGCGGTACGTGGAATTGAATCCCGTCCGTGCTGGGTTGGTGGAAGCGCCGAGCGAGTACCCGTGGAGCAGCGCCGGGGCTCACTTGGCGGGACGCGACGATGGCTTGGTTCAGGTGGCCCCGTTGCTGGAGTTGGCTCCGAAGTGGCGCCGGCTGTTGACCAGCGCGGTGACGGAGGAAGAGTTGAAGGTCCTTCGGGGTCATGAGCGCACGGGCCGTCCCTTGGGCGACGATGATTTCCTGATTCGTCTGGAGAAGAACCTCGGCCGTGTCTTGCGACGGCAGAAACCCGGCCGGAAAGGCAAGTCGCGACAGAAATAAATATGGTGTCCCCGGAATTCGCGGAATTCGGAATTCTTTGGTGTCCCCGGAATTCTTGCGACCTATCCCACGCTGGGACTGAACAAACCGACGCCTGCAGCCGATGTGGCTCACGACGGGCTCCGGAACAGCGAGGACTTCCGAGTTGGCATGCGGGTACTCGGAAACACCTCAGATGCACGCGAAGTGGACGAAACGCCGCTCATCCCGAACCCGAGCAGTGGAGAAAGCTCACGCTTCGGATGACGAAGGGCAACGGGGACGTGTTGTCCATCGAGCTGCTGCGGCCGCTGGAATGGCTGGAGCTTCTACGAGGTCGCAGTGGGCCGCACCACCTGCGCGACAAGCTGCAGACCGGGCAGCGGCGCGTCTGAGACCCTTCGGAACGCTCACGGCGGCTCTCGGCGCCGGGCTGACCGTGGCCATCGGGGCGATCCTCACCCCCATCGCGGCACCGACGGCAAGCGGAGGCCTGCCAAACTCGCCCGTT
>Ga0172375_10009870_pt1 | contig 12481 bp, 11 predicted proteins | sample LakKiv1m_FD_114537 | JGI IMG/M metagenome (GOLD analysis project Ga0172375, IMG submission 114537) | Freshwater microbial communities from Kabuno Bay, South-Kivu, Congo - kab_092012_11.1m | ecosystem: Environmental > Aquatic > Freshwater > Lake | place: Democratic Republic of the Congo... | reverse complement strand
TCCATCCGGCCGATTGGGTCGTCGATCTCGAAGTGCACTCGCGTTTTTCGAGCGTGTTTACCGCGCTCACCGGCGCCCGAAACCGGTTTGCGTTCACCTTTGTCAACCGGAACCGGACTCGCCGGTGGCTTTACACGCATTTGGCACGGTGGAATCCCGACCGCCACGTCGACGAATGCTATCGCCAGCTCGGCAAGATTATGGGGTTTGACCGGTATGAGCCGGTTGCGCTTAAGCCCCGTATTTCCGACGCCGAATGCGAGCGGGTGGACCGGCTGCTCGCGGACGCGGGCGCGAGTGAAAAAACGCGTTTGGTCGTTTTGAATCCCAATTCGGGCGGACTGTGTCTCGAGCGACGCTGGCCGGGGGCGCATTTTGCCGCCCTGGTCGACGCATTGCCTCCGGACTCCGAGCGGCTGGTGATTTTCGTGGGTTCGAGCGAAGAACGGATTTATACCGAAGACATCGTGAAAACCTGTCAAACCAGGCCGGACGTACGCGTTTTGAATTGGGCGGGGCGGCTTTCGTTCGCGATGCTCGCCGAGCTTCTTTCGCGCACGGAACTTTTGGTTACGAACGATTCGGGCCCGCTTCATCTCGGGGATATCATGGGAAGCGCGGTCATTTCGTTGTGGGGGCCTTCGTCTCCCGAAATTTATGCGCCGCGCGGCGCGCAGCATCGATATTTTTATGAACCGGTTTTTTGTTCGCCCTGCATTCATCTTTCGATGAAGGCCCCCTGCGACGGACACAACGAATGCCTCCAACGACTTCCGGTCGAACGCGTCGCGAAAGAGGTTTTGCGCCGGCTTGGGTATGCCCATGAAGTTTAAGATTCGCTGTGTTCCCGAAGACTTCAAGGTCGACGAAATCACTTCGATCGTTTTGAAAAAACGCGGTTCTTATGCCGTCTACCGGCTTTCGAAGCGCGGGCGAAATACGCTCGATGCGCTCGAGGAGCTTTCCCGGCAGATGCGGATTCCTTTTGACGCGTTTGGCTACGGCGGCCGCAAGGATCGCCATGCCGTAGCGACTCAACACATCTCGATTTGCAAAGGACCCGCGAAGAACCTCGAGGTGAAGGGGGCGCGCTTTGAGTTCGTGGGGTTTGCGCAACGGCCCATGGGTCCGGATCTCATCGTGAAGAATCGTTTTTCCATCGTGGTGCGCGATCTGGCCGCCGGCGAAGCGGACGAGGCTTTGTCACAGGCCTCCGAGGCCGTCCGGCACGGCTATCCCAATTATTTCGACGATCAGCGATTCGGAAGCTACGATCCTTTACAAGGTTTCATCGGAGAAAAAGTGCTGAAAGGGCATTTGAACGGGGCTCTCAAGATTTTGCTGACCGCTCCCCAGGAAAGCGACGATGCCGCGGAGGTGGAGCGCAAAAAAAAGCTTTTCGACGCCTGGAAAGACTGGGAGGCGTGTCTTTCGTTGGCCCGCACGAACGAAGAAAAAACCGTTTTTCATCTTTTAAAGAAAAAGCCCGGAGCGCTACTCGAGCTTTTGAAGAACGTTTCGCGGAACGAGCTGTCGCTTTATTTTTCGGCGTATCAGGCGTTTATCTGGAACGAGACGGTGCGCCGTCTTTTGAAGGAAAAAGAAAAAGGCCCTTGGCGAGGTTATCCGGGCGCGGCGGGCGACTATCTTTTTTACGAAGGGTTGTCGGACCCGGGCCAGGCTTATTTCAAAAAACGCGACCTTCCCACGATGTCCGCGAAAACCGAAATGCCCGACGAGGACAGCCGGCGGATTTACGCGGCGATTCTCTCCGAAAACGGGATCGAACGGCCGATGTTCAACAAAATCCAGCTTCGTCAGGCCTGGTTCAAAACCTTTGATCGCGCCGCATTGGCCCGGCCGGACGATTTTTCGTCGTCCAAGGACGAGGACGAACTGTATCGGGGCCGCTCGAAACTGACCCTGACGTTTTCTCTGCCGCGAGGCGGTTATGGTACGATGTTTTTGAAGCGTATATTTTCCGAGCGGGAGCGTCCCGGGGGGAGTGGATGAGCGAACCGATGGGGGAGATGGAACGCAAAAACCGGCGACTCGCCGTGATCCTCTGGATCTTTCTTGCCGTCCAGACGGCCGCCATTTTCTTCATTTTGATCTACATGCGCAAGATCGGACGCTTTTGATGGAGAAAAAAGCCAATCGGGAACTGAGTCAATTTTTGGGCGCGGCGGCGTTGGGTTATCTGGACCTGGCGTTTGCCCGCACGTTCGAAAAGCCTCCCGAAGATCACGGCCAAAAACAGGCTCTCATCGGATGTTTCGCGGCGGGAATCGATTTGGCGCTGAAATCGTTTTTGGCGCGGATGAATCCGATCCTCATTTTCCGTAATCTTCCGCGAGAGGTTGAGGCCTATTTAGCCGCTTCCGACGAAGTACCCGAGTCGTTTCAGTCAAATGCCATGCGATTGGATTTGCGCGATTTCGTTTTCGAGATGCTGCCTTTAAAGAAAATTCTTCCGGCGTTTTGCGTTTTTTTTCCCAAGGAAAGACAACGCCTTCGTCCTTATTTTCGGCTTTTATTGGAACTCCATCCACAGGTTTTGGGTGGCTCACTCGGCGAGATTCGGCCGCTCGAGCTCGAACGAGTCGTTTACTTGGCTTGCCGCCTGGCCGGGATGATTGCCCAGGACGGCCGCGCTCAATTTTCTTTTTTGCCTTCCCCAAAACACGTTCAATTTGTCCGCGAATATGACGCCGTGAGGGAAAAGAGCGTTCGGGCGCGGATTGTGGCTGCCAAAGAAAAGGCGCGTTCTCTCAAAGTGGATATCGCCTACAACGACCCCGGCGTCGTCGACGGCTGGGAAACGTTCGAGGCGCGGTGTCCGATTTGCAAGAATTGGGGTTTTCTTTCCGGTGTGACCGAAATCCGCTGCGACGTCTCGGGCGAAAAAGAATCGCTCGAATTCCTTTCGGACTCTTTCGACTGCGATGCATGCGGTCTGAAGCTCGACGACCTCGAGGAACTGATCTTAGCGGATATTCCCGCCACTCACGACCGATCCGCCGATCTGGCTCGCTGGCACCAGGAAAATCGCGCGAAAACCGACGAGTCTTAATCGTTTTCAGAGTTTGTCTTTTAGGTTTATAATATAAACATCTTTCCGGAGTCTTCTTTCCCATGAATCAACGAGTTTCTTTACAGAACATTCATCGAATGGTCTTTTACGTTGTCGTGGCCGTCCTGTGTGTCGGCACGGCTTCCAAGGAGGGGCGTATGAAGCTCATTCCCATTTACAATCCCGAGACGCAGCGAGCCGAAGAGGTGGAACCCATCGTCAGAAGCGATGTCGAATGGAGATCCTTGCTGACTCCCGCCCAGTACGATGTCCTTCGTAAAAAGGGAACCGAAGCCCCCTTCAGCGGTGTTTGCAGCGTTCCGCAAAACGGCATTTTTCACTGCGCCGGGTGCGGCACGGCGCTTTTCTACGGAGAGAAAAAATTCGAATCCGGCACGGGGTGGCCGAGTTTTTGGAGTCCGGTTTCACCGCTCAATCTCAAATTGGTCGAGGACCGCAGCCACGGCATGACGCGTGTCGAAGTGCTCTGCGCCCGGTGTCAAAGTCATCTGGGTCACGTGTTTGACGACGGCCCTCCTCCCACGCACAAGCGCTACTGCATCAATTCTCTCGCCCTACAACCCTAAGGAGCGACGCGGTTGACAGGGACGAGTCGGCACGGCTATGATCTGGAAAACCGAGGAATGATTTCATTTTGAAGAAAACAGCCCAAGTCAGACGCCGATCGCTTTACCGGGGACGCTATCTTCATCTTGTTCGCGAGGGGCACTGGGAGTACGTCGAACGCGTCCAATGCACGGCCGTTGCGGTCATTATCGCTCAGACCGCAGAAGGAAAAATTCTTTTCACGGACCAGTACCGCGTGCCGATTCATGCGAGGGCGATCGAGTTTCCGGCCGGCTTGGTTGACGATGAAGAGGGAAAAAAGGGCGAATCGATCGTAGACGCCGCTCGACGCGAATTGATCGAGGAGACCGGATATCGCGCGAAGCGCATGGACCTCATTTTTCAGGGGCCGGTGTCGAGCGGGTTGACCTCGGAGTGCATCACGTTTCTTTGGGCGAGGGATCTCGAAAAGATTGCGAAGGGCGGTGGCGTGGGTTTTGAGTCGATCCGTGTGTATGAGATCGAGTTCGACCGCGTCGATCGCTGGCTTGCCGATCGGGTCAAAAAAGGATTTTCCGTCGATCCGAAAATTTATGCGGGACTCTATTTTCTTTCTTCGCGAAAACGCCGTCAGCCTTCGCGCGCCGCGCGCAAAACCGCCCGGACCTTTTCCGGCTGAAGCTGGATGTCGCAGTAGCCGCCCGGATTTTTTTTCAAATATTTTTGATGTTCTTCTTCCGCCGGATAAAAAGGACCTGCCGGCTCAATTTGAGTGACGATCGCCCTCCGAAAGACTCCGGACCGATCGAGGGCGTTTTTTGAATCGAGAGCCACTTTTTTTTGGGTTTCGTCATGGTAAAAGATTGCGGAACGGTATTGGGTTCCGACGTCATTCCCTTGGCGGTTCAGCGTTGTGGGATTGTGGTGGAGCCAAAAGAACTCCAAGAGTTTTTCATAGGTCGTTTTGGACGGATCGTAAACGATTTCGACGGCTTCGGCATGTCCCGTCCGGCCGGTACAGACTTCCTCATAAGTCGGATCGACCGTTTTGCCCCCGGTGTAACCGACTCTCTTCGAGACGACGCCTTCCAATTCTCCGAAGGCTTGCTCCATTCCCCAGAAACAACCTCCGGCGAACGTTGCTTTTTGCATAGCAGTCTCCTTCGCCCAGCCTTCGGGCGTCGAAACGAAAATAAAGGGCAGGATCAAAAAAGCGAGACCGGGCGATCTCATAGTTCTATTTTAACACTCGGTGATTTCGTAGCGAAGATTTCCTTCGGGCGGACGGGGTTTTCCCGGGGCGGACGGCAGGGTGCGCCAAGCCGATGTGTTTTTCAGGGCCTGTCTTAGGATTTTGTAGGTGTCGATGTCAAAAGGTTCGTCGAGGATCTCGGTTTCCTGGCCTTGTTCGGTGTATCGAATTCGCGCCCGGATCCGCCAATCTTTCACCACGAAGGCTTCGCCCTGGTTGCCTTCTTTATCGTGCTCGTCGATGAGGAGGGCTTCTTCATAGGGCCAGGGTTCGACGAGCGGACCGGGGAAGGCTTCGCGGAAGCGGATATTGTAAGATTCGGGGGGCTCTTGTCCGGTGCAGGCCCCCGAACAATTTTTGAGATGAAACGCAAAACAGCACCCTTGCGTTTTCTCAAGCCCGAGGAGTTTTGCGCAGAGTCGCCGTTTGCCGGCCAGTTCGAAGAGTTTTTCTTTGGCCTGACGGATGTTGGAGTAGGCGCCGAGAATGTCCCGATCCGTACCGATGCCCGGCTCGCTGGACAGACGGACCGTGAGAAATCCATTCACGCGCGCTTCGCGAAGAAGCACCCATCTTTTTTTCGCGAGGAGACGACGGTTTGATTTGGGGCGCATGGATTTGATGAGTTTCGACTCCAAAAGGAGCGCGGAAACTTCCCCCGGCGTCGGACGGGCCTCGACGGCTGCGGCACGGCTTGTGAGCGACAGCGTTTTTCCGTTGCGGTGATCCGAATAAAGATGCGAGAGGACGCGCGTCCGGATATTTTTGCTTTTCCCGACGTAGAGTGTTTCTCCGTCTTTTCCGTAGAAAATGTATACGCCCGGGGTTTCGGGCAGTTCACGGAGGGTTTGTTCGGGGATGAGGCATCGTCCCGCCAGGGAGGCGGACAGCTTCGAGAAAACTTCGCGAAATCGACTTTCACCTTTTTCCTTCAGCGCGATCTTCATGAACTCGTACACCGCCTTTGCGTCGTCGAGCGCGCGGTGACGGTTCGCGCAGGCCAGGCCGAAGCGCGTGACGATTTCGGAAAGGTTGTGTTTGCGGTATTCGGGGTACAACGCTTTCGACAGGCGCGCACTACAGAGGGTTTGAGCGGAAAAGGGGATTTCGAGCCGAGCCATTTCGTGTTTGACGAACGCGTAATCAAAGCGGGCATTGTGGGCGACGAAGACCGCTTGATCCAACAGCGCGCGAATGTCGAGGGCCAGTTCGTCGAAGCGCGGCGCGTTTTCGAGGTCGGCCGGGCGAATTCCCGTCAGCTCCTGAATGAAGGGAGGGACGGGGCGGTCGGGGCGGACGAGCGACGAGAAAAAGACGGGCTCACACCCCGGACGCAAGCGAATGATCCCGATTTCGATCACGCGGTGGCCCGAAGGGCTTCCGCCGGTCGTTTCGACGTCGACAATGGCGCAATTTTCCGGAAACATGTCCGTATTATACACCTCGATCCGCGGCTCGGGATCGTTCCCGGCCTTTAGAAAAAAACATTGTCGGCGCGAGTGGGATTGCTTACAATAAAAAAACCTTCGGAATAAGCTCATCCGGTTGCGTGCTTTTTTAAGGGCGCGCGGTGCTTTGAGCCCCCCTTTAACGTGAGGAGAAATAAAAATGGTATCGTACAAAGAGCTCGGATTCGTCAACACACGCGAACTTTTTAAAAAGGCAATGGCCGGTCGTTATGCCATTCCCGCGTACAACTTCAATAACATGGAACAAATCCAGGCGATCGTCATCGCCTGCGTCGAAACGCAGTCGCCCGTGATCCTTCAGGTTTCGAGCGGCGCCCGCAAGTATGCCAATGCGATTCTCTTGCGTCATATGGCCAAAGGCGCGGTCGAAATGATGAAGGCCTATGCCAAAGAAAAAGGTCTCAAAGAAGTTCCGATGGTACTTCACCTCGATCACGGCGATACGTTTGAATTGGCCAAATCGTGCATCGAGTCCGGTTTCTCGTCGGTCATGATCGACGGTTCGCATCTCTCCTACGAGGAAAACGTCAAGTTGACCAAGCAGGTCGTCGAATATGCTCATGCCAACGACGTGACGGTCGAAGGCGAGCTCGGCATTCTTGCCGGCATCGAGGACGAAGTGAAAGCGGAACATCACACTTACACCGATCCCGCGCAGGTCGAAGATTTCGTCAAGCGCACGGGCGTTGATTCGCTGGCTATTTCCATCGGGACTTCGCACGGGGCCAACAAGTTCAAGCCCGAGCAGTGCAAAAAGAATGCGGAGGGGATCTATATTCCGCCGGATCTTCGTTTCGACATCCTCGAAGAAGTGGAAAAGCGCATTCCGGGTTTTCCCATCGTACTCCACGGAGCCTCGTCGGTTCCGGTCGACGCCGTCCAAATCATCAATTCGAACGGCGGCGCGCTCAAGGACTCCATCGGAATCCCCGAGGAACAATTGCGCCGCGCGACGAAGTCGGCGGTCTGCAAGGTGAATATCGATTCCGACGGCCGGCTGTGGATGACGGCGGCCATTCGCAAGACATTCAAAGACAAGCCCGCGGAATTTGATCCCCGAAAATATCTCGGGCCCGCCCGCGATGCGCTCGTGTTGATGTACAAGCATAAAAATCAGGAAGTTCTCGGCTCGGCCGGCAAGGCCTGATCCGGAACGCCCGAGACACCTCCGCGGCTTTCGGGTCGCGGAGGTGTTTTTTTACACCGTTTTTAGGTTTGATATGAGTCGAAATTTTTCGCGCACGGCACACCACATCAACGCCAATATCGGCAAAGCCATTCAAGATCATCAGATGATCGGCGAAGGGGACCGTATTTTGATCGCGGTTTCCGGCGGCAAAGATAGTTTGACGCTATTGCATTTTCTTTCAAGAATCCGGACTTGGTCTCCGGTCCATTTCGACGTTCACGCGCTCCATGTGCGGGCGGATTTTCAGTGCGGCGGGTGCGTTCTCTCGGACGATTTGCCCGCATGGTTTCAGAAGATCGGGGTGCCGTATACCTTCAAAGACATCCGTGTTTTGGACGAACACAAGCGGACGAGCTGCTTTTGGTGCGCCTGGAACCGTCGGAAAACTCTTTTCGAGACGGCGGTCGAAGTCGGATGCAATAAAATCGCGTTTGGGCATCACAAAGACGATATCATCGAGACGATCTTGATGAACATGATCTTCAACGGGCATCTCGGAACGATGAATCCCAAGCAAGAGATGTTCGGGGGGAAGCTGGCGTTGATTCGTCCGCTGTGTTACGTCGAAGAGGCGCATATCCGGCGTTTTGCCCAGGAAAACAAATTTCCGGAGGCGATCCATCGATGCCCGTTTGCGGCCGATTCCAAACGAAAATACATGAAGGAATTCATCCAAAAGACACATGAGGCCGTCCCCGGCATCAATATCCGCAGCAATATTTACCGCAGTTTCGCGCGGCCCCGCGCGGAATACATGCAGTTGAAAGACGAGTGTTGAGCGCCTAGCCGTCGTTTTCGCTCGGGCGCGCTTTGAGGTTCAAGGACAGGCCGACGCGGTTGCGGCCGCGATCGATGGACAAGATTTTGACTTTCACGACTTGCCCGGGTCGCACGATCTCGCGGGGGTCTTCGACGTATTTCTCGGAAAGTTGAGAAATGTGTGCCAGGCCGTCCTGGTGCACTCCGATATCGATGAAGGCGCCGAAATTGGCGACGTTCGTCACGATTCCTTCCAAGATCATTCCCAATTTCAGATCGGCGATTTCTTTGACATTGGTCTTGAACGCGGCTTTTTCGAATCGGGGCCGGGGGTCTCTTCCGGGTTTTTCCAATTCCCGAAGGAGATCGAGCACGGTCGGGAGACCGAAGGCCCCTTCGGGGTCGGCAAAAGTTTCGGCATTGACCGAGCGCACGAAAGACGCATTTCCGATGACGTCTTTGACGGTTTTGTTTTGAGCGGAGCAGATTCGTTCGACCAGCGGATAAGCCTCGGGATGGACGGCGGACGCATCCAGCGCGTTTTCACCGTCCCGGATGCGCAAGAACCCCGCGGACTGTTCGAAAATTTTTGGGGTGAAACCGACGATTTTCGCAAACTCTTGGCGATTTTTGAAAGCGCCGTAAGCGTCGCGATGAGCGACGATCCGCTCGGCGACCGGATGAGACAATCCCGAGACGTAGGAGAGCAGGGAGGCGGAGGCCGTGTTGATTTCCACGCCGACCGCGTTGACACAGTCCTCGACGGCATTTCCAAGCGATTGCCCCAGACGTGTTTGATTGACGTCGTGCTGGTATTGGCCGACGCCGATGGATTTCGGATCGATTTTGACGAGTTCGGCAAGCGGATCCTGCAGGCGCCTGGCGATGGAAACCGCGCCGCGAAGCGATACGTCGAGTTCGGGCAGCTCTCGCGTGGCCAGCTCCGAAGCCGAATAAACCGAAGCGCCCGCTTCGGATACGCGCACGATTCCGACCGATTCGACCGATCGGAGGGAATCGGCGGCCCATTTTTCCGTTTCCCGAGAAGCCGTTCCGTTTCCGATCGCGACGAGCTCGACGGAATGTTTCCGAACCAGCTCTAAAAGGGCCGAACCCGACGCCGGATCCATTTCGGGATAAAAAACGGTCGTCGCAACGCATTTTGCCGTCGGATCCACAACGGCCGCTTTGACCCCCGTTCGAAATCCCGGATCGAGTCCGAGTACGATCCGCGATCCGGCCGGAGGCGCCATGAGGAGCGCTTTCAAGTTTTCGGAGAAAACGCGAATCGCTTCGGTCTCCGCGCGTTCTCGAAGCCGTTGCATGAGATCGAGTTCGAGATGGATGCGCATTTTATAGGTCCAGGCCCGTCGGACGGTCTCGAGAAGCCAGGGGGAGCTTTTTTGTCCCGAAGGGATTTGAAAACGGTTTTGAATGGCGCTGACGTATTCGGCCGCGCGAGACGACGCGTCGGGATCGAGATCCGTCATGAGAACAACGTTGAGAGCCCCTTCTTTGCGCCCGCGGAAGAGGGCAAGAGCACGGTGAGAGGGGAGCGCGCGGATCGTTTCTTTGTGATCAAAATAATCTCGGAATTTTTCTCCCGCCGTTTCTTTGCCCGGTACGACCGCGGCGCTGATCCAGCCTTCGGCCCAGAACTTTTCGCGAAGGGCAGTGAGAAGCTCGGGTTCTTCGGAGAACATTTCGATCAGAATATCGCGCGCTCCGGTGAGGGCTTGTGTCTTGTCATTGACGCCTTTCAACGCATCGACAAACGAGGCCGCCTCGAGATTGGGATCGGAGGCCGGTTCTTTCCACAGTTTCAAGGCCAAGGGTTCGAGGCCCTGGTCTTTGGCGGTCTGTGCGCGATTGTGTACTTTGGGTTTAAAGGGAAGATACAAATCGTCGAGCCGGGCGGGGGTCTCGGCGGCCAGGATCGCTTCGCGGAGCGGCTGGGTGAGTCTGCCTTGTTTTTCGATGGTTTCGAGAATCGAGCGGCGTTTTTTTTCAAGTTCGCGCAATGTTTCGAGCCGCTCGGCCAGACGTCGCAGGTGCACGTCGCTCATCCCGCCCGTCGCCTCCTTGCGGTAGCGCGCGACAAAGGGAACGGTCGCTCCCGAATCAAGAAGACGGATAGCCGCCCAAACCTGATAGGGCTTCAGGTTCAGTTCTTCGGCGATGACCTTTTCGATGGGATTTTCTTGTGTCGACGTCTCCGGATTCATGGCGCTATTCTAAAGCATAACGGCCAATTTACGAAGCGCATCCGGTCGTTTATCCGAAAGGTCCTGTTGAAGCCCGATCAGCTTGTTTATGTTAAAATACCTCTATGGCCCGAGGTCAAAGCCTACCCATGTTTTCTTCAAGTCAAATCCGTTTAGGGCTCGTTTCACTGGGTGTGATCGGAGTGCTCTATGTGGCGAGCTTCTACGACTACATTCTTTTTCATGCGTTTGCCGAGATTTTCGGCATGGTGGTCGCATACAGCATTTTTATTTTTGCCTGGAATACTCGCCGCTTGGCCCGGAATTCGTTTTTTTTGAATATCGGAATCGCCTTTCTTTTTATCGGGTTCATCGACCTGATCCATTTTTTGGTTTATAAGGGAATGGGCATTTTTCCGAATATGATGGGCAACGTCGCCGCGCAGTTGTGGCTGGCAGCTCGCGGGCTTCAGGCGGTTTCGCTGTGCGCGGCGTTTGTGATGATTCGTCGGCGTGCGCGGGCCGGGCTTTTTTTTGCCGTGTATGGTTTTTTGACGGCTCTTGCTTTTTTTTCCATTTTCGTTTGGAAAAATTTTCCGAACTGCTTTATCGAGCCGGGCGGGCTGACGCCGTTTAAAGAAATGACCGAATGGATCGTCGCTTTCTTGTTTCTGCTTGCCGCGGTTCTTCTATTGATTTATCGCAAACGGTTTGACAGGCAGATCTTTCGTGATCTTCTTTATTCCACTTTTCTCATGATTTTGACGGAGCTCTCGCTCACGTTATACAAAGATGTCTTCGGCTTTTTTAACATGGTTGGGCACCTCTGCAAGATCTTCGGGTTTTATTTCATCTATAAAGCCGTGCTCGAAATCGGGTTGACCCGGCCCATTCGGTTTCTTTTTTTGGATTTAAAGAATTCGCAGGAACGACTGGCCTTGGACGTGGTCGAATTGGAGAAAAAAGAAAACGAGCTCCGCCTGGCGAAGACCGAGCTCGAACGTTCGAACCGGGAGCTGGAGCAATTCGCTTCGGTGGCTTCGCACGATTTGCAGGAGCCGCTTCGAAAGATCAGTTTTTTTGCGGAGAGGCTTGCGGCGGGCGAGAACGACGCGCAGAAGGAGCGCGATTATCTCGAGCGGGTTCTTTCAGCTACGCATCGGATGAGGACGCTCATCGAGGATCTTTTGAATTATGCGCGTGTGGGTACCCGAGCCGGGTCTTTTGAAGAGGTTTCTTTGAGCGACGAAATTCAGACTCTTTTGGCGGACATCGAAATCAAGGTGGCCGAGACCGGCGCGGTGATCCAAATCGGCGAGTTGCCGACGTTGTATGCGGATCGAATGCAATTGCGTCAGCTTTTTCAGAATCTCATCTTGAATGCGATCAAATTCAAAAAAAAAGATCAAACGCCCCAAATCGAGATCCGCGCGACGCCTTCGGGCGAGGGCATGGAAATCCGGGTTATCGACAACGGAATCGGTTTCGATCAAAAATATGCGGAGAGGATTTTTGAGCCGTTTCGGCGCCTCCACGGACGGGCCGAATACGAGGGTTCGGGTCTCGGCTTGGCGATTTGCCGCAAGATCATGGCCCGTCACGGCGGGACGATTCTTGCCTATGGGCGGCCGGGCGAAGGGGCCGAATTCGTTCTTTTCTTCGGCGGGGCGTCTCTTAAAAAACCAGAGCTCGTTTCATGAAGGCGCTTCTGGTCGTCGACATTCAAAACGATTTTTGTCCGGGCGGGGCGTTGGCCGTGCAAGGCGGATTTGATATCATTCCTTTGGTGAATCGTCTGCAGAATCATTTCAATTTCATCGTTGCGACTCAGGATTGGCATCCGGCCCAACATAAAAGTTTTGCCAGTCAACATGGGAAAAAGCCGGGGGAGACGGTTTTGCTGCAAGGCCAGACTCAGATTTTATGGCCGGAGCATTGTGTACAGGGAAGTTGGGGGGCCGGATGGGC
>Ga0172375_10009869_pt1 | contig 12482 bp, 15 predicted proteins | sample LakKiv1m_FD_114537 | JGI IMG/M metagenome (GOLD analysis project Ga0172375, IMG submission 114537) | Freshwater microbial communities from Kabuno Bay, South-Kivu, Congo - kab_092012_11.1m | ecosystem: Environmental > Aquatic > Freshwater > Lake | place: Democratic Republic of the Congo... | reverse complement strand
CAGAGCCGTGTGCGGGAAATCCGCCAGCACGGTTCATTTAGGGGCTTTAAAATGAATTTATTAACATTAAAAGGTCTACTATGAAGAAGGAAGTATTTTTGGGCAGGGGATGAAAGAAGTTGATTTTTTTAGATTTGAGCGTGATCCCAGGGCATTGTTGCTGGCCATGTTAATTAAACGAGAAAAAAATAAAATTGAACTTTCGGAAAGAGGGGCAGAAAAAGAAAAAAGTTTGCAGATTCTTAAAAAAGCATTGTTGTATGTCAGCCGGCTAAAGCAAATCAGCCCTCAGGCCATTGACATGGCGACTGTTATAGCAACAATAGACCAGCTGAAACAAGGGAAAAACCTGCTTGAAATACTCATGAGCCAGCTTACAGAAAGCCAAAGGCGCTTGATTGAAAAGGGAAAGTAACGCCTTATGAATGTCAGGCTGGTAAAAACTTTATTTTTAGCGGGGTTCCTTGGGGTGGCGGTAGGCTATGGGGGAAAGGTAGTTTTACAAAGAACAGGGGTTATTGCCACGCCGGCCACCGACTTGGCCTTGTCTGATTTTCCAAATATCCCTCTTGACATGAAAAGCCGCATGGCTTTGCTGTTAGAAAAAAGGTTTGAGCCCTGCTCTGCTCCCGGCACGCAATTTGTAATGGAACATAAAGTAGTCCAGGTAGGAGCGGATTATAAGCAGAGTTTTTATCAAAGAATAAAAAATGCCAATCCCTGGGAAGAATTGGATAATTGCCATATGACTGCTTTTTGGGTTGCCAGCGGCAAGGTTGATTATAGAACAATGAATTCGCCCGGGTTAATGCCAGAGCTATTAAAACCTTATGGCTTTAGGCAGGTTGATATTCTCCAGCCATTTAACGGCGGACGAGCTAAATATGACGCGCTTAAGCCTGGCGATGTTTTGCAATTTTATCGTGTTCGCTCGCCTAATCCCGGATATTCTTATCTTGATTGCGCCCACACAGCAATTTATTTAGGTAAAGAGGAAAACAGGCATTTTGTTTTTCAAAAAAACGGCCTTGGCTGCGGAGAAGAATATCCGTATATGCGGGCTGAACTGGAAAACACTATTTTGAATTATTTGTTCGCGCCTGATTTTTCGGATACTGCAGAGGGCAACCCGTATTTTCATCCGGAAATAGTTGTCCTGTGCCGCGATTAGCCTGGTTTCTTCTGTTCCAGCCTAGCTCTGAGGCGGCACTGCAAAAGGCCTCTTGCCGATAGGAACCGGCTCAAACAATTGGGTGGTGATTTCATCAGCTGAAACAATTTCAACTTTGCAGCCAGTTAATTTTGACAGATTTTCCAATGTTATTTTTGTTCCCTTGCTGACCAGCCTGAAAAACTCGCTGATCTTAACTGTATCTTGAGAAAAAGTTATCCTGGCAATGGGCGGGAAAATAGTCTCGCTTATTGGTAAAAGCCCGGTTAAATTATCTCTGGTCATTTGATCGCAAGCCACGCGCACAGCCTGGCTGTTTTCAAATTGCACGCTGGTGGGAATAGTATGCAAGCGCCCCTGCGAAGTTTCCTGCCGGTAATAACCAATAATCCTGGCGACTTTCGGCATAACCACAAACCGGCCATCGCAAAAATAAACTGTTTTGCCGGCCAGGTGTTGATATGGGGAGACAAGCCGCATTAGCGGCGGAACCAGATTACCGACTTTTATAAAAACACTTCTTACGCCTGCCATAATAATTTGTCCTCCTTGGGTTTTAATCCAAAATTGTCAGCCAGCCATGGGTGTCGGGGTACCTTTGTTCTTGGGCACCTGTTAAGCGATCATATAATATACGGGTAACAGGACCAACCTCCCCATTATTAAAGGTGAATTTTTCTTCGCGATAAGTAATTGAGCCAATTGGACTGATAACCGCGGCTGTTCCAGTGCAAAAACATTCAGCAGCATGGCTTAGGGCATATCGCAGCGGGATTCTTTCGCGTGATGTTGGCATGTGCAAGTCTTCTGCAATTTGCTGAACACTGCGGCTGGTGATACCATCAAGAATAGTTCCGGTGGGATCAACAAAACGAATTGTGCCGTCTTTGTCAACAAAGCCGAAATTGGCAGCGCCAGCTTCTTCAATAATTTCGTTATTTGCATCTAAATAAAGTATTTCTGCAAATCCCAATGCTTTGGCTGCTTTTGCCGGGATCATCCCAGGAGCATAGTTGCCAATGGCTTTACAATAACCCACCCCTCCTTGAGCAGCGCGGTGATATTCTTCGCTGACCAATAAAGGAACCGTGGACACGCCACCCTTAAAGTATGGGCCGACTGGAGTAACAAATACTTCAAAAGTATTTTCTGGGGCAGGTGCAACGCCAACAACAGGGCCAGAACCGGTTAAAAGAGGTCTAATGTAAAGTGCGCCTTTGCCCATGGGTGGAATATAGCGCCTGTTAGCATTTACTACCTTTATAACTGCGTCTACAAAAATATCTTCTGGCACAGGCATTAAACCAAGCCTTTTTGCGCCCATAGCCATTCGTCTGGCATTGTCTCTGATTCTAAATAAAGCAATGTTTCCTTCCGCAGTTGTAAAAGCCTTTGCACCTTCAAAAACGCCCTGGCCGTAATTTTTAAATCCCGCAGCAGGAGAAACCAGGGTTTTATCAAAAGGAACCAATGGCTGCCTTGACCAAGTTGTTGATAAATCTGCAGGCCATTCCGCGCTGAGTTTTGTTTCTTGATGAAACATAGCATCAGTAGGGGTTAATTTAAAAGTAAGCCCCTCAAAATTAAAAGGTGTTTCTTGGGAAGGGCGCATCCTTTGTCTAATTATTTTTTTCCCAATCGAATCCCCAGTAATAAGTTGTTGAGCAGCTTGAACAACCGGTCCATCAACAAAAACAGGGCAAAAACTTGTTGGATGTAGATTTGGAGCAAGTGATACGCCAATAAAGTCGCTTGCTCGTGCAACAGCAACTCCTTGGTCAGTATGGATTTCAACACCTAAATCTTTGGGTCTTCCTTCTAGCGCGGGGTTGCGCCACGCCGCATTTGTTGCCGCACGCAAACCAAGCATATGAGGATTATGAACTACTACTTTTCTGACTGTTAAAGCCATTATGCGTCCTCCTAATATTTAAGCTACCTTGAACATAAGCTCGGAAACCTGAGACTAAACGTCTCGGTTTCCTCGCGCCCCTTTTTGGAAACCGCGAAGTTTATTCGCAGGTTTCCAAAAAGAGCCTTTGATTTTCTTATATAAGTGTTTCGACAGGACTTCTTAAAAATTTCACACTTTTTATAATCATGCTATAATAACTTGGTGCGACTAGTTTTTTTGTTCTTAAGTATTTTGGTTCTTACGTCAACGGCCTTTGCCGGCTTTGTCAGCGTTTCCACTACAGACGCCTTTGTCTACAGCCAGCCTGATGAAAATAGTGAAGTGGTAATTGGCGCGCCGCAGTATTACCCCCTCTACGTTTTTGCCAAAGCCAAAGGCTGGTACCAGGTAAAAGACTGGATGGGAAGCAAAGGCTGGATCCATTCTTCTTTGGTTGAGACGGACCGGACTTTTATAGTTAAAAAATTTAAAGTTGTTTTTAGAACCGGGCCCGGCCGTAAATATGCCAGCGCCGGCACATTATATAAAGGCTATGTTTTAAAGTATTTAGGCCAAACCAAGAACTACTATTATAAAGTACAGTTGGTTGACCCCCCTGAAGACACTGTTGGCTGGGTGCACAGCTCTATGGTGTGGTGAAAAATCCCTGAAATTTTTTTCAATCCCCCTCGATAATACAGTGCTATATGGTAGTTTTATTAAATGCCCAGGGGCAAAGAATTGATGCTGCGCCTAAAACAGGCAGAATTTTGCCGCAGCTTAGGCGCGTGGCGACTGACAAGGTTTCTTCAAGGCGTTTTGCTCGAACAGAAGAACAAAGGTTTTATTGTCATGACGGATATTTTCGCCTAAGGCAACCTGTTGGCCTGGCAACCCCTTTTCATCTTATAAATATGCCTTTTTACCAAAACTTTGGTATTGCAACCAAGGTATCGCAAAATCCTTTAGCAGCCCAGGCAGATGCCAGAGAATTTGTTGTTTTTATGCAGGGCCGGCCGGGCGATTTTTCAGTGGTTGAATTTGGTGTTGGTAATGGGCAATACGCTTTAGATTTTGTTGTTGAAGTAGCAAAACAAGATGCCTCTCTTTTACCGAGAATGCGTTATGTTATAGTAGATAACTCTTTTACTTTGCTAAGAGCTTTCCAAGAACAAAAAGGCTGCTACTTGGATAGGCTAGGAACAGTAGAGCTAGTGCTTTGCGATCCTTTTCGATCTTTTCCCGCCATACTTGAAGCTAGAAGTGATGTGGCTTTGATTAGATTTAATGAGTTTTTTGATGATTTGCCCGCAACAGAAATAATCTTTAAACAAGGGCAGGCTTATGAATTATACGTTCGTTTGTTTTTGTCCAGCATAGCTGGAATGCAGCCGCAAGCAGGGGCTACGCTAATGTCTTTGGTTCTTGGTTTATTTGGCGGCAAAGGGCCCAGCGTTGAAGAAATTGCAGCAGCAGCTCTAGACCTGGAAAAAATATTATATGAAGATGACCGATTGCTGCCAAAATTTTTGCCCTATGTAAATATGGAAGTTGGCTATGGGCCGGTTGATGATTTGGCAGAGATCGATTTTGCTTTTTTACTTGAAGGACAAGCCCAAGACGGTGAGCCAGTAACATTTAATTATGCTGCTTATCATCATTTTTTAATCTGTTTAAAAGTGCTTAAGCAATCAGGCGGCTACATGCGCTTTAATGACTACCGGCCAAAACTTTTATTAAGCGATACTTTGCTTGGTTTATCAGGCCTTAGGCATTTAACCAGCCCAATTAACTGGGCTCATTTTAGGCGCTTGGCTCAAGAGCAAAGAGTAAGTTTTGAAACTAAGCCGCATGAAGTTTACCTAAGCCATTGGCAGGAGCAAGAATACTTGGATCCAGCCATAATTATGAGCGCAGATTTAGTAGAGTTTTTAACCTCATTAGCCAATGATAAAGATATTCCTGATCCCAAAATGGTTAGACAAATACTCCTTAACTATTATTCGGTTTGCTTAAACGAAAAAGTTTGGGTTACGGCCAAGGAATTGGTTTTAGAAATACCGGAAAACGTAAGAGCATTTTTAGCGATTAAAGATCGTAATTATGCTATAGCACTTAGAGCCTGGGCAAGCTTACATTCCAGGCCATTTGTTCCTGTGCCAGGCACTGAAATGGTTGATGCTGCTACCCTTGAAGCCCTAAACTTAGGTCGTCTTTTTCAAAAGGGAGAATTTGAATTGCCAAGTTTTTTAAGAGAAGAACCAGATCCTTTTGAGCATAGGTATGGACAAGGTTATGAGTGGTTTGCTGAAGAGATGGATGGGCAAAATAAATATCAAGCAACGAAACACTTTGTTTTTCTTATGTTTGCTCTTTTAGGCGAGGCTTGGCGACAGCAATTGCTTTTAAAAATCAAGGAAGCTCAGGATTTGGCCCCCACCATGCTGTCGGCAAAAGTGTTATAATCAAATCATGAGTTTTTCTCTTGGCATAATCGGCCTGCCCAATGTTGGCAAATCCACATTATTTAATATCTTGTCAAAAGCGCAGGCTGAAGTATCTAATTACCCGTTTTGCACCATTGATCCCAATGTTGGCGTGGTCGAAGTTCCAGACGAACGCTTGAAAAAGATCCAAGAGATCATGAGATCAAAAAAAGCCTTGCCAACAGTGATTGAATTCTATGATATTGCCGGCCTGGTTAAAAATGCGCATAAGGGAGAAGGCCTAGGCAATCAATTTTTATCCCACATCAGAAAAGTAGACGCTATTATCCATGTGGTCAGATGTTTTAAAGATCCTAACATTGTGCATGTTGACGGCAGCGTTGATCCAAAACGCGATATTGAGATTATTAATACTGAATTGATCTTGGCAGACTTGGCCATAGTTGAGAAGAAAATGCAAAGTTTAAAACTTAAAGCTAAAAGCGGGGATAAAAAAATACAAGCAGAGCTGGAAGGGCTGGAAAAGTTCGGGCAATCCCTGCAAGCAGGCAAGCCAGATCAAAATTTTCAATCTGACTTGGGCTTGTTAACCTTAAAGCCAATGCTCTATGTGGCCAATGTGGATGAGGGGCAGCCTTTTGAAGGAGCCCTGCCTATTTCAATTAAACTGGAAGCTGAAATTTCCGAACTGCCTGACAAAGATAAGCAAGAACTGGGTTTAGAAGCTTCTGGTTTAGCCAAATTAATCAAAGCCAGCTATCAATTGCTTGACCTGATTACTTTTTTTACTGCTAATGATAAAGAATGCCGGGCCTGGACTATTAAATCAGGCACCAAGGCACCCCAAGCTGCCGGCAAGATCCACTCTGATATGGAAAAAGGCTTTATTGCTGCTGACGTGGCGCACTATGCTGATTTGGCGCAGGCAGGCTCAATCCAAAAATTAAAAGAATCCGGCCGCTGGCATACTGAAGGTAAGGGCTATGTTGTCCAGGATGGGGATTTGGTTTTGGTTAAATTTAATGTTTAATATTGTCACCCCGCTGATTTTATGATATAATTTCTGTTTGCGTTTGTGTGTTAAAGGAGGACTATGTCTTGAACTCATATGAATTAATGTTGATTTTTGATCCGCGGCTAGGCGATGACAAGATTGGCGACATTGTATCTAAAACAGAAGAAAAGATTAAAGGTTTTGGCGGAGAAATAGAAAAAACCGATAAATTGGGCATCAGAAGGCTGGCCAATGTTTTTCAAAAGCACAAAAAACTCACCCAGGTTTATTATACCATGATTTATTTTAAATCATTGCCCGATGTCCCGGCCAAAATATTGGCTTTCTTAAAAATTACCGAAGATATTTTGCGTTACCAGGTGGCCAAGGCAGTAGAAGCGCCGCCACTGGAAGAAATTAAAGGCACGCCCATAGCAGAGCCAAAAAAGGAAGGGGCTCCAATTGGCCAATCTTAACCGCATTGTTTTAATCGGCAATATTAGTGATGGTCCAGAAACCCGTTCTACCATGGACGGCATTCCCATGACCAAATTTAAGCTTAATGTTGCCCGGACGCAAGGATTAGACAGCGAGTCCTTTGGTGCCGGCGGCAATGATGTTTTTGATATTGTGGCCTGGAGAAGGCTGGCAGAACACAGCAGCAAAGCCCTGGTTAGAGGCCAAATGGTTTTAGTGGAAGGCCGCATCCAGATTAGGACTTTTGATGACCAAACCGGACAAAAACGCTGGGCCACTGAAATTGTAGCCAGGAATATCCATATTTTAGACAAAAACAAAGGAAAGTCACAGGCGCCCAGCCAGGAAATGATTGATGAAGTTGAGCTGGCCAGCGACCTGCCGTTTTGATTAGGATTAAAATAAATGTACAACAAAGCTTTTATCATTGGCAATTTAACCCGGGATCCAGAACTTCGATATACTACTTCCGGTATCCCGGTGGCCAGGTTTTCCGTGGCAGTAAACCGGATAGGCAAAGAGGCTGGGGTTGATTTTTTAAATGTGGTGGCCTGGAGAAGGCTGGCAGAGATCTGCGGCGAATATTTAAAAAAAGGGCGGCCAGTGGCAATTGAAGGCCGGCTGCAAGTAAGGTCTTTTCAGGGAAAAGACGGACAAATGAAAACTTATTATGAAATCGTAACTGATAACATGCAAATGCTGGGCAAAAAAGAACCGTCCGCAGCTGCGCATGAACAGACAGTTGATCAAAGCGAAAATGCTCCGGAGGTAGAATCCGGGGATGAGATACCTTTTTAGGAGGAAAGTTAGATGGCAAGACCTGGCAATTCCCGTGGCTCTTATGGCAGTGCACGCAGCTCTTCCGGCGGCGCCCGCGGTCCTTATGGCAATACAGATAAAAAAAGGACCATGAGAAAAAAAAGAAAAAGAGTTTGCCTGTTTTGCGCGGGCAAGCGGCCGTTGGATTATAAAGATGTTAATTTGCTTAGAAAATATATAACTGATAGGGGTAAAATAGCGCCAAGACGCATGTCTTCCTGCTGTGCTTATCATCAGCGGCAGGTTGCCAAGGTCATTAAAATGTCCAGGCAAATGGGCTTGGCGCCTTACGTGGTGGATTAATCATGAAAGTAATATTATTAAAAGAACTAGACAGCTTAGGTGAAGTAAATACCATCCATAAAGTAAAAGACGGCTATGCCAGGAATTACCTGATCCCCCAGAGGCTGGCTATTCCGGCCACCAGAGACGCTGTTAAAGCCGCGGAAAAACGGCTGAAGAAGCGGGAAGAACAGCTGGAAGCCAAACGGGCAGATTTTGAAGCAAGCGCAAAAAAACTTTCTGAACTGGAACTGGAGTTTGCGGTTGATGTTGGGGAGGGAGGCAAGCTTTTCGGCTCTATTACTACCCAGGATATTGTTGATGCAATCAAAGAAAAATCAGAAGAAAGCATACCAAAAAGAAAAATCCAGCTGTCCCAGCACATTAAAAAAGTTGGGGATTATATTGCTACAATTAAAATTTTTAAAGATGTTGTTGCCGAGATAAAAATAAAAGTTGTTGGAAGAAAACCAAAAGAAAAAACCGAAAACCCAGCCAACCCTGCCGAATAAGCCCGGGGTTTATCTTTTTAAGGACCGCTACTCGGCTGTCCTGTACGTGGGCAAGGCCAAAAACCTAAAAAAAAGGGTTGCTTCTTATTTTTCCAAGACCCCAGATATAAAAACCAGTGTTTTATTGGATAAGACCAGGCAGATTGATTTTATTGTCACTGATTCTGAAATAAAAGCCTTAATACTGGAAAACGAGCTGATAAAAAAATATAAACCCCGCTACAACATCTCTCTGCGCGATGACAAAACTTACCCCTATTTAAAATTAACTGTTAACGAGGAATTTCCGCGGCTGCTGATCACCCGCAAAAAAATAAAGGATAAGGCTTTGTATTTTGGCCGTTTTCCCTCCGGGATTGCCGGGGAAATATTGCGGCTGGCCAAAAAAATATTCCCCATCCGCTGGTGCAAGGAAGCGCCTTTAAGGAAAAGAGAACAGCCTTGCCTTTATTACCGCATTGGAGCTTGCCAGGGGCCGTGTGTTGGCCAAATTACCAAACAAGAATATGCCAGGGTGGTCCAGGGATTAAGCTTGTTTTTAAAAGGCAACATGGGCGGCGCCATTGAAAACCTGGAAAAAGAAATGCAAATCGCTTCAGCTAATCAGGATTATGAAAAAGCCGCTGCTTTGCGCGACAGGATAAAAAGGCTTCTAAAATTAAGGGAAGGAAAAGAGTTTAAGCCAAGGACAATAGCTGAAACCATTGAATTGAAAAAAGTTTTGGGATTAAAAAAAGATCCCATGCGCATTGAGGCTTTTGATATTTCTAATATCCAAGGCTCAAATATTGCAGCTTCAATGGTGGTTTTCTTTGGCGGGCTGCCCCTGAAAAAAGATTATCGCAAGTTTAAGATTAAGAGCGTAAAAGGCCGGCCGGATGATGCCGCTTCTATGGCTGAAGTGGTGGCCAGGAGATTTGGCCATAAAGAAAAATTACCCGACCTGATTTTAATTGACGGAGGCAAACCCCAATTAAGTTCCGCTTTAAAAGCGCTTAAAAACTGCGGCTTAGACCTTCCGGTGATTGCTTTAGCAAAAAAACAGGAAGAAATATTTACGGCTAAGAGCAAGGTGTCTCTTAAGCTGGATCCCAGCTCCAGCGCGCTTAAGCTTTTGCAGCGCATCCGAGACGAAGCGCACCGCTTTGCTGTTGCCTATCACCGGTTAAGGCGCAAAAAAGCTAATCTTGTTTAGCGACGGCTGTTGTGTTATGATGGTTTTCCAATGAGGTTTCTTTTTATCCTATTTTTTACGGCATTTTTGTTTTTTTCTGCTGCCTGGGCAGAAGAAACACAGGAAAAACTGAAAAATGTCCAATCCGAGCTTAAAAAAAGCAAAGCAGAGCTGATAAAAACCAAGCAGGAAGAGCAGGCTGTCCTGGGACGGCTGGTAATTATTAACAAAGAATTAAAAGAAACCAGCCAGTCTTTAAATGTGGCCCAAAAAAAGATCAAGACCAATGAAACCCAGATCGGGGCCTTGCGCACAGAAGTTAAACAAAAATCCACTTTCCTGCAAAAAGAAGAAGACAAGTTAAACGCCAGGATCAAGGAAGCTTACAAAGGGAGCGGGCTGAATTATATTGAGCTTTTGCTTGCTTCCAGGTCAATGTCCGACTTTTTTAACCGGCTCTATTTTTTCTCGAAAATAGTTGAAAAAGATGCCCAGCTGGTAGACAATATAAGGACAACCCTGCACCAGGTTAAATATAAAAAACAGGTCCTTGAAAAAAAGACCGAAGAGGTTAAAACCCTTGCGGTTGATATAGGCAGGAAAAAAGAAGATATCAAAGAAAAAGCCCAGGGGAAAAAAGAGCTGTATGAAACTTTAAAAAAACGGCGGCAGGAATACGAAGAAAAGGTCGCTGAACTGGAAAAAAGCTCTGAAGAACTGGAAGCTTTGATCTTAAAAACAGCAGGCAAGAGCAGTCTCTCTGCTCATGGCAGCGGGACAATGATCTGGCCGCTTCGGGGCAGGATAACCTCTAATTATGGTTACCGCCGCCATCCCCTGTGGGGCGGCAGGCATCTGCATACTGGCCTTGATATTGCGGCAAAATATGGCACGCCAATAAGTGCGGCTGATAATGGCGAAGTTATTTTTTCCGGGTGGTGGGATGGTTATGGCAAGGCAATAGTAATTGATCACGGGAAAGGGACCACAACTGTTTATGGGCATCTTTCCCGCATATATAAAAATGTTGGGGCAAGCGTGACAAAAGGGCAAACTATTGGATTGGTGGGGAATACGGGTTATTCTACCGGGCCGCATCTGCATTTTGAAGTGCGGAAAAACGGCAAGCATACCAATCCGATTAAATATTTGCCTTAAGATAAGGAGAAGCAATGAAAGGAATTAAACTGTTAATAGTTGGGGCGATCATTTTATTGGTCGGAGTTTCTGTCGTCAATAAAGTAACAGCGCAGGGAGACTTGGAAAGAGACCTGGAAACATATTTGCAGGTCTTGGATATTGTTAAAAATGAATATGTGGACAAGGATGTTGACAGCCAAAAAATGGTTTATGGCTCCATTAGGGGGATGTTAACATCGCTGGATGACCCGTATACCAGGTTTATGGAGCCTAAGGCTTATAATGAAATGAAAGTCCGCATGAGCGGAAGTTACTCTGGGATCGGGATATACATTGGCATGAAAAAAGACCAGCTAACAGTGATCTCCCCAATTGAAGGCACACCTGCTTATAAAGCAAAACTAAAAGCCGGCGACAAGATAATGACCATTGACAAGAAAGAAACCAAAGATATGGCCCTGGAGGAAGCTGTTAGTTTGATCCGCGGGCCAAAAGGGAGCAAGGTGGCCCTTGGCATTATGCGCGGCGATTGGAAAGAACCCAAAGACTTTGATATTGAAAGAGCCAATATCAACATTAAAAGCCTGGAAACCAAAGATGTCGGCGACCGCAATATTGCATATATAAAACTTAATACTTTTGAAAACTTAAAAACATCCACAGAGTTTGAAAAAGCACTAAGAAAAAACCAAAATGCCAAAGGCTTGATCATTGACCTGCGGGGAAATGGCGGCGGGATATTGCAGAATGCCATTGATATTTCCAGCATGTTTATCAAGAGCGGGGTGGTGGTCCAAACAATTGACCGGGAAGGCAGGACTGAACAGCTTTATTCTACCGGACGAGTGGTCTGGGAAAAGCCGGTTGTGGTTTTGGTAAACGAAGCCTCTGCCTCTGCCTCTGAAATTCTAGCTGGCGCACTGCGCGACAATAATATTGCCACTATTGTAGGCACGCACACTTTTGGCAAAGCGTCAGTGCAGAATGTGCGCCGGTTAAATGACGGATCAGCGCTCTTGGTAACCATTGCTAAATATTTAACTCCTAACGGCGAATACATTAATAAAAAGGGCATTGTTCCCAATGTGGTTATTGAACTGCCCAGCAGTGAAGCAGAAGCGGTTTTTGGCTTAGGCGAGATGGAAAAAGATGTCCAGCTCCAAAAAGCTATTGAAGTATTAAGGAGCAAATTTTCATGATCTTGGATGAGCCAGGAAAAATAAAACAAATTGATAAGCAAGCCATGCTGGATATGGTGGAAAATTTTCCCGAACATTTGTCCATTGCCTTGGATTTGTCAGCTAAAGCTGCTCTTGCCAAAACCAAGAAAAAATATAAACGAGTAATAGTTGCAGGCATGGGCGGGTCAGCCATTGCAGCCAATATTGCGGCCGAGGCTTTTGGTTTGGATCTAATAGTTAACCGCAATTATGTTATACCCAAATCAGTTGATAAGGATACGCTTTTTATTGCAATCTCTTATTCCGGCAATACCGACGAAACTTTAAATGCAGCCAAAGAAGCTTTAAAACAAAAAGCCCGGGTGATTGCCCTAACTTCCGGCGGCAAGCT
>Ga0172375_10009868_pt1 | contig 12482 bp, 9 predicted proteins | sample LakKiv1m_FD_114537 | JGI IMG/M metagenome (GOLD analysis project Ga0172375, IMG submission 114537) | Freshwater microbial communities from Kabuno Bay, South-Kivu, Congo - kab_092012_11.1m | ecosystem: Environmental > Aquatic > Freshwater > Lake | place: Democratic Republic of the Congo... | reverse complement strand
GGGGCCTACTTCGCAGTTCTGGGCCGTTTGGATGCCTTGGTGTTCACCGGCGGCATCGGCGAGAATGCGGCTCAAATCCGGAAACGATGCTGCCTGGGTCTGAATGGGCTTGGAATTACAGTGGACGAGAACAAAAACGAGAAGGCCTGTGACGAGGTCCTGGAAATCCAATACGATGGGGGTCCCGTCAAAGTTCTGGTTATTCGGACAAAAGAAGAACAAGAGATCGCTGAACAAACCGTGGCGGCGCTCCTTCGAGCCCGAGAGGACGAGGTGACCATTCGATGACAAAGATTTCAATATCTCGCATCCGTCTCGTGATCTGTTGGGTCAGTCTGTTGCTGGGCATGGCATGCTTTGGCGGCTGCATGAGCTACGGCGCGCTAACGCTCGACCGGGATCGGCTTGACTTCACCAAGGCGGTGGCCACTTCCTGGAAGGAGCAGATGCTCCTGAACATCGTGAAGTTGCGCTATTCCGATACCCCCATCTTTGTGGATGTCGGGCAGATCGTCAGCAGCTACCAGATGCAGAGCTCCTTTTCAGCCAGCGGGAATGTCTACAGTTCCAGCGGCGTTGTTCCGGGTGTTCCGAACAGCAGCATCGGTCTGGGCGCTCAGGGGCAATACACGGATAGGCCAACCATCACGTTCGTGCCGCTCACCGGGTCGAACTTCATCCGGACCCTCATGACGCCCATCCCGCCCATCCGGCTGATGGAGTTGGTCGAGTCGGGCTATCGTGCGGACCTCTTGTTTCAGGTCGCGGTGCAGAGCGTCAACGGCCTGTCGAACGGCAGGGCTGGCGGTCGCGGAAGGTCTCCGGACATCGAGTTTGTGAAGGTGATCCAATCGTTTTCGCGAATTCAGGAGTCGGGTTCGGTGGGGTTTCGCGTGGATCTGGAAAAGGAAACGAAGCGTGAAGGGGTCATTATGACCTTTCCCAGAAAGGACATTTCCCCTGGCATTCAAGCCGAGCGGGATGCGCTCAGGAGGCTTCTGGGGCTGAACCCGGAGAAGAGCGATTTTCGGATCGTCTACGGAACCGGGACAGACCGAGACGACGTGGTCGCCATACAGACCCGCTCAGCCATGCAGATTCTCCTCGAGATGTCGGCCTTTGTGAGCGTTCCCGAGGATCATATACGGGAGGGCCGCGCTTTTCCGGCCCCTCCGGCGCCCACAGATGGACAGGATATCCTGCCCCCCATGGCCCGCATAGCCAGCGGCCCATCTCGGCCCGAAGCTCCCTTCGCGGCGGTGCGATACGGCGATCTGTGGTATTGGATCGAGGATCGTGATCTCCCATCCAAAGGGGTGTTCACGTTCCTTCTGATCTTCATGACACTGGCGGAAACCAGCGAGAAGGGCCCGGGTCCTCAGCTCACCATCCAGGCCAACTGAGTGTGGGGAATTCCGGAGCCCCGCTTCTCATGATCCAGCCTGACCTTCAATCCCCTCTGCGCGCCTTACTTTGAAAATGCCCACTTTTCGGCTGACCTTTTTCTGGAATCGATCCAGATAGATGTACACCACCGGGGTCAGATAGAGGGTCATCAATTGAGAAAAGATCAGGCCCCCGACGGTCGCCAGGCCCAGGGGCTGTCGCGATTCCCCTCCGGCCCCGAACCCGATGGCAATGGGGAGGGTGCCCAGAAGGGCGGCCATGGTGGTCATCATGATCGGTCTGAAACGGGTGACGCATCCCTGGTATATCGCTTCCATCGGGCTTTTCCCCTCCTTTCTCTCCGCCACGAGGGCGAAGTCGATCATCATGATGGCATTCTTTTTCACCAGGCCCACCAGCATGATCACGCCCACGAAGGCATAGACATTGAGGTCGACATCGAAGATAAAAAGGGTCAGGAGGGCCCCGAATCCCGCGGACGGTAGTCCGGAGAGGATGGTGAGGGGATGGATAAAGCTCTCGTACAGGATCCCGAGCACGATGTAGATGACCAAGACCGCCATGAGGAGGAGGAGCCCCAGACCTCGCATGGAGGCCTGAAAGGCCTGGGCTGTTCCCTGGAAGGTGGTGCTGATTCCCTCCGGGAGGGTCTCGCGGGCGGCCTTTTCCACCATGGCGACACCGTCTCCCAGCGATACGCCAGGCCTTACATTGAACGAGATGGTGATCGCTGGGAGCTGACCCAGGTGGGTCAGGGTCAACGGCCCGAAGCCCCTGGTGATGACTGCCACGGCGTTGAGGGGGACGAGATGTCCTGAGGCCGATCGAATGTAGAGGAGTTGGATCGCCGCCGGGTCAAGCTGGTACTCGGGCTGAAGCTCCAGGATGACCTGGTAGTCATTGTTGGCCGCGAAGATCGTGGAGATCTGTCTCGAAGAGTAGGCGCTGAAGAGGGCATCTTCAATCTGGTGGGCCGTTACTCCCAAGGTTGCGGCCTTGTCCCGCTGGATCTCGATGTTGATCTCGGGGTTCTTGATCTCCAGGTCGCTGGTCACGTCCTGGAGTTCCTTGAGACCGCGGAGCCTCTCTTCCAGCAGAGGGGCATACCGGAAGAGTGCATCCGTATCGGGGCTCTGGAGCGTAAACTGATACTGGCTCTTGGTGAGGGTTCCGCCGATCCGTATGGGCGGAGGGTTCTGCAGGAACGCCTGGATTCCGGGGACGGCCGCCAGTTTCAAGCGAAGCTGCTGAATCACGTCCTCCACATGGAGACTGCGATTCTCGCGGGGCTTCAACCGAATCATCAAGCGGCCCGTATTGTTGGCCCTGGCCGCGCGGGTGCCGCCGATCCCTGACATGAATGACTCCACGTTGGGGTCCCCGGTGACGATGGCGGCCAGGGCCTGCTGATGACGGGCCATGGACTCAAAAGAGATCCCCTGGGCTGCTTCGGTGATGGCGAAGATCCGACCGGCGTCCTCGCTGGGGAGAAACCCCTTCGGGATTAGAATGAACAGGTAGATCGTGGCGATGAGAACCAGGGCCGATACGATGATGGTGGCCAGACGATGGTCCAGAACCCGCCGAAGGCTCCACTGGTATGCGTCGAGCATGCCCTGGAAGATCCTTTCAGAGGCGTTATAGATGCGGCCGTGACGCTCAGCGGCAGGGGGACGGAGGAACCGGCTGCACAGCATGGGGGTCAACGTGAGCGAAACGACCCCGGATATGAGGACTGCACAGGCGATGGTGACCGCGAATTCATGGAGGAGTCTTCCCATGACGCCGCCCATGAACAGCACCGGCACAAAGACCACAACCAGAGAAAGGGTCATGGAGACGATGGTGAAGCCGATTTCCCTGGCCCCGTTGAGTGCGGCCTCCAGGACGCCTTCCCCAAGCTCCATGTGGCGGACGATGTTTTCCAGCATCACGATGGCATCGTCCACCACGAATCCCACAGAAAGGATGAGGGCCATCATGGAGAGGTTGTTGATGCTGAAATCCATGAAATACATGGCGGCAAATGTCCCTACGATGGATATGGGGAGGGCCAGGCTCGGGATAAGGGTGGCTGAGAGGTTGCGCAAAAAGAGGAAGATCACCAGCACCACCAGGCCGATCGCCAGGAGAAGGGTGAACTTGACATCGGCCACCGATTCACGGATGGATTCGGACCGGTCATAGAGAACATCGATGTTGACCGAGGCCGGAATGCTGGCCCGAAGGGTATTGAGTATCCCTTTGATGGCATTCACCACCTCCACCGTATTGGTGCCGGGCTGGCGTTGGATGGCGAGCACAATGGCCGGGACATTGTTGTACCAGGTGATGGATTTGTTGTTTTCGGAGCTGTCCAGAATGCGGCCGATGTCCTGAAGACGCACCGGCGCGCCTCCCCGATAGGCCACCACCACCGGACGGTAGGCCTGCGCCTCGGTGAGCTGGCCGCTCGCTCGCACCGTGACGGCCTGCTCGTTTCCCCATAGGGTCCCTGTGGGGAGGTTCACATTGGCCTTTTGGATGGCGCTCACTGCCTCATCAATCCCAATCCCTCTGGAGGCAAGGGCCTTGGGGTCGAGTTGCACCCGGACCGCGTACTTCTGTGCCCCATAAACCATGACCTGTGCTACGCCCGTGACCATGGAGATCCGCTGGGCCAGGAGCGTCTCTGCGTATTCGTTGACCGTGGACAGGGGAAGGGTAGGGGAACTGAGGGAGAGATAAAGCACGGGCTGATCCGCGGGATTCACCTTGCGGTAGGAAGGGGGGCTGGGCATGTCGGACGGCAGTTGCCTGGCTGCAGCGGTAATGGCGGCCTGAACATCCTGAGCGGCGGCGTCGATGTTGCGGCTCAGATCAAACTGGAGGGTGATCTGCGTACTGCCCAGCGAACTTGAAGAGGTCATGGAGTCAATGCCGGCGATGGTGGAAAACTGCCGTTCCAGCGGGGTGGCCACGGCCGAGGCCATGGTCTCGGGGCTTGCCCCCGGAAGGTCCGCTGTGACCAGGAGGGTGGGAAAATCCACGTTGGGGAGATCGCTCACAGGGAGCTGGCGGTATCCCATGATGCCGAAGATCAGGATCGCCGCCATGATCAGGGTGGTCATCACGGGTCGGCGTATGAAGATCGCGGCGATGTTCATGACGCGGGGGCTGCCTCCTGGGGCCCGCTCTTGATTTCCACCTTCGCCCCCGGCACGAGTCGAAGGGCGCCGTCCGTCACCACCTTTTCCCCGGGCGAAAGGCCCTCTGTGACCACGGTCTCTCCGCTCAATGACCGGCCCACGATCAGTTTTCGGTACTCGGCAGTCAGATCCGGGGTCACGACGAACGCATACGGCCCTTCCTGTCCCGTCTGGACCGCCTGGGAAGGGACCACAGTGGCGTTTTTTTCCGTATCGAGGATGACGACCACATCCACGAACTGCCCCGGCCACAGCCTGTTCTCTTCATTGAGAAAGGTTCCCTTGAGACGGATCATGCCGGTGGTCCTGTCCACGGCATTGTCTACGAAGGTGAGGCGGCCCTGTTCCGGCGGCCTCACGTCGCCTGGAATCCTGGCCTCAACCTTCAGTTCACTCAGCGCCATTTGCCTCCTGATCTTCGGCAGGTCCTGCTCCGGGATGGAAAAGGCCACGTAGATGGGATGCACCTGATGGATATCCACCAGGACTGCATCATTGGCCTTGATGATGTTGCCTTCCTTGATGTAGAGGTTCCCGGTACGGCCGTTTAGGGGAGAATGGATATAGCAATACGCCAACTGGAGTCTGGCGCTCTCCAGGCTCGCCCGGGATGCGCGGACTGCGGCCTGGGCGTGTTCCAGGGCCGCTTCCGAGGCCCGCAGGGCGGCACGGGCCTCCTCCACTGCGGCCTGATCGGCAAGGACCACGGCGTTCAGGGAATCCGCATTCGTCTGGAACTGATCATATTGATCCTTGGAGACGTTCCCTTTCGCCACCAGGGCGCCATAGCGTTCCGCCTGGATTCTGGCGGTCTTGGCCTGGATCTGGTCCTTTTTCAAGATGGCCTCGGCGTGTTTCAGGTGAGACTCGTTGCTGACCCGGTTGGCCTGGGCCTCCTTGACCTGGGAAAGGTCTTTTTCGAGGATGGCCTCTGCCTGATTCAATGCCGCCTCAAAGGGCCGCGGGTCCACCACGAGGAGGAGATCTCCCTTCTTGACCTCCTGACCCTCTTGGAAGGCTGCCTTTGTCACTTGTCCGTTGACCATGGATTTTATGGCAACAGAGGCGTAAGCCTCCACGTTTCCGATGGTTGCGAGCTGGACCGGCACGTCTTTCCGGGTTACGGAAACGATGGCGACCGGCGCAGCCGTCTTTTGGTTCTGTTTCCCCTCTGTCTGGGCAGAGCAGGCGAAACAAAACAGGAGAAGGGCTGAATACAAGACCAGACCCAGATCCCTCCAACGGGACGCTTGCCGACTAGGCCCTTTTTCACGATATCTATTGCCATCGAGTACCATTATGCCTTACCCCAACGGGTTCCCCGGAACCCTATCCCTTGGATACACCCACTTTCCATTTCACTGTTACTATACCCCTTATTCAACTGCGGTGGCAACACAGAAATAAGGTAAGGGTTCACAGGTTCTCGGTTCACCGTTCAGGGTTAAGAAGAAGGATGGAATTCAAGAGCCGCAGACCTTGCAGCATATGCGCTCTGTGGTGAGTGGCTTCCATGGCCAGCCCACTTTTGAGAGTGAAATGATGTGCCCGTGGGTTTTCATTGTACGTAACGCTGCCAAAGCGGCATCCGGGGTACAAATTCGACCTTAAACCCTTTAACCTTTGAACCCGTGAAGGGTTAAGATAAAAAATGGGGAATCGGGTTTGAAGGTCTGAACCTTTTTTTGACAACCCAAGGGATCGGGGCTATATTGGCAACCGTGCCATGATCCCATCTCAGTGAGACGGTTCGTGATGAAACTTCAGGTTCTTTGGGTTTATTGGGTCCGTTGAGTTCTTTGGGTTTATTGGGTTCGTTAACCTTGAATCCCGCTGAAAAGCGGGAAACCCGGAACCTGTGAACCCTTACAATTAAGGAGACCGGCGTTATGGAAGAGAGAGAACAGGATATACTCCCCGAAGAAGAGATGCAGGATGCGGCAGAGGCGGAGGAGGAAGAAGACTTTTCTGCGCTTTTTGAGGCAAGCCTAAAGAAGGTGAAAAAGAGGGTCCAGACCGACGGCAAGGTGACGGGGACCGTGGTGAGCATCGGCGAGGAATGGGCCTTTGTGGATATGGGACAAAAGAGCGAGGGAATCATCGCCGCCCAGGAGCTGCTGGACGAGGATGGGAAGCCCTCTGCGGCGGTGGGAGATGTGATCACTGCCTATGTGGTGAGCGCCAGGGACGGGGAGACCGTTTTGAGCGTCAAGATGACAACTGCAGCGACGAGCGAGGCACTGGAAGGGGCCTACAGGAGCGGGCTGCCGGTAGAAGGAGTTGTGGCCGCGGAACGTAAGGGCGGCTATCAGGTAAAGGTATTTGGTAAAGAGGCCTTCTGTCCCTATTCTCAGATGGATCTGCGCGGGGTTTCGGCTCCCGAGGGATACATTGGAAAGAGACTCGTCTTTCGGATCACCGACTATGAAAACGGCGGTCGGAATATCGTTCTGTCAAGAAGACAGATCCTGGAGGAGGAGCGGCAGAAACGGGTTGAGCAACTCCGCCAATCGCTCCATGTGGGAGACCTCGTCTCAGGCACCGTCGCAAAACTGGCCCCGTTCGGCGCCTTCGTGGACATCGGCGGCATAGAAGGCCTGATCCCCATGTCGGAACTGGCCTGGCGCCGCGTGGCCTCGGCCTCGGATGTCCTGGCCCCTGGAGAAACGGTCAAGGTAAAGGTCCTGGATCTGGACTGGGACGGAGGAAGGATCAGCCTCAGTCGAAAGGCGACGCAGGAAGATCCATGGGCCACCGCTCGAGAGCGCTACAGGGAAGGCGCGATCATGACCGGCCAGGTGGTGCGTCTGGTCCCCTTCGGGGCCTTTGTGGAGCTTGAGCCCGGAATCGAAGGATTGCTCCATATTTCCGAAATGGCCGGGGATGCCACCGGGGCCCTGATGCGAAAACACCCGCAGGGCTCGTCCATTACCGTTCAGGTGTTAAAAGTTGACCCTGGGTCGGGTAGGATATCCCTCTCCACAAAGGGTATCGAGGCAGTGGAGGAGGGCCAGGAATTCAAAACCTACCAGGCGGCCAAGGGGGGCGCCGGATCATTCGGGACCCTAAGTGCGCTTTTCAAAAAGGCGGGTCAAAAACAAGGCCGCTCTGGGAATTAGATCGGGAGGCTTTTAGATCTCAAATCTGATCATTCCTACGAAGGCCGGAATCCAAGGGCCGGGAACCAGCCTGCAAAGCCCATGGGTTAGGGAGACTCTATGGGAATGACAATCATTACGGAATCCGATCCATCCGCCCTGGCCCGCAGAGGTGCGGGCATATTCTCCCAAATCGCTGCCGAGGGTGTTGCACTGCGGGGCCGCTTTTCAGTGGCCCTGTCAGGCGGGTCGACCCCCAGGCCGATTCACCGAATGCTGTGCGAAGAACCCTATCTTTCAACCATTCCATGGAACAGAACCTATATCTTCTGGGTCGATGACCGTTTTGTTCCCGCAAATGATTCGGCGAGCAATTACGGGGCGGCCAGGTCTGACTTTCTGGACCGCGTACCGATTCCTGAAAAACAGGTTCACCCGATGCCGGTGGACCTTGCCCTGGAGGAGGGGGCTGTCGCCTACCAGGAGGAGTTAGTGCGTTTTTTCCAGACAAGGCCCTCGGAAATGCCGGTGTTTGATCTCATATGCCTCGGCATCGGGACCGATGGACACACGGCCTCGCTCTTTCCCGGGCAGAGCACCTTGAGCGAGACGCAACGGATGGTGGTCGCGGTCAGGGGAGGGGACCCCTATGTCGACCGTCTGACCATGACCCTTCCCCTGATCAACAATGCCAGACAGATCGTTTTCCTGGTTTCTGGAAAGAAAAAGGCAATGATCCTGAAGGCCATCCTTAAAGGGCCTCCAGGTCGATTCCCCGCCCAGATGATTCACCCTGTTCATGGAAATCTCACCTATATTCTGGACCGGGAGGCGGCTTCGATGTTTAACCCGTGAACAGCCACTGACCTCACTCACCTTGCACCACTTATCCTTGATTTTGAAGTGAATTGCCGATAGAATTCATTTCGAGCAACCAAAGGAGTGAGCGACATGCTGCAGACAGTGGATTACAAAGGCTTTGGGCTGAAATCGAGCAACTTCCGCTTGATACATATAATAATATCAATATATTACGATAACTTTGGACTGTGGAGCTATTAAAATAAAAAGAAGCAGGTTCGAGATTCTGTTTATGGAGGTATATCCATGCCGCTTGATGAACTGTTGCCCAAGGCGGTCAAGCTGTATCCCAAGAAGGAGGCCGTGGTCTGCGGCGACGTGAGACTCAACTATCAGACCTTTGCCGAGAGGGTCTGGCGGTTGTGTCAGGGGTTGATCTCTCTCGGTCTCCGGCGGAATGAACGTGTAGCCATTATCCACGAGAATTCGAACGAATTCCTTGAGGCCTACTTTGCCGCGGCCCACTTAGGGGCTATTCTGGTCCCCCTCAACTTCAGACTGGCTCCCAGGGAACTGTCAATGATCCTCAATGACAGCGAGACGCGCATCCTCATCTCCCAGGGTCATTTCCACGATAAGGTCAGTGAAATCCCCCGGTCGGTCCCCAGCATTGAAAAGATGATCTGGACCCGGATGGATGGCGAGCCGTCCGGGAGCCGGAATTTGGCATATGAACCGCTGATAGCCTCACAGAGGCCTGAACCGCCGCCGCATCAGGGAATCAGGGACGATGATGTGGCTCAGCTCTACTACACCAGCGGCACGACCGGACGCCCCAAAGGGGTGATGCTGACCCACAAAAATGTCAAGAGCCATGCCCTGGGGACCATTGCCGAACTTCACCTGACCGACAGCGACAACTGGTTTCATGTGGCCCCCCTCTTTCACCTGGCCGACGCCTGGGCCACCTTTGCCATCACATGGGTCGGGGGCAAGCATGTGATCCTCCCCACATTCGATGCGCTCAAGGTGCTTCAGATGATTCAGGGGGAGAAGATCACCCTCTCCAATCTGATCCCCACCATGCTGAACCTGATGGTCAACCATGCTGATGTGAAGAGGTTTGACTATTCGAGCCTCCGTGTCCTGCTGAGCGGGGGGGCGCCGATCGCCCCTGAAACCGTGCGCAAGATCATCGATGCCTTTAAGTGCGACTATATTCAGACATACGGGATGACAGAAACCAGTCCTTATCTGACCCTCTCCATCCTCAAATCACATCTCAAGGATCTGTCCTGGGAAGAGCAGCTCCAATTCACGGCCAAGACCGGTCGGGAGTTCGTGAACGTCAGCCTGAGGGTGGTGGATGATGGAGGGAATGATGTGGCAGCCGATAATCAGCATGTGGGCGAGATTATTGTCCGGGGGGACACGGTGACGCCCGGTTACTGGAACCTGCCCAAGGAAACCCGGGCGGCCATTCGAGACGGATGGCTCTATACGGGGGACCTGGCGGTCATTGACGAAGAGCAGTACGTCACGATCATAGACCGGAAAAAGGACATGATTCTGACCGGGGGCGAAAACGTCTATTCCACGGAGGTGGAGAATGTCCTGTATCAGCATGACTGCATATTGGAGGCAGCGGTCATTGGGGTGCCGGACCCCCACTGGGGAGAGGCGGTAAAGGCCTGCGTGGTCTTGAAACCGGGGTGCGAGGCCACGGAGGAGGAGATCATCGCATTCTGCAAAAGGGATCTGGCCGGGTACAAGGCCCCCAAGAGCATCGATTTTCTAAAGGCCCTTCCCAAAACAGGGTCCGGAAAGATCTACAAAAAGGGGCTGAGGGATCCTTACATTCAAAAAACGTAGGGATCAGGCGCCCCAGATGGGAACATGCGCTCATCCACATTAGCTGTTGACAATTGGGGCTGCTCGCCTCTAAGATTGATCGCATCCTTTAGAACCTAAAAGGACATAGCCACAACCAATCCCGCCAAAAGCGGGACTCACACAGAGACACGAAGATTTTTGTTTTTTACAGGGCGTTAACCCATAATCCTCTAACTTCTCAGCAAGTTGCAAGGAAGTTACAAATAAGGATTCTATTGATCATGACGAGGGACCGACTTCAGAAGGGGTAGAGTACAATGGAAACGAAGAGTCATGAAGATAAAGAAGAAAAGAGGCGCGGCGGCCTTATCGGTTTGATCATTCTGATTTTAGTCATCATTACCCTCATTATCATGGCCGTCAATTCAAGAAAACCGGAGCGGCTCCAGTTGGGGGAATTGGACAAGGAGGTCTCTGGGGCAGCCTTCGTAAAGGTCAATAAGCTTCTCATCGCGCAGATGCGCGAGAACTGGATGCCCAACGATCTGTTCTGGCCTACGCTCTTTCTTGACAATATGCCCAATTTCCAGATCGGCGAACTGGAGGTGGTCCGGTACAACATACGGGTGCTGAGGGATAATCTCTCCCGGATGCGGACCACGGATAATCTTGATCCATGGGCTGAAGGGGCCTTTACCGCGGTTTCGAACGACCCCCTTAAATGGTGGTTTCCATCGGCTGAAAGCAAATGGCAGAAGGCCTACCAGGACCTTGAAGCCTACTACACCGGCGTGAAAAACGGGAAATCCTTTTTTTACCCAAGGGCGGACAACCTGGTGGAGCTGTTGAACCAGTATGCGTCACTGATGGGCGGGGTAAACACCCGGCTCGTCAATGCGCCCCAGCGCAAGGAGTCGGTCCTGCCGGTCACAGACGATTCGGAGAAGGAGTTGGTCGGGGGCGAGCTGGTGCAGATAGATATTCCGTGGCGCCAGATCGATGACAATTTTTATTATGCACAGGGTGTCGCCTATGCCCTGCATGAGTCATTCAAGGCCATCCGAATCGATTTTTATTCCTTGCTGAAGCGCAAAAACTCGCTTAAGCTTACAGATAAAATTATTGAACAGCTTGAAAGATGCTATTTTGAGCCTTGGATTGTGTTTAACGGTTCTCCCGACAGCATCTTTGCCAATCACTCCTTGAATGTCTCGGGTGTGTTCAATGATGCACGTCAGAAAATCAACTCTCTGACGGTGGCTCTGCAGCAGGGATGATTGGATTTATATTTCGGATTTCACCATCGCTTCGGCCAAAGAGGGTAGGTGCGACCTCAGTCGCAGGAACGCGACAATGCTGGGCGACTGAAGTCGCACCTACCAGTGGTCGCAATCAGTCGGTCGTTGCACTGTGACCGAGACGATGATCAATGCCTGGGTTGTGGATCAGGGATTTTCCACTCGGGATATGCCCATCTCTTGCCATTCCGTTTTCACCTCATTTTAGTTTTGATTGATCGACTCATATCTCTTGAGCGGAATGGAAGGTCCAGCAGGGTCTTTTCTCGGGAAAGGCGGCTTTTCAATGCACGAGATGTCCATTGCCCAGGGCCTCCTCGATATCATAAAGGAAGAGATGGAGAAGCACCAAGCAACCGTGTTGCGATCGGTTCGTCTCCATATCGGTCAGCTTTCGGCCATTGTCCCGGAATCCCTCTCCTTCTGTTTCGAGGTCATGACCGCGGGCACCGAATTGGAGGGCGCCAGGCTGGACATGGAGATGATTCCCCTGAGGGGCGTCTGCCGGGCGTGCAAGCGGGAATTTGAGATCAAGAACTACGCATTTGAGTGCCCTCATTGCGGCAGCCGTGACATTGAGACCGTGTCCGGGCAGGAATTATCCATCGTGGAAATGGAAGTAGACTGAAGAATTGAAAGATGAAAAGAAGTCAATTTGAACCCCCCCTAAATCCCCCTTTTTACCCAAAGGGGGACTTTAAAAGAATTTTGCCGGTTTCCGTTCAGGCACTAAGTATATGATTTTACTGGATTCCGGCTTTCGCCGGAATGACGGAAGAGGAAATTTTCTGACTTTTTACGAGACCATCAAGACAGGACAGTGGGTTCTGCGGATTGCAAGCCATTGATATGTGGTT
>Ga0172375_10009865_pt1 | contig 12484 bp, 11 predicted proteins | sample LakKiv1m_FD_114537 | JGI IMG/M metagenome (GOLD analysis project Ga0172375, IMG submission 114537) | Freshwater microbial communities from Kabuno Bay, South-Kivu, Congo - kab_092012_11.1m | ecosystem: Environmental > Aquatic > Freshwater > Lake | place: Democratic Republic of the Congo... | reverse complement strand
TCAACAAGGACCCGGACGCGCCCATCTTCAAGGTGGCCACCTATGGCATCGTCGGCGACCTTTTTAAGGTCGTACCCCTGCTCACGGCGGAGTTCAAGAAGGTCCTCCAGAAATAGGGTTGACAAGGGGGCTGTGCTGGAATAAACATGGGCGCATAGTTGATGCGTTAAGTGTTCCTTATAGGGGGTGTTGTATGTCCAAGCGATCTCGAATTGCTTCTTCCGTTCTCTCTGCGTTTGTCCTGGGCGCGGTTCTCTTTTCCGCTTCGGCTGGCGACAAGTCTTCTCTTCTGGTGGTTCCCGCCAAGCCTTCTGTGCAGAACTTCTGTATCGACGTGGCCCGGATGACGCCTGGCGTGATCCTGGTCTCGTATGAGGCGGGCAAGAAGACGAACGATCCGGCGTTGACGATGAGGCTCTGGAACGGGGCCAACGAAAGCTGGACGAAGATCACGCTGGCGGAATATCAGTCCGGAAGCTTGTTCGGGCAGAAGCCGGAGGGGGTCGTCCTGGTCGAGACCGCCGACAAGGTCGTGGCGGAGGTCAAGGCGGCGTCGACGGTCTTCGGCAGCATCGAAACGGTGTCGAAGCTGGATACCATGGGGCTGGCGAATGGCCTCAACGAGATCTACGCGTTCCCCCCGAGCCACTGGAAGTTTCTGGCGAATCGCTACGAGCTGAAGTTGAAGGATCTGAATGCTGTGCGGCGTCGCTATGGCAAGTATGGCCCGCCGGGTGGATCCGCTGCGGTTCCGATGCCCAAGGTTGAGAGCGCCACGTCTGGTAAAGGGCCGGTTCCGATGGATCTTCCGCCGATGGAACCGGTCGTGACGACCGAACCCGTCAAGATAACGCCTCCCGAGAATAAGTAGGCTTCCGGTTCGTTTTGGCTCGTTGGGAAACTGACGGTCCTCTGACTTCTGAACTCTGACCTCTGGTTACTGTCTGATCTGACCGTTGCCGTAGATCACGTACTTGTAGGTCGTCAGTTCTTCCAGTCCCATGGGGCCCCGGGCGTGCAGCTTGTCGGTGCTGATCCCGATTTCGGCACCCATCCCGAACTCGCCCCCGTCCGTAAAGCGGGTTGAGGCATTGACGTAGACCGTGGCGGAATCTACTTCCTGCGTGAATTTCGCCTTGGCCGCCTTCGACTCCGCGATGATGGCGTCGGAATGATGCGACCCATACCGGTTGATGTGTTCGATGGCCGCTTTGACCGAAGGCACAACCCGGACGGCCAGGATCAAATCCAGGTATTCCGCGTACCAGTCGTCTTCCGTCGCTTCTTTCATCTCGGGCACGATCTTCCGGGATTCGGCGCAACCCCTCAGCTCGACGCCAAATTCCGTGAAGCGCGCTGCCAGCTTGGGCAGGAACTCGCCGGCGACCTTCTTGTGGACCAGCAAGGTTTCCATGGCATTGCACACGCCGGGCCTCTGGCATTTGGCGTTTTCGGCCACCGTCAGCGCCATGTCCAGGTTGGCCGACTCGTCGACGTAGGTGTGACACACCCCTTTGTAGTGCTTGATCACCGGGATCCGGGCGTGTTCCGTGACGGACCGGATCAGCGCCTCGCCTCCGCGGGGTATGGCAAGGTCCACGCGCCCCTCGAGCTGGACGAGCTCGCGGATCGCCTCGCGATCGGTCGTGGTGATGAACTGAATGGCGTTTTGTGGCAGTCCTTTCTTTGTCCCGCCCTCGACCATGGCCGAGACAATGGCGAGATTGGAGTTCATCGCCTCCTTGCCGCCGCGCAGGATGACGGCGTTCGAAGTCTTGAAGCAGAGGCCGGCGGAGTCCGCCGTAACGTTCGGGCGCGATTCGTAGATGATGCCGATGACGCCGATGGGCACGCGTCGCTTGATGATGTCGAGACCGTTGGGGCGTGTCCACCGGCTGATCTGGGCCCCGACAGGATCCGACAGCCGGGCGACCGTCCGCAAGCCTTTCGTCATGCCGGAGACGCGGGCGTCGTTCAGCAGCAGCCGGTCCAGCAGGGCGGTGGAGAGCCCCTCCTTCCTGGCGGCTTCCATATCCTTCTGGTTGGCCTCGAACAGGGTCTGCTTACGGGCGTCCAGCGCGTCAGCCATGGCGACGAGAATGGCGTTCTTGGTACCCGAATCGAGCAGGGCCAGCTCGCGTGAAGCGGCCAGCGCGCGGTCTCCCATCGCTACCATGTCATCGTGCAAACTCATGGTTCGTTTCCCCAGTTCCAGGCCAAACTATAGCAGGCGGGATTGAATGTTCAACCCTGCAGTAGGTGCAGTGCCGAACGCCGTAAAAAAAGAACGCCGGCGCTTCACTTTGAAACGCCGGCGTGGTTGACCGTGTGATGTTAGTAGCGGTTACGTCCGCCACCCCCGCTCGGCCGCTCTTCGCGAGGCCGGGCTTCGTTGACCACAATGGCGCGTCCCATGTTGTCCTTGCCGTTGAGAGCCGCGATGGCGGCCTTCGCCTCGGCGTCGGAACTCATTTCGACAAAGCCAAACCCTTTTCCACGGCCCGTGGCGCGGTCCATGATCACTTGCGCCGTTTCGACTTTGCCGTGCGGGGCAAACAACTTCTCAAGATCGGAATCGGTCGTTTCGTAATTTAGATTACCAACATACAGTTTCTTACCCATGACCCGTCTCCTAACTCCATACTAGTGTGACCCTTTTCGTGCTCTTTCGGGATCTATTGCGAAAGAGGCCTACATTTCGGCCCAGAAAGGTGGGATGAGCGATCCAGAACACGAACGCACTTGCGGTGGGACCCCGCGGACGTGACCTTTTTCGTTTAACCAACCGGTCTGAACACTGGACTTCTATTGCCAGGATGTAAAGGACTTCCTTGATAAAGAAACACTACGGATTGCACGGATGAGAAAGCGGGCTGCAGGAAAGCCGGCTGCCTTGACTCCGAGCCCGTGGCATACCATCATGATCATCACGGTACGATTGAGGGATAGAGATGAGAAACTGTCCAGTTTGCAGCAGCCCGTTGACTCCGACGCAGTATGAAGGGTTTGCTGTCTTGCGGTGCGAGCGATGCCGCGGACATCTTGTCGCCGTGTCTCGCCTGGAGTGCATCAAGAGCATCGCCGGCAAGTCGCGGGATGAGCTGAGGGCCGAGGCCTCCGCCGAGTTTCACGGGAACAGCGCGGAGCGGCTCAAGTGTCCCCGCTGCCACATGCCGATGCGCAAGCAAGCCATTCGCCTGCCGGTACTCGCCTTGGAAATGGATGTCTGTCTTCCGTGCTCGCTGGTCTGGTTCGACGGCGGCGAACTGGCTCTTGCCCAGCTTGGACACGAGGCGGGTGCCGGATTTGCGGACGCCCAGGAGATGAAACGGCGAATGGCCGAACTGGATGCGTCGCCCGCCAGAAAGGCAGCCTTCGAGGCGAACCTCGCGAAGGCTCTGGATCCTGATGCGCCTGATCCGGAGGAAGACCTCCTCAAAGAGATTGCCGGTGAGGCGCTCAAAGCGGTCCTCAAGGTTCACCTGCACCGATAGGGCCGATGAAGGCCGTCGCCCGCCCTGCATTTTGCCGTTGTTCAGGTGGTTAGGAAGGATGTAGTCTCAGAGTCACCCGGCGGGAAACGCGAGGCACATATGAGTGACATTCTATTCCGTTGTCCAAAATGCAAGACCAGCTATGCGCTCGAGTCGACCGAAGCGGGCAAGGATTTCAAGTGCGATTCGTGCGGGAATTCTGCCTCCGTCCCCGTGCCCGATGTCACCATGAAATGTGGCCGCTGTCAGACCGAGTTGGCCACGTCCAGCGCCTATGTGGGGGAGACATTCGACTGCCCCAACTGCGAAGGATCGATTGTCGTCCCCAAGAAGAAACTTACCTTCAAGAAAGTCGAGCCGTCTCCACCGTCGCCCGTCGTCATGGCTCATATGCAGTCTCTCGCCTCTCCGAGGCGTCGCCGCTTCAAGATGCCGGAGATTCCCGGCTGGTTCCTCCTTCTGGTGGCGGCCTTGATTGCCGGCGGCGCCTACATGATGTTTGCCCCCACGCCGCCGCCACCGAACCCGGACCCCGCCAAAGGGACCGAGTACGAGGCGATCAAGAGCGGGCTGATGGCCATCTATTCGATCGATCAGCTTGAAAAAGGGAACTACGACGGCGGCTTTGCCGGGTTGGAATATGCGCGGCGAAAGAGCTCGGCGCCGGAGTTCTCATCCTTTCTCTCGCGATCCAATTACGTAGCGGCTTGCACCTCATGTAAGGGGACGGGCGAGATACGGATTTCGTGTTCGGCCTGCCTGGGCCTGGGAAAGTGCCCCTCGTGCTTGTCCTCGGGACAATGTCCGAAATGTACCGGTACGGGGAAACTGCAGGTCCTGTGTTCGAACTGCCACGGGTCCGGCAAGTGCCAGGCGTGCGGCGGCAGGGGACAAATAGAGACCACGCGGACGGTGACCAAGCGGGAGCCCCTTCCTTCGATGGGAGGGGGGACCGCCACCAAGACCATGGGGGTGATAACGCGGGCGGTGAAGACACAGGAGAAGGTCCTGGAGAACTGCACGACCTGTCGGCAAACCGGACAATGCCACAAGTGCGACGGGACCGGAAAGATGCCATCGCCGTGCACGCTTTGCTCGGGAACAGGGCAATGTCTGACCTGCAAAGGCGCCGGGAAGTGCGCCAAATGCGGCGGAACGGGCGGTCCCGTCGAGAAGTGCGAAGACTGCGCCGGGGTTGGCTCCGCTGTCTCGCGTGACCGCATCGCGGAGAACCGCGCGCAAGTACTGTCGAAGATAGAGTCGCTTCTTGCCTCTCGCCAATCTCATGAGCCCCGTTCCGAGGAGGTGCGGATGATCACGGATTCCCTGCACGGGATGGCGGTGTCCAACGCCCTGATGGCCGTCGACCCGAACGAAGATCTCTTCTTCCGCGCGTTCGACAACACCGAACCGGCGGTGAAGCCGACGACAAAGAAGAAGAAGCCGGAAGCAACCGAGGCGGTGGACTACCAGGTTGATGCAACCAAGATGAATCTCTTCGACGGTATCATCCGGCAGAGCCGGGAGGGGAAGATGGAGGTGTCGATCGACCCCGACGCCGCGGTCTTGCTGGCCGGCATCACGGCGGACCGGGCGGAGCTCCGGAGTCTGACAACGGGGCCCGTGATTCAAGAGTACCTCGCCAAGCAGGGGTTCTATGGGCCGATGGTTTCGTTCGGGGCGGGGCACAGCGTCCTGTTCGTTACCACTCCCTCCCTCTGGGCCTATTCCACGGCCTGCGGGTTCCTGGGGAAAGGGGATCTGGTTCTGGCGAGTGCGGCGATCGATACGTCCCGAGTCGATAGCGGGGAATACGGCCGGCATTGCCGGGCCTTAAAGACCGTGATCGATCTCATGATGAAACAGCAGAAGAAGCTGGGGGCGCTCGAGCGAGACGTCGATGAGGCGTTGAGGAAAGTCAGCTCCGCCGCAAAAGGTGCGGCCATGGGCGCTCATGCGCCGCAACTGGCCGGCGGCGGGGTGGGGACGGTGAAGAAGATTGGAGGCGAAAGCGCGACGGCCGAAGGCGCCGACGCCCGGCTGGCCGAGGCGCAAGCCCAGGTCGACGCGCAAATGGCGGCCTACAACGGATTCCTCGATGAGGTGATCGGTTCCAACGGACTGCTGTGGGATCGTTTCCAGTCCGCCTATCGCGGCCAGCTTCACACGGAATGCGTGGTGCTCCTTGCCTATATGCTGAACACCAGCGTGGCCCTTCAGAAACTGGGCGACAAATTCCAGGCCGCCGGCTTCAAGGACGTCGATGCGCGCAGGGCCGCCCTGGTTCCGAGCGTCGTCGTCGCCGATCAGAAGATCGTCAAGGACGAGAGGGATGTCGTACAGGCCAGCCTGAACGACGTCGCGATCAAGAGCGGATCCGATGCGAAGCTGATGGCGGCAAAACTGAACGAGGTGTTTGCCATCGACAGGGCCAACCAGGCGGGGAGGGTGGGGAGCGGTTATGTCGCGGTAGGACGCCATACGGCGGCCATCAACTCGCTGCTGGCAAACGAGGCGCCAGACTCCCGTCGTATATCCGCCGTCGAGCGCGAACTGCGCGCCAAGTCCAAGAGGGGATTGCTCAGGGCGTTCCAGTCCGTCAGTGGAGGGGCCGTTTCTGCCACAGGTGCGGAGGACCAGGGCAACACCGTTGTCGCCTCGACCGTTTGCGCGATGCGCGGAGAGATGTTCGCTCTATCGGTGAGGACGGAACTGGCGTCCCGTCGCGCGGCGGTGAAGAAGGATGCCGGCCAGGACTACTGGGGTGTCGTCTATACCCGCGAAGAGGAGATGCTCAGCAACGACCCGGTAACATTCGGAGGTTACGGGGAGAAGGATCCCCTAGTCCGCGCTTCTGCGATCGAAGCGCTCAAATGGGCTTGTTTCCGATTTCCGGCGGCCATGTGGGAGAAGGGGATCCATGTGGAGTTTCGCAACCTCTACTCGGCGAGAGAAGGGGACCCCGTCGGCGCGGCCATAGCCGTCGCCGCGTACTCGTCTCTGACCAACAAACCGATACGGCAGTCGGTGGCCCTGACCGGGGACTTCCGTTCCGATGGATCGATTCTACCTGTTGGCTGGATACTCCAGAAGGTTTCCGCCGCGGCCCTCGGGGAGGGGATCGAGGTGATCCTGGTCCCGAGAGCCAACGAGCCCGATCTTGTGTCCGTTCCCCTCGATGATCTGTGCCGGGTCACCATCGTCAGCTCGGATGATGTGGATACCTACATTCAGTTTGCGACGGATGCCACCTTCAAGAAGCAGGCCATCGACGATCTCCAGCGTGCCCAGGCGCTCATACTGCTGGGTCGCGGGGACGAAGCGGCGAATGTGCTGAAGCCCCTGGCCGGGGCCAATCGCGAACTCTATTCCGCCAGACGACTTCTCGATCTGTTGTCGGTCTATGGCGAGAGGCCGGCCAAGTAGCCGGAGGATCCGCCATAGATGAACTGGCGACATACCGATCTGCGAACACGCCTTCGCCTCATTGCCGCGGTCATTCTGCTGATCGGTTTCGGCATGGGCCTGTGGCTCTATGTGACGGCCGAGAATGCGCCGATCGACGCGGCGACCGATCAGGAGCAGCACTCCAAGATGTATGTGCGCAATCTGCAAGTATACGGCGGGAACATGGCGGTCATGGAGGACGAACTCTATCGCTGGTTCAGCGGGCTATGGCAGGGCACATCGCTCGCCTACACCGTAGCTGGTATTGCCGTTCTCATTTCCGGCGGGTTCTTCTTTGTCGCGTCCAAGCTTCCCTCCGGCTCTGGGAGCTGACTGGCAGGTTGGCCGCATAATTTCCTTGCCGCGCCCACTCCACTATGTTGAATTACGACCCCGTCAGGAGTCTGAGTTCTTGTCTGATCTCTGCTTTCTGACATCCCTGCTTCGCCAAGGCTTCGCAGGGCAAGCTGATCTCGAGTACGGTGGGGTACCGAAGTGGTCAAACGGGGTAGACTGTAAATCTACTGGCTTTGCCTTCGTTGGTTCGAATCCAGCCCCCACCACCATTTTCGGGTTCAACACCAAGCTCGGCTATCCCTGGCGGAGCCGTACCATCCCATTGTGGCCGAGGTGGCAAATCGAATTGACGTAGAATGCCAATGATGCCAATATGATAGCAATGTGATATCGGAGGTGTGACATGTCAGCGGTCATTGTTAGGAACTTGCCGCCCGTGGTGCACGAGCGGCTCAGGTATGAAGCGCATCATCATCATCGGTCCGTCAATCGAGAGATCATCGCGATTCTCGAAAAGGAGTTGGTACGGGCGCGGCCCTTCGAGTTGCCGCCGCCTGTAAAGCCGCTGGTACCGATTGATGGACGCCGGATAGCGGAGACGATTCGGAAGGCGAGGGATACCCGGCCATGATCGTCGTGGACGCCAATATTGTCATCTATCTGATCTTAGAAACATCTTTTACCGCCGTGGCGCGGCAGGCCTATGAGAAGGATTCAGACTGGAATGTGCCTGAACTCTGGGAGGCCGAAGTGCTGAATGGCCTCATGACGGAAGTCAGGGCGGGACATACGCGTGTACAGGACGCCATCCGGGCGTCCTCCAATGCTGCCGCTCTTTTGTCTGGCCGGGCTCATAGGTGCGATCGAGAGAACGTCCTGCGCACGGCGCACGAGGCGCGTCTGACGGCATACGACGCCTACTACGTGGTGCTGGCGCGCACACTGGGTGTTCCACTGGTCACGGAAGACGGCCCCATCATCCGGAATTGTCCCGATGTTGCCCAGTCCCTGAAGGGGTTTCTTGGATTGGAGGGCGGCCCGATGGTCTTACGGGAAAAGAGGGCGACCTATCGCGTCAGCCGAAAGAGGTAGATTCCGGCAAGTCAACCACCGGCTGTTCTCTGCTTCCTTCGCTGACTTCTGATCTCTGACCTCTCTCTTCTATCCCTTCACAACCCCCAGCGGCTGAAGTTTGACCAGCACTTCCACGAGATCTGCCTGCGCGGCCATGACCTCGTCGATGTTCTTATAGGCCTGCGGCGCCTCGCTGAGATCGAGATGACCCTTCCGGTCGCGCGACCATTGACCGTGGACGATACCGGCCATGGCCTTGTTGCACTCGTCGACCGACAACGACCGGCAGGCCTGGTTCCGGCCCATGCATCGGCCCGCACCGTGGGAAGACGACATGAAGGATTCCGGATTGCCGCGTCCCCGGACGATGTAAGACGAAGACCCCATGGACCCGGGAATGATCCCGGTCTGGCCCTTCATCGCCGATATGGCGCCCTTGCGGTGCACGAGCACCTCGCGGCCGAAGTGCTTCTCCACAGCGCAGTAGTTGTGGTGGATGTCAATGGTCTGCTCGATCCGGCAGCCGGTGTAGCGCCGCACGATCTCCGAGAAGGCTTTCATCATGCGGGCCCGGTTCTCCTTGGCAAACGCGAGAGCGAAGTTCATGGCCGACAGGTACTCGTCGGCCTTGACGGTTCCCCGTTCCAGCCACGCCAGATCCTTGTCCGGCAGCGGCTCCTTGTGGCTCTCGGCGATCCGCAGGGCCATCTGGTGATAGTGCTCGGCGATCTTGAGCCCGAAATTCCGGCTGCCGCTGTGGATCATCAGCCAGATCAGGCCGTCGTCGCCGGCCTGCACCTCCAGGAAATGATTGCCGCCGCCCAGCGTGCCGAGCTGGCGACGGGCCGACTCCAGTTCCGCGCGCACGGGTGGACAGTCGAGCGGCGCCTTGTCCCAGCCGCCCCACGGCTGCGGCGCCTTGTGATGCTCAAAGCCAAGGGGAATACGCACGCGGACCGCGCTGACCATATCCTCGACCACGTCCCGCTTCAGGTCGGCGACGGGGAGGCTGGTTTGTGCAGCGAGCATGCCGCAGCCGATATCCACGCCCACGGCGTTGGGAATCACAGCCTCCTGGCAGGCAATGACGCCGCCGATCGGCATGCCGTAGCCCACGTGACAGTCCGGCATCAAGGCGACGTGTTTGAAGGTGATGGGGATGGCGGCCAGGTTTTCCGCCTGCTTCATGGCCCCGTTCTCCACCTGCTCGCACCAGGACTTGATCGGGATACGGGCGCCGTCCTTGGTCCATTTCATGATCAGCAGCCCTCCGGGCTGACAAAGGGAACAGGTGTCAGGCAAGGACTAGAACATGACTAACGCCGGACGCTTTCCTGAAACCTGACACCTGTTCTTCTCTTCACTTGCTCTTGATCCGGTCGAATTCCTCGTCGAAGAGCTTGGCCACGCTCGGCGATTCGATCAGGACCATATTCTCGTAGTTGGCGGTGGTGGCGGACGTGGTGTAATTGTAGGAGCCGGTCAGCACCCGCTTCCCGTCGATGACGGTGAATTTGTGATGCATCTTGGCGTAATCCTCGGACATCTTGATGCTGGTGCATTTCACGCCGGCCTTCTTCAGGTCCCTGATGGCCTCCTTCATCTCATCGGCTTCCATGGATGCCGCGTCATACTTGAGGCTCACCTTGACGCCGCGTTCGACGGCCTTGGCCAGCGCGTTGGCGATGTTGTGCCGGGTGATGCTGTAGATGGCGACGGAAATCTGCTTCTCGGCTTTGTCGATCTCCCGGATGAGGAGCGGCTCGCAATCCTTGCCGAACACGGCCTCCACCTTGGATGCCGCCGGCGGATCCGCCGCCCGAGCCGCGGGAGGAACGACGAGCAGGCAGACAAGAATCACCCCGCAAAACCACGGGTTTCGGCGAAGAATGGGGTTGTCGATCCAGCTCATTTCCCATAGATTACCGCCTGCCCATGAAGAAGTCATTGAAATATCGAGAGGTCATTGCCGACGCGCGGAGGATCGTGGTGAAGATCGGGAGCAAGGTCCTCGTCCAGAAGACGGGGCGGCCCGACACGCGGTCCATGCGGAATCTGACGCGCCAGCTGGCCGCCATTCTGCGCTCGGGGCACGATGTGGCGGTGGTGACCTCCGGCGCCATCGGGTCGGGCATGGAGGCGCTGGGCATGAAGGATCGTCCCTCCGCGCTGCCCGAACTCCAGATGGCGGCGGCGGTTGGCCAGGGCCGGCTGATGTCGCACTACGACAAGCTCTTTTCCGCTCTCGGCTGCACGGTGGGACAGGTGCTGCTGACCCATGCCGATTTCAACCACAAGATCCGCCTCACCAACGCGCGGCGGACGCTCGAGACGCTGATTCGTCACCAGGTCATTCCCCTGATCAATGAGAACGACGTGGTGGCGGACGAGGAGATCAAGGCCGACCTCGCGCTGGGCGACAACGATCTGCTCGCCTCACTCGTCGTCAAGCTGATCCGGGCCGACCTGTTGATCATTCTCTCCACGGTGGATGGCGTGCGGGAGCCGGCTCCGCACGGAACCACCCGCCGGCTTCGTTACATCGAGGCGATTACGCCGAAGACGTTCTCGCTGGTACGGGTGAGCGATTCCCGGCTGTCGAAGGGCGGCATGGCCTCGAAGTTGAGGGCGGCCCAGTCGGTGGCCCAGGCGGGGTGCTCGGTGATCATCGCCAACGGCCGCCAGGCCAACGTGCTGAGCCGGCTGATGCAGGGCGAGGACGTGGGGACCATGATCCTGGCATCGCCCATCTAACCGGCAACGGGCTCCGCCGGGGCGCCCCCGTCTCCTTACGAACGATCAGGTGCTATGTCGGCGAAGAAGAACACATCGTCAGGTCAGGGCACGCCGGCGGCGCCGGCTGCCGCCAGCCCCACCCGGTCCGTTACGACGCCCTCCGCGCCCGTGGTGCCCGCCGCAGGAAGGGTCCGCCTCTTCAAACGGGACGACTGGATTACCGCGCTGACGACGTTTCTCTTCTCTGCGTGCGTGTTCTTCTACCACATGGCGCCGGAGGTTACCCTGCAGGACTCGGGCGAGCTGGTGACCGGCGCGTTCAACTTCGGGGTCCCGCATCCGCCGGGCTATCCGTTCTGGGCGTTCCTCGGCTATGTCTGGAGCCATTTCATTGTGCCGTTTGGCAACCCGGCCTGGCGGATCGGGACGATGTCGGTGGTGACGGGCGCGATGGTGGTGGCCGTCATGACGCTGATGATGACCCGGAGTCTTCGCCTGATCCTGGATTCCGTGCCCTGGTCGGCGACGATGGACGAGGGGCTGCGGCACTGGATGGCGCTCACGATCGGGGCCAGTTCGGCGCTGCTGTTCGGCTTCAATCGCGGCGTCTGGCTGTGGGCGTGCGTGTCCGAGATGCGGGTGCTGAACGTCTTCTCGTTTGTCCTGATCGCCTGCACGTTCTTCATCTGGATGCTCCAGCCGCACCGGCGGTTCTTTCTCTACGCCACGATCCTGCTGCTGGGGCTCAGCCTGGCGAATCACCAGACCGTGGCGATCGTGACGCTGGCCCTCGGGGTGGGGACCCTCATGGTGGGGCTCGATCGTTTCTTCGATGCCCGGGGCCAGTCCCGCGCCAGGACGGCGGACGACAGCGATGGGACCGCGTTACTGATGACCAGCCTGGCGGATTGCTGGGAACTGGCGGCGGCCGCCGCGCTGAGTGGCGCAGTGGCCTTGGCCGTGCTGGCCTGGCTGCTGAACGCCACCTCGGATCCGAACGTGGTTCGTGAGGGGCTCACGCCGAATGCGGTCAAGGCCTGCTCGGCGGCCGTCGCCTCGGCTATCGTGGCGGTCGGGATCCTCGTGATGGGAGCCATTACCGGCTGGTGGGCGGTGCGGCGTTCGCTGACGGCCGCCGGCCTGTTTCTGCTGGGGCTCTCGTTCTACGCCTACATGCCGCTGGCGGCCGCGACCAATCCGCCGATGAACTGGGGCTATGCCGCCACCCGGGAAGGCTTCCTCCACGCCATCATCCGCGGTCAGTACGAGAAGCCGCACGTCGCCGACTTCTTCAGCATGGAGTTCCTGCTGAAGATCGGGGTCTTCACGAAGGCGCTGGTCACCCAGTACTCCCTGCCGCTGGTTCTGATCGCGACGGCGGGGGTGCTCGTGCTCCTCGTCTCCTGGCGGGCCTGGCGTCGGCCGGGGCGCTACGG
>Ga0172375_10009864_pt1 | contig 12485 bp, 7 predicted proteins | sample LakKiv1m_FD_114537 | JGI IMG/M metagenome (GOLD analysis project Ga0172375, IMG submission 114537) | Freshwater microbial communities from Kabuno Bay, South-Kivu, Congo - kab_092012_11.1m | ecosystem: Environmental > Aquatic > Freshwater > Lake | place: Democratic Republic of the Congo... | reverse complement strand
GGATTATGCGAAGTCGAAAAACCTGTCATCCGGAAATGGCAGGTCAGACAGCCTTCGGTTTTAGCTCCCGAAAGTTGCAAATCAGTTAGAAGGCTGTCAGGATAAGCGATTAAAGAAATTGGTGCAAACCTCACCGGAAAGCTGGTTTCATAAGCTTTCCAGTTCCATTTCCAGTTTTCACCCCTGAAAAACCAGGCAATAATTGTCAATCCAAAATAAATTAAAAATGAATAAAGTATAAACCGTTTTACGATGGTTGCAATTTTTTCGTCAAGTTTTGGAAGATAAAAAATTAGTGTAAGAAAAAGTAGAATAACCGCCATAATCCAGGAAGGATGGCTCATCGAGAAAAGGATTTCCTGCAAACCAACAAAATACCAGGGGCCTTTTAAAACTGCGTTTTGATTGGCGTTTAAAGGTGCTACCAGGAAAAAACTGATGATAGCGACGAAAATAAGCGTCCATAAAAAAGTGCTGATTTTTGTCCAGATGGTTTTGGCGTGCTCGAGGATTATGATGAAAATAAAAATGGTTGCTGTGGCGATATGATGCACATAAATTAGCTGGAGAGTGTCGTCCGGGCCAAGCAAACTGTATGAAAGAAGATTTCCGGCAAGCGGAATTCCCGAAATCAGCGCATCGATGATCCGGCGGGCCTGCAGACTGTCGGTGTCGGCTTTGAGGATAAAGCCCGAAATCATCACATAAAACACAAACAGTAAACTCAAAATCAGCCGGAACCAGAGGCCATTTTTTATTTTTTTCGATTTTTCATCTTTCAGAAAATCCCAGGTATGAAGCAGGGTAAAAATCAGGAAAAAATGTGCGCTCCAGTAATGCGCATTTCTAAAAAACACCCCGCCAGGATTAAAAATCAACATCGATGTTAATGACTCGAAAGGCTGGGAAACGTTGTATGGAATGGCCAGGAAAATCCCGCTCAGGACGCAAATCAGCAAATTGGTAATAGCCAGCGCACCGTAAGTGTCGATTTTAAAAATCCGCCATATATCCCAAAATTTTCGCAAGGTATTATCTTAATTATTTTACTTTGAAAAACCTAACAGCTTTTGCAAACCTGGTAGGTTTCGGCCATTATTTAATTGTTATTCCCAAATCTCAAATCTGAAATCCCAAATCTTCAATCATAAATCTAAAATCTCAAAACTGTTTCCTGATTTGCATTAACTGACGTAAAATCAATTTTCGTTAACGGATTTACCGCCGGGCCTTTCATTGGTTTTCCATAAAAGTCGTATTCTGAACCATGGCACGGGCAAATCAACCGGTCATTCTCCGCTTTATTAATCTGACATCCAAGATGCGTGCATTTTGAAGAAAATAAGTTCATCGCTGTGCCTGATTTTATCAGAATTACATTTCCAAAAAAATGAACACCATCGGGCAAGTTGCTCCGGATGGTGATTTCATGAGATTGGGATGAAGTTTCCTCCTTCTTTCTGTCAACGGTAACCTGCCAGATTCTGAAAAGCGGAATCAAAAGGATGAGGCTAACGCCCTTTAAAAACTTTTTCCGGCTGATTTTATCAATCTTCGAATTTAATGTTGTCTGATTTTTCATGTAAAGCCAATGACTCCGGCAAAAATAAGGAATTATCTCAGGCGAGGCTGCTTGCCATAACATTATCTGAATTTATCGAATTCCCAGCCACTGTTTGTTTTTCGATGCAATAAACTTACTTTCGCAAGGCAAAAAATTTGGGATTCTAAAAATAGGGTTCTGAATTATCAGATAGGAAAACAAACGAAACCAGCATTTTAAATCCATTTATCCAAGCTTTTTAAAATGAACGAAAAACATATTTCAACCATAGCGGCCGAATTAAACATTGATGCCGGTCAGGTTTTCAGAACTATTCAGCTTTTCGAAACCGGCGCAACCATTCCGTTTGTTGCCCGTTACCGGAAAGAAGCCACCGGCGGTCTCGACGAAGTTGTGCTTGCCGAAATCCGTGATCGCAAAGAAAAACTCGAGGAAATCGACAAACGCCGTGAGAGCATCCTGAAATCGTTAACGGAACTGGATCTTTTAACGCCTGAACTTGAAAAACAACTGAATTCGGCTGCCACACTTGCCGAACTCGAAGATATTTACCTTCCTTACAAACCAAAACGCAAAACCCGTGCAAGTATCGCGCTTGAAAAAGGTTTGGAACCTTTGGCAAAATTCCTGCTGCAACAAGGTTATTCGGATATTGAACGGGAAGCACAAAAGTTTTTTAGCGATAAAACTGGCATTTTAACTGTCGAAGATGCCCTGGCCGGAGCCCGTGATATCATCGCCGAATGGGTTAACGAAAACAGGTCAGCCCGCGACCGCCTCCGGAAACTGTTTAACCGCGACGCTTTCATCACTTCTGAGGTGATTAAAGACAAAGAAGATATTGCCGATAAATACAAAGTTTACTGGGATTTTGAGGAACAGATTACCAAAGCGCCTTCACACCGGGTTTTGGCGATTTTCCGGGCCGAAAACGAAGGATTGCTTCGTGTGAAAGTCGCGCCAAACGAGCAAAATGCTATCAACATTCTCGAAAGATTGTTTGTAAAAAATGATGGCGACTCAGGCCGTCAGGTTCAGTTGGCGGTTAAAGATTCTTATAAAAGATTGTTGCAGCCTTCGCTGGAAACCGAAATCCGGAATATTGCCAAAGAAAGGGCTGACATTGAAGCTATCCAAGTCTTTGCCGACAACCTGCGGCAACTATTGATGGCGCCGCCTTTAGGACAAAAAAATGTGCTGGCCATTGATCCTGGTTTCCGCACAGGCTGTAAACTGGTCTGCCTCGATCGTCAGGGAAAATTGCTTCATAACGAAACCATTTACCCGCATCCGCCGCAAAGTGAAGTAAAACAAGCAATCAACAAAATCGAGCATCTGGTAAAAGTTTATAAAATCGATGCCATCGCTATTGGAAATGGAACGGCAGGCCGCGAAACAGAACGGTTGATCGGACACATTCGTTTTGATCGTGAGATAATTGCGGTGATGGTGAACGAAAACGGCGCCTCGGTTTATTCGGCTTCATCGGTTGCCCGTGAAGAATTCCCGGAATATGATGTCACCGTCCGTGGCTCGGTTTCGATTGGTCGCCGCCTGATGGACCCGCTTGCCGAACTTGTAAAAATTGACCCGAAATCCATTGGCGTTGGCCAATATCAGCACGATGTAAACCAAATTCTACTTGCACGAAGCCTGGAAGATACCGTGGCAAGTTGCGTAAATGGCGTTGGCGTGGAAGTGAATACGTCGAGCAAACAGTTGCTCTCTTTTGTTTCCGGAATCGGCCCATCGCTGGCACAAAATATCATCGACTACCGGAACGAAAACGGTGCATTTGAATCGCGGGAAGCTCTTAAAAAAGTTCCGCGTTTTGGGCCAAAAGCCTTTGAACAGGCCGCAGGATTCCTGCGCATCCGCGGCAGCAAAAATCCGTTGGATCAAAGTGCCGTTCATCCCGAAAGTTACGGAATCGTTAAGAATATGGGTAAGAAACTCAAGATTGAAGTTTCAGAGCTGATTCAAAAACCAGAGCTAAGGGAGCAAATTCGTATCGAAGATTTTATTACCGAAAAGGCTGGAATCCCAACATTAAAGGACATTATGAGCGAATTGGCCAAACCCGGCCGAGACCCCCGTGAAAAATTCGGGCTTTTCCAGTTTCAGGAAGGCATCAACTCGATTAAAGATTTGCATCCGGGAATGGAGCTTCCCGGCATTGTTACCAACATCACGGCTTTTGGCGCTTTTGTAGATGTTGGTGTTCATCAGGATGGTTTGGTTCATAAAAGTAAAATCCGAAAAGAATATGTGAGCGATCCTTCAGAATTTCTGAAACTCAACCAAAGGGTTAAAGTGCGTGTCGAAGAAATTGACCTTCAAAGAAATCGCATCCAGTTTTCGATGGTTGACCTGGAGCAGCCAAGGTATGCGTGATGAATTGCCTCACCCCGTCTTCAATATCAACTGAAATATCGGCTCATTTGCTAGAGAAAGCCTCCTCTCATAAAATTTAGGCATTGTGGTTTCGTTATTAGACTTTAACTCAGAAAAATCAGAAAATGAGATCTGTTTTACGTTCAGTTTTATTCATCGTTTTGTTCGTTTTTGCAGCAAATTCTTATGGCCAACGCATCATGGGCGCTATGATTGGTGGTTTTAACACAACCAATGTCCAGGGCGACGATGTTTTCGGTTTTCATAAAATTGGGCTTAATGCGGGTGCTGCAGCCTTCGTTCCCCTTGGTGAAAAATGGTCGTTTTCACTCGAAACAAGTTATACCGAAAAAGGGAGTTACCATGCCAAAGGTGGCCGTGGGATGGATTATATGAAAAAACATGATTACAACGAATATAAATTGAAACTCAACTACCTGGAAGTGCCGGTTTTGATTCATTATGAAGACCGGAATTTCCTGAAGGCAGGAACAGGTGTTTCATATAGCCGTCTGATTGCGGCAAGCGAATGGGAAGATGGCGTTCGAATCGCAACAACCACTTTAAACGACGGGCCCTATGATCTGAATGATTTTTCATGGGTTTTTGATGTTCAGTTACCTATTTACAAGCAACTGAAATTGGATGCCAGGTACTCATTTTCGATATTAAAGATCAGGGAACGGTATTTTTACAATGCCGATGATACCCGGAAACAATACAACCAGGTGCTGTCGTTCAGGGCAGTCTGGATTTTTAACGAAAAAATGTCAAAACAAAACCGGTCGGGAAGTCGCTAAAAGCACCGATAAAAACCGGATTCAAATCTGATTGATGGACTACATCCCTAATCTTTGTAAGTCAATCAAATCATTTAAAATTTACATCGAATATTTTTCCGGATTTAAAATGTCAGGCAATTCAACATTTCGCTCTCTTGTAAATGACCGCTTATGCATACCTTTGGCTGAAGAAATAAACTTCAGTTTTTCAAATTTTGAGATACATTTTTATGAAATACAAGCATTTACAATTCCTTCTCGCTTTTGCAATGTTTTTATCTTATCAAAAATCAAATGCTGATTCAATCACGGTTTCCGGTAATGTATCAGGAACGTGGGATACGGATACCGTTAAGGTGGTTGCAGATATAAATCTTATGCAGGGTCAAACGCTTATAATTCAAGCCGGTGTATTGGTGCAATTTGAAGGAAGTTATAATTTCGATATCAAAGGTTCGGTTAAGGCAATCGGATCAAAGGATTTGACTATTATTTTCACAGTGGCGGACACCAGTGGTTTTCATGTCGATTCAATCCCGGATGGCGGTTGGAATGGAATCAGGTTCAGCGATGTTCATCCCGGTATAGATAGTTCATTTTTTACTTTTTGCCAGTTTAAATTTGGCAAAGCTGTTCATGCCGATTCACTTAATAATTATGGTGGTGGAATTTGCATCAGGAAAACAAACAAGGTTGCCATAAACCATTGCCTTTTTACAAATAATTTTGCCTTTTACAATGGTGGTTCAATTTACCTCGAAGAGGCAAATATTTTGGTGAAGGATTGTGAATTTATCGGAAATTCAGCCGGACGTGCTATTGCTCCATACGGTTATGGAGGAGCGGTTTGCACAGATAATGGCGAACCTTTGCTGTTGAATAACAAATTTATTGACAATGCTTCCACAGGTATTGGCGGAGCAGTGGCAGTAAGGTTTAAAGACTGCCCGGTACACCATAATATTTTTACCGGGAATTATAGTGCGCTTGGTGGAGCCATCGGTGTTTTACATATTCCACAATGCTATCATTCCTTTAACAATAATTTAATTGCCAATAATTCCTGTGCCTTCTTTGGGGGTGGTGTTTCAAATAATGTAGCAAGTCCTATATGGATTAATAATACCATTGCAAATAACACCTCATATTCTTACGGTGGAGGCTTTTACTGCATCGATTCAATCTGCCCGAATGTTTACAATACGATTATTTACGGGAATAACGCCGGACTTGGCGACCAGGTTTATTTGTTTGGCACCTATTCGCAGGCAAATTTTTATAATTGCGATATCCAGGGTGGTACTGAAGCATTTGCGGGTTCAGGAGGTGGAGCCGCATTTACCGGCGCTTATGAAAACAATCTTGATACTTTACCCATGTTTATGATGGAGGAACCCTTTTTATACGCTTTACAGCCCGGATCACCTTGTGTAAATGCCGGATCTGCTGACACTACAGGCCTGATGATTCCTGAAAAAGACCTGGCCGGCAACAACCGGTTCTTTGAAAACCGTATCGATATTGGCGCTTACGAATCGCAGGTAATTACTGGAATTCAAAGTCCTGCAATCAATTTTACAGACGTGGTTTTGTACAGCCCCTCCCCTAATCCCGCCAATACGACAACAATTATTAGTTTTTATCTGCTTCAGCAATGCGAAATATGCGTTCTGATTTTAGATCCGGAAGGAAAGCCGGTAAAAATATTTCAAACCGGGATTTTAATTGAAGGGATGCACCATTTGTCCTGGAATCTGACAAATGATTCAGGTACTGATTTAGCTAATGGCACCTATATCTGCCAACTCATTTGTGGGAATCGGAACATCAGCAAAAAAATTATCATATCACGATAGTTGTTTCCTGTCCTTTTTTAAAACGCGTTCTTTTGCAAGACTGCTCAAAAACCTTAATAATACCGGAGGATCAGTATCATTCTGGTAACGTTCCCAAAGCGTAATCGCTTCAACAGGATTGTCGGTCATAAGATTTGCCCACATGGCCAAAGACAGGTAATACATATTTTCAGAATGCGCAGCAATCGTTTGGTCTAACAAAAATTTATTGGTAATTCTAATGATTACAGGATAATCCTTTTCGCCTGCCGCCTGATAGAGATCGATGCGGCTTCTTACATTTTCTGAAAGATGATTGTAGCCTTTGGCTTTTTGTATGTAAAGCCAGATTTCGTCCAGCTCGTCAGCGGATAAAAAGGGCATGATTACTTCGGCAAACGGTTCAAGAAAAGGAACCCATATTTTTTCAAGGACATCCGGATCCACTTCATTATCAATCTTCAAAATCGTATTTAATAACAATGCATGATACTCATCCAGGCCCGATATATCCAGTCTTTCACCTTTTGAGAGACAACTAAAATAGTTAAATATTTCCCTGGCATTTCTATGATCTTTGGCAAATTCAAAAGTATAATCCGGCCCGGTTTCAAAATTATCCGGAAAATTCAATCCCTGTAATGATCTTAGAATTGGTGCAGGAAATCTCACTAAAGTCTTTAATTCATCTGCCGATTCCATTAAAAAACGAACTTTCCCGGCGTTGTATTCAAGGTAAGGATGGTAGTCGCTGTTTTTATCGACAGCATAGCTGTCAAAAAGGGGATCCAATATCTGTTTATCTCCAACAAAACGGAGCAGGAAATCATTTTTACTTTCAATTCCAAGCCTTTTTAGCCCGATTTCCATCTCTGGATTTTCAAAGATTTTTTCCTGTACATCACCTATAATACCGTTTTTTTTCGCTACAATGGCTAAATCGCCGTCGTCCAGAAAAAAAATTCGGTAATCTTCAAATACCGGCGAAATGGCTTTAATCACCGATGCCAGCAAGGCCATATTCATTTCGTAAGTGTGCAACCACTGGACAAGGATTCCCTGATCTGTCAGACTTTTTGAAATAGTCTGAAAAAACTCATACGAAAACAATCCCCCTACTCCGCTAATCCAGGGATTTGATGGTTCCGAAATAATTAATTCATATTTCCTTTTTGAATACGCAAAAAACGACTTTGCATCTGCAATATGAAGCATATAGCGGGTATCGTTGTATATATTCTGGACCTGTTCGCGAAAAAAAGTCGTCGCATCTGCCACAGCGGGTTCAATATCGATAACGTCAAGCCGGCTGAGGTTATAATTCATAAGTGCAACATGGGCCGTCTTACCAGATCCCAAACCAATGATTGCTGCGTTTTTGTACTGATCATTGATGGAATATGGCAGCGCTGCCAACAATGTTTGCGTAGTCAAATCACCTGAAACCATTCGGTATAAATTGATACTGGCGTCAGGTTTTCCGTTGGTCGAAAGAACAATATTTCCATTTTTTGTCTCAAAAACATCAATTGTAGCGGTTTTCCCGTCTTTATGGAACAAAATTTTATTATCCCGGTTGATGATGCCATACCTGTAAACACCGGAGGCCATTTTAACCGTATCTAACTTGAAAAACACACCAAATGCCATGATTGCAAAGGCCAAAACAACAAAAACCGCCAATGACTTTTTCAATCTGATAAAATCAAAACGGAATAAAAACCAGATACCAAGGCCAACATCGAGTATTCCAGCGAAAATAATAAGAAATTTCAGACCAAATTGTGGCATCAGAAAATGGAAGGCCAGTATGACTCCCAAAATTCCTCCGGCAGTATCTGCTGCAAATATTTTCCCTGTCGATTGTTCACCCATTCCGGCATTTTGAGCCATCTTGACCAAAAGTGGCAAGGTCATTCCAGCACAGATTGTAGCGGGCAGCATAATTGCGTATGAAATAACCAGACCGGAAACCGTAAATATTCTATATCCGCCACTATCGGATTGCACTGCTCCCAGCAGCCATTCCATAAAATTAAAAGTGTGATTGTATAAAACCAACGAGAGGATGGCGAATAATCCCATCAAAATCTGGATAGCCGAGAAAGTCGAAAACAAGCTATGAAGCCGGTCGATCCTAAACTTTATGATATATGAGCCAATAGCCAAACCGAGGATAAAAGCACTGAGCATAAGCTCGAAAGATTGGACAGAACTTCCGAGTACCATGCTCAACATCCTTATCCAACCGATTTCGTACATAAATGATGTAGCCCCAGTAATTATTGAAGCAATCAGAAATAAGGAAAATATTTTCTTTTCATTTTTATAAGCATCAGCAATTTGATGATCAGCGGAATTAACCGGATTTGTTGATGATTTACCAGAAAAAACAAATACAATAATTGAAATAAAAAAATTAAGGAAACCAGCAAAAAGCATGGTTCCAGGCAATCCAAAAAAACTGATCAGATAATATCCGCTTATTAAAATTCCAATGGATGCACCCAATGAATTGATAAAATACAATTGCGCGACAATTCGTCCGTTTGATTGCGGAAATTTTCGTGAAATACCTCCGGCAAGTAAAGGAAAAGTGGCCCCTAAAAGTATCGATTGCGGAAAAGTAATGAGTGCTGCAAACAGCCATTTTAAGGTTTTTGCACTAAAAGCCGGCAAATTCGGGTAAAAGTTGTCAAAAATCAGATGTTTAATTTCAATAAAAACACTATGAAACAGCAATGCAGCAATTCCAATTATCAACTCTGCCAAAGCATAATAAAAAAAAAGGTTTCTGATTTTCGGTGACCATTTCCCGGCTAACCAGGAGCCTGCAGACATTCCGGCCAAAAAAATCACGAGTATAAAACTTTGAGCAAAGGCTGCATGACCCGTAATTATCTTAAGATATTGCGTCCAGACTGATTCATAAATAATTCCTGCAAATCCGGAGACAAAAAACAACAACGAAAACAAGCTATATTTTGAAAATCGTTGCATAAAATTCAGCGACAATTAATCATGAAACCGCCAGGAGAGGCCAAATTTGAAAGCCATATCCTGAAGAGGATAATGGGGAACTGTGAAAAAATTCCTATCACCAAAGGCAGTTAAGATGTTTTGATACTTTACAAAAAAACGGGTACGCTTTACATTAAAATTCAAAAATGCATCAATATGCATAAAATCACCAACTTCCTTCTCGTTTTGGATATAAAAACTACGCAATGCCGGCATATATGCGTCAGCATAATATTTCGAATAGTAGTACACATCAAAGCCGGTGCGGGTGACCAATGCACCTTTAAACAACCTAAGATTGAACGTAAAAGTTGCATAGGCCATGAGTTCGGGTAAGCGTATAATACTTTCTTCGGAAGCCTTCTGATAAATAAGCCTTCCGTCCATGTCAAATTTACCTAATTTGAATTGCTTATTAAGATATATCTTTAAAACCTCGATGGAATTATTAAATTGTGCGGGCAATGTATCGGCTCCAATAAAAAGATAATCAGATATTGTTGAGATATCAAATCCTGCCTTAAACCTGTTCATGGCAATAAAAGCTGAAATGCTCTTTGTTTTAACTTTATTAAAACCATTATCCCATCGGAAATGATTCGAAAAATAGTGCTGATAAAAATACGGAGCTGCGTGATTATCAAAATCGATCTCAAAATTTAACGTGGTTTTTAAAGGCCGGTTCCTTAATATTTGCAGGCTGGCCATGGCTGAAAGATTGAAATCGCCCTGATATGCATCGCCATTCAAAACATAAGAGCCACTTCCTTTTACATCCAGAAATGGCGCTGGTGAGATCTCGATAGTTCCATACGGAATAAAATGTGAAAAAGTTGTTGTGGTCAGCGTATCGCGTACTTCTGCAACCTGGTGCTTAATGCCAAATAAGACCAGAAAAGGCTGAGGGTTAATTCGGTTAAGATAATCGGCATTCGACCATGAAAACGTATTTTCGAAATGTTGAAAATGCACCGAATCGTACGTTACAGTCGAATCTTTATAAATTCTTGGATAATATAATGTATCAGGATTCAAATCAGAATAAACCTGTGAGTACTTTCGATAACTGAAAGAATGTGAAATTCTTCCAAATTTCAATTTTATTCGTCTCCTTTCATTTTCGGTCGAATCACTCCGGATTGACCTCGATTTTTTTGATAATTGAAAATATTGTTGCAAATAAATCCCTGATTCTCTGAGGGTGTTTTCAGCATTATTAAGTTTTACAGGAATAATTGCACGCGAAGGTTCTACATCCTGTTCATAAATGCTATCATACGAAATGCCTCCATTTTCTCGTACCCTTACTTTACAATTGGTATAATTGGCAAGAATTCCATATCGCAAATCTTCAGTAAAAAAGTGTGTTTTCAATGCAAGGCTATAATCATCAGACTTCTGACGCTGATATGTTCCTAGCGAATTAATGATATCGAAATCAATTCCGACAGTAAGTCTTTTTAGCACACGCTGATCGTGTTTCACATCGAACAGCTGCTCCTTTTTTGCTCCTGTGATATACCTTATTTCAGTATAAGGCCTTGGATTGACATAATACAAAATATCCTCATTATTAAAAAAATAAACATCGAACGCATGAATACCAAAGTCGAAGCCGGTATTTCTTCTGATTCCAAAATCCAGATTTTTATAGGCAAGTCCAACATTTCCCAAAGAGGCATTAAATGGGACTCTTACTGAAAGTGGGTTGTACTCTTCAAAATCGATTAGGCTGGTATCATATGCTGCAAGGATCAATGGGCTGAAAATGTCCAGTTTATTTGTAAAATGTAAAACAGCATTTGAATCGGCAGGATAAAAAGTCGAATCGTATTTCTGGGAATAAATGAAACTACCGGGAAGAATCAACCCCGACAGTAGCAATAAAATATATTTCAGCTTTATTAAACGAATCACAGTTTTTCGAGTTTATGGGCCAAAAGTAAATAAAATCGACCGATAATCAGACAGGTTACTTTTTGTGTAATTCTTTCAAATTGTTAATTCGGTGAGAAAATGACAAAGAGCATCAAATTGAGGGATGAAGATGAGTGGAATTTAGTAATAATCTTAAAAATAAAGACTCCCCTAACGAGGAATGCAGGAAATTATTTGCTTCCACAAGATTAAAAAAAATTTATTCAATCAATTTCCTTTTGAGAATGCTTAGGAAAATTACGTCACTGAAAGGGAAAAAAAAACCCCGGCTTAAGGCCGGGGTTTTAGAAAAAATTGGCGACGACCTACTTTTCCACCTTTCGGCAGTATCATCGGCGCAGGAGGGCTTAACTTCTCTGTTCGGAATGGGAAGAGGTGAACACCTCCGCTAAAGTCACCATAAGATCTTAAATAAGATATGACATATATTAGAAAGAAGATACATCTGAACATCAAATAAAGAGTGATCATTTGTAGAAAGCGTTCGGGCAATTAGTACTGCTCGGCTTTGCCATCGCTGGCTTTACACCTGCAGCCTATCAACGTCATCGTCTATAACGGCCCTTAAAGGAAGCCTCATCTTGAGGTGAGTTTCGTGCTTAGATGCTTTCAGCACTTATCTCAACCATACATAGCTACCCTGCGGTGCAGCTGGCGCCACAACAGGTGCACTAGAGGTATGTCCAACCCGGTCCTCTCGTACTAAGGTCAGGTCCTCTCAAGCTTCCAACGCCCACAACAGATAGGGACCGAACTGTCTCGCGACGTTCTGAACCCAGCTCGCGTGCCACTTTAATAGGCGAACAGCCTAACCCTTGGGACCTTCTTCAGCCCCAGGATGTGACGAGCCGACATCGAGGTGCCAAACCACTCCGTCGATGTGAGCTCTTGGGAGTGATCAGCCTGTTATCCCCGGAGTACCTTTTATCCTTTGAGCGATGGCCCTTCCAT
>Ga0172375_10009863_pt1 | contig 12487 bp, 13 predicted proteins | sample LakKiv1m_FD_114537 | JGI IMG/M metagenome (GOLD analysis project Ga0172375, IMG submission 114537) | Freshwater microbial communities from Kabuno Bay, South-Kivu, Congo - kab_092012_11.1m | ecosystem: Environmental > Aquatic > Freshwater > Lake | place: Democratic Republic of the Congo... | reverse complement strand
TGTATTGGTAGTCGCCAACCCGAGATTCTATCCGGAGGATGCCACCGAGACCAAAAGAAAGCTGATTAACTTCGGATTTTCAGTCCTCGCAGCAGAGAGATTCCAACCGGAGCGGATCCCGGTTTATCTGGAGGGGAGATGAGCTTCTGTCTATGGCTGACCGGACTACCGGGTTCCGGGAAGAGCACCATCCGTAAGGAGCTCTTAAGGTTATTGGCCGCATCTGGGATCGAACCGGTGGTACTCAGCCTCGATCACATACGAAAGGTGGTAACGCCCCATCCCAGGTATACTGATGAAGAACGGGACGTCGTCTATCGATTTTTGGCGGTAACGGCCGAGCTGCTGGTGCGCGAGGGGAACCGAAACGTGATCATCGACGCCACGGGAAACCGCCGTGAGTTTCGAGATCTCGCGCGGGATTTGATCGCTGATTTCGGAGAGATTTATATCGAATGTCCCCTGAAGACATGCGAGGAGCGGGAGGCCCTGAGGCGGGGGCAACCCGTTGAAAAGGACCTGTATCAACGGGCCAGGAAACGCGTGTTGAGCGGGGGGATGCCGGGCGTTTCCGCGCCCTATGAGCCGCCTGAGCATCCTGATGTCGTCGTGCGATCGGATATTCTGTCTCCCGAGCAGTCGGCGGAGAGAATTATGGCCTATGTCCGATCCAGATGGCCTCAGGCCACAGCCCAGGGGGGGAGCGCGCATGCTGAAGACTGCGATCGAGGCGGCCGTAGAGGCCGGTCGAATCATTGTGGAACGGTATCCGGGCCCGCGGGCCATCCGTCTGAAAGGATTTCGTGATCTGGTCACGGATGCGGATACCGCTGCTGAATCGGTGATCGTTGAACGGATTCGGGCGCGATTCCCAGATCACCTCATTCTGTCCGAGGAGGCTGGAGGCGACAGGATTGGCGGTGGCTACACCTGGGTTGTGGATCCCCTGGACGGGACCACCAACTACGCGCACCGTCATCCGGTATTCTCTGTTTCCATCGGTGTGCTGGAAGGAGAGGAACCTGTCGTCGGCGTCATTCATGACCCCCTGCGCCATCACACTTTCGCGGCGTTTAGGGGGGGCGGGGCAAGGCTCAACGATGAACCCATCCACGTGAGCGATGTGATGGGACTTGAGGACGCCCTCATCGGCATCGACTGGGGGCACGAAAATGAGGTGCGCGCGCGGACACTGAACAACCTGCATCGCATCCTTCCGCGGTGTGGCGCCCTGCGCGCGGCCGGTTCGGCCGCGCTGGCCCTGGCCTATGTGGCTGCCGGATGGAACGATGCCTATTTCCAACCGGGTCTGAGGCCCTGGGACGCGGCAGCAGGGGTGCTCCTTGTCAACGAGGCGGGCGGGCGGTGCACCACCATGAAGGGTGATCCGTATCGGGTCCGATTCTCTGATTGCGTGGCGACTAACGGATCGATTCATGAGGAACTGGTGAGACTGCTGAAGGGGAACCTTTGAGCCGAATCCCATCGAGAAACCAGGAGTTAGGCACTTTGGGGAGTAGACGTGGAAAATGAAAACAAGGGATCGGTTGCAGGGGCGGAGGTGAACCAATTGGAAAATATCGCCTTCTATAGCTTCATTATCGACAGCCTTCCGGTGGGCATTCTCACAGTCAATCCCGACATGAAGGTGACCAGTCTCAACCGGTGGGCTGAAAAGCTCACGGGATATGCCGAGAAGGAGGCCATCGGTCGGTATTGCGGCGATGTCCTTCAGGGGGGAATGTGCAAGGCCAATTGTCCTTTAAAGGCCGCGATGCATCGGCAGCGCCCTGAGGTTAGAATCGATAGTACGATCCGAAACCGGCGTGGGGAAATCATTCCCGTTCGGATGAACACGGCAGCCCTCCTGGACGACAGTGGAAGGCTTATCGGTGGCGTGGAGGCCTTTCAGGACATTACCCGTCTCAAGACCCTGGAACGGGAAAAGGACAACCTCGTTTCGATGTTTGCCCATGACATGAAGTCTGCGCTCACCATTATCGGCGGTTTTGTCCTGCGCCTGATCAAGAAATGGAAGCAGCTTGACGAGCGAAAACAGAGGGACTATCTTGAAGTCATTCGGCGTGAATCGGGAAGGCTGGAATCTTTGGTCAATGATTTTCTGGAGTTCTCCAGACTTCAGGCCGGACGGCTTAAACTAAACCTGAGCACCACATCTCTGGACAAAGAACTGATGGAACTTTCGGACACGTACCAGTTGAAGGCTTCACAGGCCGGACTTCGGCTGGAACTCAAAAATGAGGAAGAGCTTCCGGTGATTATCTGCGACAGCAACAAGGTGCGGAGGGTCTTCAGCAATCTCTTGGACAACGCCATCAAATTCTCAAAAGACAAAGGAACGATTACCTTATCGACCCATGCCACCCCGGAAGAAGTGATCGTGGAGGTCAAGGATGAAGGGATCGGAATCGATCCGAATGAGCTGCCTTATGTTTTTGACAGCTTTCACCGCGGCAAGGGCGTGGAACAAAAGGAGGGCTTCGGTCTTGGGCTGGCCTCTGTCAAGGCGATTATCGAGGGACACGGGGGAAGGATTTCCGTTGAAAGCGAGGTAGGCAAGGGATCTGTGTTTTCGGTATTTCTGCTCAAGACCCCGAAAACAGGAGAAGCCGCTCCTCAGGAAGGGGACGGGATGGTAAAAGTTGCCTGAGCATTAAGATTCAGCAGACAGCCGATAACCCCCGATGACTACAAAAGTGGTAAACAACCGGTGTGAGGAAGAAAGGGAATGAAGGATCGAAAATACCTGTTTGGCCCGGTACCTTCTCGACGGTTTGGTCGGTCTCTGGGAGTAGATATAACCCCTTACAAGACATGCACCCTCGATTGTGTCTTCTGCCAGTTGGGGCGGACCACGAACAAGACGATAGAGCGCGGCAACTACGTGAATATGGATGAGGTCCTCACTGAACTGGAAGAGTGGATCGATACGGACGGCGAGGCAGACTATATCACCCTTTCCGGTTCGGGAGAACCAACCCTTCACGAGGGGTTTGGAGAGGTGCTTGCCTTCATCCGAAGAAAGAGCAGTATTCCGTCTCTCCTTCTGACCAACGGTTCCCTCCTCCATCTGCCTGAAGTGAGAATGGCCGCCGCACAGGCGAGCGTGGTGAAGGTCTCCCTGAGCGCATGGGATCAGGAATCGTACGGCTGGGTGAACCGGCCCCATGGCGAGTTGCTGTTCGATGACCTGATCAGCGGGCAGAAGGCCTTTCGAAAGGAGTATGCCGGCCAGTTGTGGATGGAGGTGTTTTTGGTGCCTGGCATGAACGCCCTGCCCGAAGATGTTCGTCGGATAGCCGCGCTGGCAGAGGAGATTCGGCCTGACCGGATCCAGCTCAATACAGCCGTTCGTCCGGCGGCAGAGGATTTTGCCGTTCCCCTTTCCAGGGAACGCATGACCGAACTGACCCATCTGTTCCACCCTCAAGCAGAGGTTATTGCTGAATTCACAAAATCAACGGATCTCAGGTTGCAGGTCAACAGAGAGTCGGTGCTGGCCATGCTTCGGCGCAGGCCCTGCACCGCTGAACAGATCGCTGACGGTTTCGGGATGCATCTCCATGAGGTCTCTAAATACCTTGGCAGCCTATTAAGCTCCAAAGAGATACGGAGCGAGAGAAAGGGCGGAACCGTGTATTATGCAGCGGCTGGGAGCGCGACCTCATGAAGACCGTTCAGGAGCGTATGGTTGATGAGGAGCGGGTCAAGGAGCGTGTGGACGAGAAGGGAAACCGGTGGAGCAAGGTCTATTTCGGCGGAGGGGAACATTTTCGGAACTGGCTGGAACAGTGCAAGGAATTGGGAGAGGTGATGGTGGAGGAGATCGATTCGACAGGCTATGCCTGCTTTGAACAGGGGGGAGAACCCCTTTACCGAATATGGATGAAAAAGGATGGGAATGGGCAGCGTAATCCATTCTGATTCGGGCAGAAAAATGTCCGAACCAAAGGGAAAGTCCAGGCAAATGCCGGAAGCGGGCGCCTCGGCGCAGGGGGGAGCCGGCTCACAGAGCGCCGAGAGGAGGGCAGGTCTTCTAAGGCGTTTCTTCCACTGGCTGACCAAGGGCGCGGAAGCGTCGAGAAACAGCAGGACCTCCTGCTTCACCTGGGGAATCAAGCATTAGCTCATGCCCGGCGGGCATGACGATCCGTTGCCATCCATGACCATTCTATTCAATCACATGGATGTTCTTTTTTCGGCACATGTCCTTGAGCACCTTGGGCCAGACCGTGGCGCTGACTTCTCCGAGGTGGGCCTTTTTCAGTAGGATCATGAAGGTTCTGGACTGACCGATGCCGCCCCCGATGCTTAGAGGGATGGTGTTGTTCAGAACAGCCTGATGGTAAGGCATCTTGAGAAAATGAAGCTGTTCCGTGATTTCCAACTGCTGTCTCAGGGTCTGGGCATTGACGCGGATGCCCATGGAGCTGAGTTCGTGACGGCGCCGGGTCACGGGGTTCCAGACCAGGATATCGCCGTTGAGTCCGTGCATGGGCCTTCCGTCTGCAGACGTGGTCTCTGTGATCCAGTCGTCATAATCCGCGGCCCTCATTTCGTGAGGGTAGCCGTCTTTCAAGGTCCAGCCGATCCCGTAGATAAAAACCGCTGAATGCGCCTTGACCAGTTCGGTTTCCCGTTGTTTTCTGGGAAGATCCGGGTAGCGGTCCAGAATATCCTCGGCGTGGATGAAGGCGAGCTTCTCGGGCAGATCCGGATAACGGTCGGTCTTGAGCTGGGGATACAGGGCCTGCACGTGGGTTTCAGCCCCTTTGATGACCTTCCACAGTTTTTCCACCACCCTTGTTAGAAAGCTGAGGCTGCGTTGTTCTTCGCTGATGGCCAGCTCCCAGTCCCACTGATCTACATAGGCGCTGTGGTCATGGTCGAGGAAATAGTCCTTTCGAATGGCGCGCATGTCCGTCACCAGACCTTCGCCGATCCCCATGCCGAACTGCCTGAGGGCCATCCGTTTCCATTTGGTGGCCGCCTGAACCACCTGGGCATCCACCGGGTTCTTGTCGTAGTCGTTTGAAATATGGAATTGAATGGGCGTCCTGGAGCCGTCCCGGTCCAGATAGTCGTTCACCCCGCTGTCCACGTCCACGATGAGGGGAACGGTCACCCGGATGAGATTGAGTTCCTTGCAGAGGTTTTCCTCGATGTAGTCCTTGACTGCATAAATGGCGTTCTGGGTGTCTTTGGGGGAAAGCAAGGAGGCGTAGTCATCGGGGAGGATCTTTTCCAATGCCGCATAATCGCCGATGCCCGGTCCTGCCAAGTCTGCCCTTTTGTCGTTCATGGATCGTGTCTCCTGCAAATAGGTGGGTCGCTGCCTGACGCGGCGACGCGGCCCTCATACCACAGGCAGAGGGATCCGTCAATTCATAATCCGTATGTCGCGCATTTCTCCTTACCCTTTTGCATGGGGAGGCGTCACCTTCGGCCCAGAGATCGCCTTAGCGGGGGGTGAGCCCATGGGACGTGAGTTTGACAGGGTGTAAAATATGTCGACACAACGGATCGGGCGCGCCCCCCTCATTTGAAATAAACACGTTGTAACCGTTCACGGGGTTAACCGGTTCAGGGGTTCAGGGTTGTTTTTCCTACCTGCTTCGATGGGATGCACGAGGTCTTTGGGCCATGAGCAATTTCGTACGGTCCACGTGAACGCTCGGAACCAATGGTCGCCCCCATGCACGGTCGGGAGAGGATGCGCTGGGGCTTTGGATCTGGGTGCTGACGTCTCTTTCGACTCTAACGGTGAACCTTGAACCCGGCGCCTGTGAACGCTTGCAACAAGTTTCTTTTAAAGCCAAACGGGTTGGTGTATGATAGGAAACGAGCAGACCTTGGCACACCTGATGCTGTCAAGTTCATATAGGCACCCCCAGAATGCCCGGCGTCCGATTGCCCGCGAAAGGAAGGGGGCGGCGTCGGCCCAATGAGGAGGACGTACCATGGTAAAAGGCGCTGAAAAAAAGATTCTGGTTGCGATGGACGGTTCGAATGTGGCGTTTGAGACCGTCAAATACCTCTCCACAATGCCATCGCTCCGAGACCGGCGAGTGGTTCTGTTGACGGTCTTCAATAAGGTTCCGGATTATTTCCTGGATTTCAGGAACAATCCGGCCTTTCGGCCAAGGATCCTCGAAGTGCAGTCCTGGCAGACGCAAATGGGGATGAACCTGGAGGCCTATATGCAGGATGCTCGGGAGGTCCTGCTGAACGCGGGCTTCCCTGGGGGCCGGGTGGAGGTCCGTATCCAGAATACGAACGTCGGCACGGCCCGGGACATCATTCACGAAGCCAAGAACGGCTATGAGCTGGTGATTGCGGGCAAGAGAGGTATGGGTGTCGCCGCCACCATCCTTGGCGGCGTGGCCATGAAGCTCCTACAGGGGATTGATTTCACTTCCCTGATTCTCGTCGGCAAAGACCCGCGTCCGGGGAGAATCCTGTTGACTTTGGATGGTTCCGAGGGTAGCATGAAGGCTGTTGCCGCCGTAGCCTCTCTTTTGGGCAGGAGCGACTGGGAAGTCAACCTGACCCATGTGATCCGGCTTGGTCCGGAGCAGAAGGAGGCCATCCACGAGGCCGAACATGAGATTGGCGCCGCGTTCGATCGGGCCGTGGATATCCTCGTGAAGGCTGGAATTCCTCAGGCTCGGATAAGCACCCAAATCATCACTGGGGTTGCAAGTCGTTCGGAGGCCATCGTCAAGGAGGCGGGTCAGCGAGGATGCGGCACCATCGCCGTGGGAAGACGGGGCCACTCCAGGGTTTCCGATTTCTTTATGGGAAGAGTGGGCTTCAAGGTCGTTCAGATGTCCAGGGGCCATGCCGTCATGGTGGTCAGTTGACCCGGGGTCAAGAAGCGGCCCAAACGTCCACATCCGTCCCAGGACCGGCCGCAGGTGGGTTGCAGGGGGTTGTGGGGTTCAGAATGATTCACTCGATAAGGGGTTTGCCCACTGCCGAAGAGGACTCCGAGAACAATGGCCGGTGGGGTCCATGGGTACAAGGCCTCTTTCCCTCGACCCTCTCTCTGGCCACCCTCCTGGATTCCATACCCGTTGGGCTTGCCATTCTTGACCAAGACCGCCGACTGTTGCACGTCAACCAATCCCTCGAATCTCTGACCGGGTTTCACCGGGACGAGGTCAGGGGGCTTCCCTGTCATGATGTGTTGCGTCCCGATATCTGCCAGCGCGGCTGCCCTTTTGCAGACGATCCCCAGAATCCGGCGTCTTCCTCCATGGAAGGCGATATCATCAACCGGGACAGACTCAGGATTCCGGTCCGGTTCATGTCTGTCCCCCTGCTTCAGGGGAACGGAGGTCTGGTGGGATATCTGGAGGTCCTTGAGGATATTCGCCAGCTCAAGGCCTCGGAAATGAGCGACCACGCGTATAGCTTCGGGGGGTTTATCGGACGAAGCTCAAAGATGGAACAGCTTTGGCGGATCATGCCGATCGTCGCCCAGACCGATTCATCGGTATTGATCACCGGCGAAACAGGGACGGGCAAGGATCTGGCAGCGGAGGCCATCCACCAGGCCTCCAGCCGAGCGAGGGGGCCCTTCGTTAAAATCAACTGCGGGGCGCTGCCCGAAACCCTTTTGGAATCGGAACTTTTTGGGCATTCCAGAGGGGCGTTCACCGGCGCAGTTTCGGACAAACCCGGCCGCATTCGGATGGGGCACAAAGGCACGGTGTACCTGACTGAAATCGGCGATCTCCCTCTTTCCCTCCAGGTCAAGCTGCTGACCTTCCTCGATGACCGAATCGTCTATCCTTTAGGGACCACGAAGGGGTTTCATGCCGATGTTCGCGTCATTGCCGCTACCCATAGAAACCTTGAAGAGATGGTTCGAACCGGCCGCTTTCGGGATGACCTTCTGTTTCGTCTTCATGTGGTCCGGCTGCATCTTCCACCGCTTCGGGAAAGGAATGGGGACATCCTCTTGCTGATGGGTCACTTTCTGGGCCTGTTTGCGGGGCGGTTTTCCAAGAAAATAAAGGGGTTTTCCGAAGAGGCCAGGCAGATATTGACGAGATACCATTACCCCGGCAATGTGAGGGAATTGCGAAATGCCATCGAATACGCCGTCAATATCTGCCAGGATGATCGCATCCGGCCCGACCATCTGCCTGCCTACTTGACAGTTCCCAAGCCCGCCGTTTCGCCGACCCAAGATGACGAACCGGTCGTTGCGTCCAAACCTGGAGCCCGCTGCGTGTCATCCGAAGCCAACTGGGCGGACATCGAGCGCCAGATGATCATCGACGCCCTGGTCCAGGCCAAAGGCAAAAAGCAGAAGGCGGCGGCGGTGCTGGGCTGGGGACGAAGCACCCTTTGGCGAAAGATCAACCAATATGGCCTGGTATGACGACGCATCGGCTGAGTCGGAGCACAAGAGATGGTCCCAGGCAAAATACTGATTACCGTAAGAGAAGACAACATCTCTCCACGCTTTGATCTGACCACCGAGGTGGTGATGGAAAGCCGTGATGAGAAGGGACGGCCCGGCGATCGAAGAACCCTGGTTCTGCCCCATGCCTCCTCGGAGGAACTTTGCCATCTCATTCTCGCACAAGAGGTGCAAACCGTGGTCTGCGGGGCCATTGAAGAGGAATATTACCAGTATCTGACCTGGAAAAGGATTGTGGTCATTGACGCCGTTATGGGGCCTTGGGAAAAAGTCATGGAAAGATATGCGGAGGGTCGCTTGCGCCCCGGAGACATCCTCCACAACCGAACGGAATTGGCGAATCATGCGCAATCTGATCAGTAGGTTTATCGATATCAACCAAGGGGAAGAGCGTTCATCGCCTGCCTGGTACCAGCGATTTCGCCGAAGGATTACCATCCTGGTCCTGGTCATCACGCTGGTGCCGCTCTTTCTGATGGCCTCGATCAATTATTACCTCTACCAGAGCGCCATGGAGACCGAGATTGTCACGCCGCTCAAGGCCATGATCAACAAGACCAAGCACTCCTTTGAGATGTTTCTGGCCGAAAGGGCGTCTGCGATCAGTTTTATCGCCTCTGCATACTCCTTCGACGACCTGGCGAACCAGAACACCCTCAACCGTATTTTCCAGGCCATGAAACGTAACTTTTCCGGCTTCATCGATCTGGGGCTGATCGATGCGTCTGGCAGGCAGCTGTCTTATGTGGGCCCCTACTCATTGATGAACAAACAATACGCGGACCAGCCCTGGTTTCACGAGGTTCAGCTTCGGGGCAAGTACATCAGCGACGTGTTCCTGGGCTACCGCAAATTCCCCCATTTCGTGATCGCGGTGCAGCACACGGAGGCCGACGGCCGGTTTTGGGTGCTGAGGACCACCATCGACACGAGCACCTTCAACAACCTCATCGCCTCCATGGGACTGGACGCCTCCACGGATGCCTTCATCCTCAATCGGGACGGGGTTTTTCAGACCAACTCCAAATTCTCCGGGTCCGTCCTTGATTTATGTCCGCTGGAGGCCCCGCCCGTGAGCCTGGAGCCCAACGCCATGGAGACCCGAGACAGCCAAGGACGCCGCATTCTTTTCGTCTATACCGATGCGACCACACCGCCGTTCCGTCTGGTCCTAATCAAGCGGCACTCGGAGGTGCTGAAGAGCTGGGTCGCCTTCCGAAGCGAGATATTTATCGTATTCACCGCAGGCGTCATTCTGATATGGCTGGTGGTGGTGGGGCTCATCGGCGCCATGGTCCGACGGATCGAGGAATCCGACCAGAAGCGGGAGCTGGCCTACCACGAGATGGAGTATAGCAACAAGCTGGCCTCCATCGGCCGTTTGGCCGCGGGGGTTGCTCATGAGATCAACAACCCCCTGGCGATCATCAATGAAAAGGCCGGACTGATGAAGGACTTGATGAACATCCAGGGCGGGGTGGTGGACACGGCGAGGTTTCAGAAGCTGACCGACGCAGTGCTGAATTCCGTGGAGCGCTGCCGGGCCATTACCCATCGTCTCCTCGGATTCGCCCGACGAATGGATGTGACGATCGAAACCATCGATCTCAACCGCCTGCTGGAGGAGGTTTTCAGTTTCATGGAAAAGGAGGCCCAGCATCGGAATCTGGTGGTCGCCATGGAACTGGCCGAGAATCTGCCTGCCATCTCTTCCGACCGGGGGCAGCTTCAGCAGGTATTTCTCAACATCCTCAACAATGCCTTTGATGCGGTCAGGGACGGTGGAGAGGTTGTCATTCAGTCGAGAGCCGCTGATGAGGAATACGTTCTGGTATGCATCCGGGATAATGGGGTAGGCATGTCGGAGGAGACCTTGCGCCATATCTTCGAGCCCTTTTTCTCCACCAAAAAGGGGCACGGCACCGGATTGGGTCTCTCCATTACCTACGGCATTATCAAGAAGCTGGGGGGCAAGATCGAGGCAGAGAGCCAGTTGGGAAAGGGCACGACATTCCGCGTCTTCTTGCCCCTTAAGAGACAGGACGGAGGGAAATAGCGACATGGAGAAAAGGATGAAAGTGCTCCTTGTGGACGACGAAGAGGAATTTGTTCAGACCCTTGCCGAACGTCTGGAGATCAGGGGAATCCAGGCGCTCGTAGCCACTGACGGCGTTGAAGCGCTCCATCTCATTGAGGAAGAAACCCCCCCGGTCGTTGTTCTGGACGTCATGATGCCGGGCCTCGGGGGTCTGGAAGTGCTCCAGCGATTGAAGACCAGCCACCCCCGCATGCAGGTGATCCTGCTGACCGGTCATGGCTCCACCAAGGAGGGGATCCAGGGGATGCACTTGGGGGCCTTTGATTATCTCATGAAGCCCGTCCGCATCGAGGATCTCATCAAGAAGATGGCGGAGGCTTACGAGGCATTTGCCGGTTCAGGCACAAGAGAGGGGGGCGCGGCATGAGCCAAAGGGAAACAGCCTTTACTGGGCGCATTATTGCCAGCCTGAGTCACGAGATCAAGAATGTCCTGGCCACCATCAAAGAATCGGCCGGTCTGATGGACGACATTCTCAAACTCTGTCCGGAGAGAAGCGTCCCACACCAGGACCGGCTCATTCAAGCCGCGGCCAATATCAGGAAACAAATCGATCGAGGCGTGGACGTGGTGCTGGGGCTCAATCAGTTTGCCCACAGCATGGATGAACCCAGGGCCGAGATCGACCTCAACGGGCTGGCTGAACGGATGGCGTTTCTGATGCACCGGTTCGCTCAAAAGTTGGGAATAGGTCTGATTTCCGTGCCTTATTCCGAGAGACTCAAGATGGTGACGGACCCTTTCGGCCTGGAAATGCTCCTTGCTGGGGCTGTGGATGCGTGTCTGAGCCGGGCCGAAAAAGGATCAGAGATCAGGATTCAGCCCTGTGTTGTGGAGGGTCGGCCAGCCTTCTGGTTAGGCTCAGGTCCAATGGCCCTTTCCGCAACACTTCTCAGCAAAGCCGACTGCCCCGAAGACCTGGCTGCCCTCCAGGGGGACCTGGAGCGCCTGCAAGCCCGCATCTACGATGTGGGGTCGGCTGAGCATCGCGGGTTTCTCGTCCGCTTCTCCTAACGGGATATGCGTGCCTAAATGTTTCATTTGGATGTTTCGAATAGTTTCAAATGGACTCCACGCCATTATTTTTCCGACCAACGCCTTGATTTACCAAGGGATTGCCTCTGGCACGGCCTTTGCTAAAAGGTTTGAACCCTGGGTCTGACGCGTCCGGTGTTTGGGAACGAGGGGCGTCAGGGACCGCGAGGCAGAAACAAAGGTAATGAGGTTTAGGAAAGGGGTATGGGAGATGGCCCCTCGAGTGCTGATCATCGAGCCGGAAGTTTCGGGCGGGGGGAACCTGGCTTCGTGGTTGAAGCGGCATGGGTGCCATATTCAGGAGGCGTATGACCGGATCGATGCGGAGCGTGTCCTTCGGGAGCAGGATATGGACGTGTTGGTCGCGGTTCTGGACGACTGTGGGCCCGATTCTTTGGGTTTTCTTCGAAAATTGAGGGAGATATCCCATGACGCGGCCTTCATTTTATTGACCAGGCCCCAGAACATCCGGCTGTCGATGGAGGGGATGAAATTGGGCGCCCTGGACGCGATGCCGCTTCCGGTGGACATGGACCTGCTCTTGACGCGCATCGTGAACGCGTCCTCCCATCGAAAAGACCCGTCTGCGTCTGACCCCGCGGCCTTGGCGACGTCGGCAGCAGCTCCCTTCGATCCCTTGACAGGTTCATGGAGACGGTTGGACTGAAGAAAAGGGCCTGGTTTGGAAAGGCCGTCTTCCCATAGCAGGTGAGGAGTCCCTAATGAAAAAGTTCAGGGTATTGCTCGTGGACGACGAGGAGGAGTTTGTCAAAACGCTTTCCGAGCGGCTCCAACTGAGAGATCTGGACTCTCACACGGCGCTTGATGGAGAGAAGGCCCTCGATGTCGTACAGGAAGACATTCCCGATGTCATGGTCCTTGACCTTAAAATGCCCGGC
>Ga0172375_10009861_pt1 | contig 12487 bp, 14 predicted proteins | sample LakKiv1m_FD_114537 | JGI IMG/M metagenome (GOLD analysis project Ga0172375, IMG submission 114537) | Freshwater microbial communities from Kabuno Bay, South-Kivu, Congo - kab_092012_11.1m | ecosystem: Environmental > Aquatic > Freshwater > Lake | place: Democratic Republic of the Congo... | reverse complement strand
AGATCGACGATGAAAGAGTCATGGATACCCTCATTAACCGTAGTGAAACTTTTAAGCATTTTATAAATCTTGATAATCTCGAACTCAAGCAAGCGGCCTAAAATCGCTTGCGAAACTTGAATATATTTACTGCTCCCTCCTCAATTTTGTCAAATCCGGCATCTATACCCTGGTCTATCCTGGAATTGGCCCTGTCTGTTGCTTTGTTCTTTATTGTTTCTTTCGGATTATTTATCTGGGCCAGAACGGCTGAGTTCATTAACAGTGTGATTGCCGCCATCAGAAGCGACACAAAAATTTTCCTTTTCATATAAGAATCAAATGAATTAAACTAATCAAATGATAAAACTGATAAAGCAAGCCAATTTGAAGGATGGTTGATAGTAAAAAACCGACACAGTATTTTATTCCTTCACTAATTCTCCCTTCCTGACAGGATCTTTGTGACACTCAGATTCCTTCTGAAAAAAGAATCAGGGGTTTCACCGGTTATGGCTTTGAAGTCCTTAATGAAATGAGTCTGGTCAAAATAATTACCCAGAAACACAAGATCCTGATAGTCAATATTTCCAGCGGTATTTATATTATTCCACAGATTGTTGATCTTTACAATTCTTGAAAGCATTTTGGGTGTTATGCCAAGCCGCTCCCTGAACCTTCTCTGACAGTTCTCTCACTTACGTTGAAGTCGCTAATAATATCCCGGAGCTGTGTGATAAAACTGTTGTTGCAAATTTTCTCATACATAATGTCTGTCTCATCAGGAAAATATTTTCCCGGATGCAGTTTGCTTACAAATCCTGAAAAAACCTCAATTCTGCCTGCAGGATCATTGTGTTTTTTCATCATTTCCCAAACAGGCCTGAAAACCTGCCCGGGAAGCTGTAAATAAACCTTTTTACCCTGAATCATGCTGATTCCAAGTATGCGCGAAAGGATTGTCGGTTTGCAGGTTACTATAAATACGTCTGTCCTGCCTTTGATCATTATCCGGTTTGCAGTGGGTACAAGAGGTGCAATGAAATAAGGCGGCAGTGGCTGCTCTACCGGCGAAAGCATCTGTGGCAGTGTACCGAAATGAAATACAAGCGATGCATCCTGACGCGGAACAAATTTATCGGTCAACCCTTTATTGCTGTAATAATTGATCGCTTCAAACTGCTTTACAAGCCAGGAAATGTCATTTCCCGGCTTAAAATATCGAACGTCAGGAATCATTATTAGTTTTGATTTTTTGAGTCTCTAAACTTATCGAATATTTCAGATTGCCACTATGAAAAAGGGCATAAGGTCTGTATGTTTTAGGGCAGGCTTTACAGGTTAATATTAGCAGGACACTAATTACACCACCCTTTCCCTGATCCAGAACTTTTATGAAACCGTCATTAACGCATTATCTTCAGAAAAATGCTCTTGACATTTCTTTAAAAGGGGTTTGTCAAAATTGACTTTTTTCACAGCTCATAACATCTTATTTTGTACCAATATCTGCCTAATACAATTTTAAACCCTATTGATGTGAGGTTATGGATAAACAAAATATTCAACATATGAGCATTAAAAAATTACCAATTGTTATTTCTGTTTTTCTTTCATTACAGCTTTATTCACAGAATTATAATATCAGATTTGAAGGTACAGGTGCATCGACAGTGGTAGAGACAGTGAAAGCAGAGAACCTCTCCACCGGGAACAGCCTGATTTTAGACGGCCATGACACCCTGAAGCTTACTTTCGCAACTGAAAACCACACTATATTGGAAGATCGACCGGGATTGAAAATTTATCCCAATCCGGTTGTTGACAAATCAACAATTGAAATAATTCCAGCAGTCGCTGGTAATACACAGATTGGCGTATATGAAATTTCAGGTAAACCTGCGGCTTTATTTAACGGGTACCTGGAAAAAGCAGCAAATTATTTTATTGTCACAGGTTTGAGAAAAGGATTTTACCTGATAGTTGCCCAGGGTAGCGGTTACAGGTTTTCAGGCAAACTGATCTCAATGGGTGAATCAGACCAGCCGGTAGAAATAAATGAGATTACCGGAAATGTCTCTGGCTATGAGCCGATTAAAGATGATACCGGTGCAAAAGGAACCGGGTCTGCAACAGCTATTGAATATTCTATTGGGCAAATAATGCGATTTACAGGTTATTCAGGAGATTATTCTGCAGTGATTATGGACAGCCCCGAATCTGATAAGACAATTGTGTTCACATTTAAAGGTATTCCGATAGTCGCAACAAACCCACCCACATCTGTTTCCTCTACCTCTGCTTAGGTCGGGGGACAGGTATTAACAGACGGAGGATCAGCGGTAACGGTACGCGGGATCTGCTGGAGCACATCTGAAGGACCGACAATTGATCTCAGTACAAAGATAACGAACGGATCAGGTATAGGGAGCTACAGGAGCGACATTACCAGCCTGGAACCAAATACCACATATTTTATCAGAGCCTATGCGACCAACAGCGAGGGCACAGCCTATGGCGAAGAGCTTACATTCAGAACACTGGCAACAGTTTCTTCCCTGACAACCGCAGCAGTCACATCAATAACAAGGACTGAAGCAGAGTCGGGCGGAAATATCAGCACAGACGGAGGTTCCTCTGTAACATCAAGGGGAATATGCTGGGGCACATCACATAATCCATCGGTTTCAGGGTTGCATACAGACGATGGTTCGGGTGAGGGAAGTTTTTCCAGCAGAATAACAGGCCTGATGGCAGGCACACAATATTATGTCAGGGCCTATGCTGTTAACAGCATTGGAACTTCATACGGCAATGAAGTGTCATTCACTACAACTCCGGCAGTACCTGCAACTCTTGTAACTGCAGCAATCAGATCTGTGGGCCCGACAACAGCTGTATCGGGAGGCAGTATTACTGATGACGGTGATGCAGAAATAACAGCGCGCGGAGTATGCTGGAGCACATCGGAAGGACCGACTGTAAATGATGACAGATCTTCAAACGGATATGGCAGGGGAACATTTACAAGTAATCTTACAGGATTGCAGCCCCTTACTACCTACCATGTAAGGGCATATGCCGTTAACAGCGCAGCTACTGCTTATGGTAATGAAATAACGTTTACAACATATCCGCCGGAATTACCGGAATTATCAACAGCGGCAGTCACTTCCATTTCCCCTACAGGGGCGGTCTCCGGAGGCAGCATTTCTTATGATGGAGGTGGAGCGGTGACGGCCAGAGGCATTTGCTGGGGCACCTCATCCGGACCAACCACCGATCTCAGTACCAAAACATCAGATGGCACCGGAACTGGAAATTTCGCAAGCACTATTGCAGATTTGCAGCCTTTTACAATCTATTATGTAAGGGCTTATGCAATAAACAGCGTAGGCACTGCTTATGGTCAGGAAATAACATTCAGAACACTTGCAACAGTACCTTCCATTTCAACAACAATTGTTACGGGGATAACAAGAACCTCAGGAGTTTCCGGGGGCAGAATTGATGCCGACGGAGGATCAAATATCATAGAAAAAGGTATATGCTGGGGTAACTCACATAATCCTTCAGTTTCCGGAACACATATGGAGAATAGTTCTTCTGAAGGAGATTTCGCAGTCACCATGACAGCTCTCAGGCCCGGCACCTTATATTATGTGAGGGCCTATGCTGTCAACAACATTGGAACTTCATACGGCAACGAAGTTTCTTTCACTACGGCTCCGGCAGAAACGGCTACTTTAACTACTTCGGCTATCATCTCCTCAGGCCCGACAAAAGTTGTGTCGGGAGGCAGCATTACAAATGACGGGGATGCATTAATAACTGAGCGCGGTGTATGCTGGAACACTTCGGGAGAACCAACAGTAAATGATGACAGAACTTCAAACGGTTCGGGCCGTGGAGCATTTACAAGCAATATTACAGGTTTACATCCGCTTACTACTTACCATGTAAGAGCTTATGCTACGAACAGTGCAGGTACTGCATACGGCAACGAAATAACCTTTACAACAGATCCGCCTCGTTTGCCGGAACTGACAACAGCAACTCTCACCTCCATTACCCCTACAGGGGCAATCTCGGGAGGCAGCATTTCTGACGACGGCGGTGCAACTGTTACAGCCAGAGGCATATGCTGGAGCATCACACCCGGGCCAACCGTTGATCTGAGCACCAAAACATCCGACGGCTCCGGGGCAGGAAGTTACACAAGCGTTATCACGGGACTGGAGCCGCTTGTCAAATATTATGTCAGAGCTTATGCGGTTAACAGCATTGGAACCGTTTACGGAAATGAATTAAGCTTTGTAACAACAGAGTATCTTCCGACTGTGACAACCTCCGGAGTAATGTCATTAACACCACTGACTTTAATATCGGGCGGTGATGTCGTTTCTGCAGGTAACAGCAACGTCACCTCACGAGGAGTATGCTGGGCGACACACCCCAATCCAACCATTAATGACAACCTGACTAATGACGGGGCAGGAACCGGATCATTTACAAGTAATATACAAGGACTCATTCCAGGCACGCGTTATTATCTGACAGCTTATGCCACCAACGACTTTGGGACTGCCTATGGTAATGAAGTTACATGGGTACACATAATCCAGGAAATCAATTCATGCAAATGGCTTAATGATGCTTCAGGGTTTCTGAATCTCTCATTTGATGACAGTCAGTTATCACATTTTCAGATATCGGAGATGCTTGCGCAACAAAATTTAAAAGGGACTTTTTATATTATGTCAAATGATCTGACATCTGATTCAAACATGGTTCGTGTCTATAAAAATGTATTGCTTTCCGGCCATGAGATCGGGACACATACTGCAAGCCATCGGAATTTAACAACTTTGTCAGCCAGTGTGTTAAATTATGAAATCGATTCAAGTATAAACAGGATCAACAGGATACTGGGGACAAGTTGTACCAGTCTTGCCCATCCATATGATGAGGCAAATAATTATGTAAATAATATTATTTTCAGCAAAAATATTTTTACAAGGAATTACTCTGAGTTTTATTCTGAAGAAAGGCCGAGGTTCTGCCTTGACAGCAGCACTAAAATAAGTGATGTAACTGCTTTTATTGACCAGCAGGTGGCCGCTCATGGCACATGCTTAATTGCAGGTCATGGAATCGACGGTCTTGGTCATGAACCTGTAACAAGTGAATTTTTCACAGAATTGCTGAATTACATTAAAGATGCTCAGAATCTACATAATGTTTGGGTGACAACTTTAAGCGATGGAGCTTTATATGAGAAATTATTCAATGAAGTTCAGTTAACCGTACAGACAGACCAGTCAAATCAACAGGTCACCATCCACTTCACGTTTCCAGAAAGGGATATCTATTCAAAATTCGATAAACTCCAATTCTCATTTAAAGTTGCCAGGAGCCCTTACTGGTCGTTTGAAAATAATGGCCTTGAAGTCATAGAATCGGATACAAGTTATACTTATACTATTAATTTAAAACAAACAAAAGAACTAATTTTACCATATAAGATAAACGACTGAAATACATCGAATTACTAAGCTGAAGCTCAATGAAAGAGATTTCCAGGCGCTGAAGTCGGAGCGATCAGGAGGCCAGGGCATTCCTCAAACGGAACAATAACCTAAATTAAGACCTGCATGCTTCAAAAAATGTTTCAAAACCTATTATTATATTTAATTTTCAGGGAACAAATTTTATAATTTAAAGCCCGAATGAAATTCTAAATAATCCATCGCCCCATGAAGAAATCAGCATTGGTTTTCATTTCGCTCTTTCTGATACCAACAATAAGTTCACAGACTATTGTCAACCGCGACCCTGAGATAAGCCGTATGGTCGGTGAGATATCTGCAGAAAGGATTGAGCAGCATGTAAGAAAGCTGGTAAGTTTTCATACCCGTCATAACCTTAGCTCAAAAAATGATCCTCTGCAGGGTATAGGTGCTGCCTGGAACTGGATAAAATCGGAGATGGAGCTTAGTATTCCCTTATCGGGAGGAAGACTGAGAGTTGAATTCGACGAATACACTGTCGGTGGCCAGGGCCAGAGGATAACAAAGCCTGTTAAGCTGAAGAATGTTATTGCAACACTTCAGGGAACTGATCCGTCGGACGACAGAAAAATCCTTGTAAGCGCCCATCTTGATTCAAGGGCCCAGCTCGACAATGACTCGACAAGTTATGCTCCCGGAGCAGATGACGACGCATCAGGGGTTGCTGCTATACTTGAGCTTGTCAGGATAATGTCGGTCAGGAAATTTCCTGCCACTATCGTTTTTATGGCTGTTTCGGGAGAAGAACATGGACTGTACGGTGCCCGACACATGGCAGCAAGGGTAAAGGATGAAAACTGGAACATTATTGCCATGCTCAATAATGACATGATCGGCAACAGCGGTTCAAGTGAGACGCTTCTGAACGACAACATGAGGGTAAGGGTATTCTCCGAAGGAGTTCCTGCATATGAAACCGAGCAGATGGCAGCTCAAAGGAAGTACACATCGGGTGAGAATGACGGCAGGGCACGACAGCTTGCCCGATATATAAAAGAAATTACGGAAAGGTATATAGACCAGCTTACGGTAACCCTGGTATTCAGGAACGACAGGTTCGGCAGGGGAGGCGATCATTCTCCATTCTGTGAAAAGGGATTTACTGCTGTAAGGATTTGCGAATTCAATGAAAACTATGACAGGACTCATAAAGTACCTGCCGTTGTTAACGGGATTCAGGAAGGAGACCTTCCGGAATATGTAGATTATGAATATGTGCGGAAAAATGCCGGACTGAATCTGGCGACAATGGCAAACCTGGCACTCGCTCCATATGAACCGGCAAATTGCGGGATCGTGGTCAGCGGTCTGACAAACAAAACCACTCTTCGCTGGGATGCTCCTTCCAAAGGACAAAAACCTTCAGGTTATTATATCCTTATCAGGGAAACTTATCAGCCATTATGGGAAAAGAAAATATTCGTAACAGGTACTGAGATCACTCTTCCTTATTCAAAGGACAATTATTTCTTTGCAGTTCAGTCGGTCGATGCTTCAGGCCACGAAAGCCTGCCTGTTTTTCCGGGAAGGACAACATCAAAACCTTGATTAAGCAATTAACTCTTTTATTACTTCATTTGTTTATTCAGCCAATGGGAGTAATTTTACTAATTATAGAGACTTAATATGAAAATAATATCCTGGAACGTAAACGGAATCCGTGCCATAGCAAAGAAATCCTTTTTTGCCGATCTTGAAATGATGGACCCTGATATTATCTGCCTTCAGGAGACCAAGGCTCAGGACCATCAGGTTGCCGAAACACTTGTTTCAGTTAATCACAATCATATATATTCAAACTCTGCCGAAAGACCCGGGTATTCGGGTACAGCCGTAATTTCAAGGATAAAGCCCCTGAATGTCACGAAAGACTTGGGTATTAAGGAACATGATACGGAGGGCAGGATACTTTGTCTCGAGTTTGAACAGTTTTTTCTGGTGAATGTTTATGTTCCCAATTCAGGTGCTGAACTGGGCAGGCTTGGTTACAGGCAGGAATGGGATAAGGCTTTTTTAAGTTATCTGAAGAATCTTGAAAATACAAAACCGGTTGTTATTTGCGGTGACCTTAATGTAGCCCATAAAGAAATTGACCTTGCACGCCCAAAGGAGAACTATAATAAAGCCGCCGGATATATGCAGGAGGAGATAGATGGCATGGACAGGCTTACCGGAGAAGGATTTGCAGATACATTCCGACATCTTTATCCCGATCAGGCCGGAAGATATTCCTGGTGGAGCTTCAGGGCCGGAGCAAGATCAAAGAACATAGGCTGGAGAATTGATTATTTCCTTGTAAGCAGGTCGTTCCTTCCAAAGGTAAAGGACGCGTTTATCCTTGAAGAAATAAGCGGATCGGATCATTGCCCTGTGGGGATAGTGCTGGATCTGTAAAATCAAAGTCAACCCGGATACTTTTTACATTTCAGATTTTGTCTGTTATCTGGCTTTGCTTTTTCCAGGCCGGATAACGGAAAGGCGTTTTGTTATTTCATTTTTTCCGGTTATAAAATCAAAACGAATATTCATAATATCGGAATCGGGTCCTGTCAGTTTTATAAAATTCCCGCGAAAAAAAAATCTAGATTTGATTAAGTGAAGGAATAAATCAGGCCTTTACGGATTTTTATCCTAAAACCTCAATATTATGAAAATCAAAGTTTTTCTTTTTTCTATTCTGATGATGGCTTCTGTATTTGCCTGCGAAAAAGATGAATCAGGTCCCGATCTGGCATCTGCGGTTACAGGAACATATTCCGGGACCATTACGGTCATTGGAACAGGATCGGCAGCAGGTGTCTGTGTTATTTCCAGAAGTTCTGATACGAAGGTCAGTATGAAAATAACAATAAGCACCACTACTGCCACCCTTCCCGGAATTGTTGTAAGCAGTTTAGGGACTGACTCCTATGATTTAAGCTTAACCGATTCAAGTGGCACTTTTGATGGTAATGTGAATGGGAATGTACTCTCCTGGACCCTCACAGGCGGAGGATATGTTGAAACATTTTCGGGAACCAGACAATAGAGTTATGAAAGCTAAAGTCACTAAGCCTGCGGTTTATATATTGTTTATGCTTTCAGGGCTTTTATTTTATACCTGTTCAAAGGAAAAGATTTCGATTCCCAGCGTAGCAACGCTTGATATCTCTGATATTACCCTGACATCAGCCGTTTCAGGAGGCAACATCACTGATGACGGGGGAGCGCCAGTAACATCACGTGGGGTTTGCTGGAGCAAGGATCATTCCCCGGATGTTGAGGACAGTAAGACGAATGACGGTTCGGGAAACGGACAATTCACAAGTTCAATCACTGACTTGACGCCGGGAACTGTTTATTATGCAACGGCTTATGCAACCAACAGCGCCGGAACAGGGTATGGGAATGAATTATCCTTTAAAACCGGTGAGATACTTCTTACAGACGGACTTGTCGCATATTTTCCTTTCAACGGGAATGCAAACGACGAAAGTGGAAATGGCAACAATGGAACTGTTCATGGAGCAACTCTGGCAAATGACAGGGCCGGCAGGGCAAACAGTGCATATTCATTCAATGGTACTAACAACTACATTGAGGTAAATGATTCACCTTCGCTGGATATTACTGACAAGATAACAATATGTGCCTGGCGTTCAATTACAACAAATTCACTTGGCAGGCTGGTCCGGAAAGTCAATACGTGGGGGACGCCGGTCGGAGGTTATATCCTTTCAGGTGCAAATAATTACATAAATTCAGAACTTCAGCTTGATTCACGTACGGGAGTGGTCATTACAAGGCATGATTCGACATATCCCCTCAATACCTGGGGATTTGTTGCAATGACTTTTGACGGAGCCAGAGTTACTTTGTATTATAATGGGGAAGTTATTAAAACAGAGGATGTTGCAGGTCATATAGTGACAAATAATATGAGCCTCCTCATCGGAGCATCTGAGAGGGTTGAATATTTCGGAGGTTCGATTGATGAAATAAGAATCTACAACCGCGCTCTTAGTCAGGTAGAGATTCATAAAATATTTTCGACAGAATAATCAGTAGTATTTCCACTTAATAAATTTATAAATCATGAAAAAACCCTTTTGCATAATTATTCTGCTCATTTCCGCAGGATCAATCATTTTTTCCCAGAATATAAATAAGCTTGGCAGTGTCACATATTTGAGGAAGGGGAAATTAGTACTTGCTGATGGACAATCCTATACATTCAGAAATCTTAATATAAAAGATACCTTGCTGAATTTTTCCGACACGAAAGGGACGGCCTATAATAATTCACTTTCTGATGTTTACAAGATAACTAAAATCGGAACATGGGCCGGATATGGTGCAGGGATGGGTGCATTATCAGGGCTTTTAGGTTCCCTTTTGACCGAAGGTGATGTTGCAACCGGAGAGCTTCCTGAAGTTGAGGGGAGAGGGAATATTTATCTCATTACCATCGGTGTTTGCACTGTTGTCGGCGGTCTGGTCGGATTGTGCTTTAAAAAGGAAAAAACAATTTATCTGAACCTTTCATCAAGATCTTACTTTTCACCGTTGCTCCCCGAATATACAGCCAGGCATAATCCCGTGCTGTCCATTAAGTTCATATTCTGACAATGTTGTAATTAGGAAAAAATCCTGCATAATGAAAACGATTACATATACTGTATTTTGCCTGGTTCTTCTTCAGATCACGGGAGTCAATTCAGTTTTCCAGCCAGCTGTCAAAATGGAAAAACCAACTGCCAAACAGTTGGAACTTGCTGTAAAACTAGGTCAGCCGGCTGAAGGAATGACAAGGATAATATTTACCAGACAATCCGGCATGGTTGGAGCCGTAGTCCCTCATCTTGTTGCTGACAGTGGTGACAGCACGGAATACAATGCACTGGTTGTTCAGGATGAGATTTATGCTGATTTCGACGGGAATTTCGATAAGGCAAGGAATGTTACTCAATTGTATATAAAGGACGAGAATAATAAGTTTCATCTGATTCAGGGGACGCCATTGCCAGGTGATAAATTACTGACAAGCGAAAAGGATCGTGTCACTACTACATTGAAATTCCCCGGAACTGTGGAGGGCAAGCCGCAATTTGACATTAAACACATCGGGATATGGGAGTTGGGACAAGATACCAAAGCAAATACAAGGCTCACCGGTGTTGTCAAGTCGGGCGACACAGCCGGCTGGGACCGCAAACCGGGTAAAGTAAGAATAGAGGTCATTGTTCCAAACGGAGATCAGGGATTCTGCCCGGCATTCAATGCAGAAGCCGGAGTCACATATTTTGTTGACTATTATTACATGAAAGCCTCATTTACTATTTCAGAGTATCGGCCTGATTAATTTCGGAACAATGGAAATATATTTCAGGAACTATTCGAAAATCAGATCAGCGTGTGTCTGCAGTCTTCTGGCAGTGATGCTCTTCTCCTGCAGAGAGAAGCCAACGATACCTGTCCTGACAACCTTAGAAGTCAGAAATATTACCCAGACAACTGCGGAATCAGGCGGCACCATTTCGGAAAATGGCGGAAGGGAAGTTACTGAACGCGGAACAGTCTGGAGTACTTCGCCAAATCCTGATACAGAAGCATACATTACATCAGACGGGCAAGGAGATGGATCATTTGTAAGCAATTTGTCAGGGCTGACGGCCGGTACCAGGTATTATGTCCGGGCCTATGCCACAAACAGTGAGGGGACTGCTTATGGGAATGAAGTAACATTTATGACATCAGCAGTTCTCCTGCCAACCGTGACAACTTCAGATGTCATTTCAATATCAGCAACATCAGCCTCGTCGGGCGGAAATATATTTTCTGATGGAGGAGGTCCCATTATTGCAAGGGGAATATGCTGGAGCACCTCTTCCGGCCCTACCATTGAAAATTACAAAACTGTTGAATCAGGAACACTTGGAGGATTCTCAGCAACCTTAAAGAATTGACACCTGTTACGACGTATTATGTGAGAGCATATGCAACAAACAGTGCAGGAACAGCTTATGGAAATACAGTTTCATTTACTACAAAAAACCAATACGAATTGAACGATTACTGGCTTGCAGCTGACGGGCATGGAAATAAAATTAACGGGACTTACGGATCCTTCTATTCCTTCAGCAGTATATGGCAGGAAGTTGCAAATGCGGGGTTAATAGGAATTGGAAGTGAATCGTTGCGGTCAATCTCACAAACTGATAAACAAAACTGGACATGTGAAGTTCTATGGTGGGTGAAAAACAATGGCGTCTATTCAATAGTCTGGATAACGGGATCACGTATAAAAATGAGTGACGACGGATTATCTGTCGATATAATCTCTGCCAGTTCGATTGATCCAAATGATACCAGGGTAAAAACATTTTACCGCAAAACTGCTAAATCCGAAACAATCTATATTGATAATAAAGCTATTGAAGATCAGGTTTCAGGGTATTGAAATAGGTTAAAGTGTTCCGCCATCAGAAGCCGGGAACAACCCGGAAAAAGTTTACCTGGCTTTCAGATTCCTTAAAACTCCCCTGTTGTTATACAAGCTGAGAAAGCTAACTCTGTTGGTTTTGCTCAGTGGGGCCTCCATATTTTCACTCAACATAATAATTCCCTGATTGGAGTAGCCCGTTACATGGCTAAGGTTTATCAAGCAGGAATTATGTACCCGTATAAAAATCTCTGCCGGAAGCATCTCTTCATAATATTTAAGATTATGTGCACTGGTAATTCTCCTTCCGCCTGATATGTGAAAAATTGTACAATATCCGTCTGCTTTACACATTATTATTTCCGAAGTATTTATTGCATCAAATCCTTTTTGGTGGGAGTGTGAATAATTTTGTGTAAATGAATTGGTAGCTGATTAGGGACCTCAACCGGTTGGAGCCGGAAAACGAGCTCAAAACCGGTTGATTTGAATGAAAGTTTTAATTTTAATCCTAATT
>Ga0172375_10009860_pt1 | contig 12489 bp, 7 predicted proteins | sample LakKiv1m_FD_114537 | JGI IMG/M metagenome (GOLD analysis project Ga0172375, IMG submission 114537) | Freshwater microbial communities from Kabuno Bay, South-Kivu, Congo - kab_092012_11.1m | ecosystem: Environmental > Aquatic > Freshwater > Lake | place: Democratic Republic of the Congo... | reverse complement strand
GTGGGCGATGGACAAGGCGATGGACTTCTACAAGCGGCCTGTCGAGGAGCGCGAGGCTCAGGTGGCGCGCATCATGCGCGAAGGCCGGGCCCGCTTCAACCACGACGTCTGCGCCAAGGTGTACATCGACATCTACGAACAGATGCTCAATCGTCCCTTGGTCCGCTCATTCGAATAACCCTGCCGGAGACTTCGGACATGCCCGTGATCGCGATCCGCTCCCGCCTGCTCGACGATCCCTATCTGGGACCGTACGAGGAAATTATCCGCAGGCGCGCGCAGGCGGCGGAGCAGCGCGTGTCTGAACTGGCCAAGGGGCCTGGGACGCTCGCCGAGTTCGCTTGCGCGCACGAGTATTACGGACTGCACCGCACGTCGGACGGCTGGGTGTTCCGCGAGTGGGCTCCGCACGCGACGTCCATCTGGCTGGTGGGGGATTTCTCCGGTTGGCAGGTCAGGGACGAGTTCCGGCTGCAGCGCGTGCAGGGGCGTGACGTGTGGGAAGTCCGACTTCCGTTCGACGCGCTGGCGCACGGCCAGTGCTACCGGTTGGAGATGGCGTGGGACGGCGGCCGGGGCGAGCGTATCCCCGCCTATGCGCGGCGCGTGGTGCAGGATCCGAAAACGTTGCTTTTCGCGGCCCAAGTTTGGGACCCGCCGCCCTACGCGTGGAAGATCCCATCATTCGCGGTGCCGAAACGCGTGCCCCTCATCTACGAGGCCCACGTCGGCATGGCCCAGGAGAAGGCGGCGGTCGGTACGTATGCCGAGTTCCGCGAATGCGTTCTGCCCCGCATCGTCCGGGCCGGATACAACACCTTGCAGCTCATGGCGGTGATGGAGCATCCCTATTACGGATCGTTCGGCTACCACGTTTCGAGCTTCTTTGCCTGCTCGTCGCGTTTTGGAACGCCCGAGGAACTCAAGGAACTGGTGGACGCCGCCCACGCGGCCGGTCTGGCGATCATCATGGACATCGTTCATTCGCATGCCGTCAAAAACGAGCGCGAGGGGCTTTCGCTTTTCGACGGCACGCCGTACCAGTACTTCCACAACGGCCTGCGCGGCTGGCACGAGGCGTGGGACTCCCGCTGCTTCGACTACGCCAAGACCGATGTGCTGCACTTCCTGCTGTCCAACTGTCGGTATTGGCTGGACGAGTTCCATTTCGACGGGTTCCGCTTCGACGGCATCACCAGCATGCTCTACCTGCATCACGGTCTCGGCGTTGACTTCACGGACTACGGACAGTACTTCGACGCGACCGTGGACGACGACGCGTGGATCTACTGCAATCTGGCGAACCGCGTGATCCACGAGGTGCGCCCCGACGCGATAACCGTCGCCGAGGACGTGAGCGGCATGCCCGGCATCGCCGCGCCAGTGTCGGATTTCGGCGCGGGCTTCGACTACCGCATGGCCATGGGCGTGCCGGAGTGCTGGTTCCGGCTGGTGCGCGACATTCGGGACGAGGACTGGAGCATCGGCTATCTGTGGCACGAGCTGACCAACCGACGGGCGGACGAGCAGACCGTGAACTATGCCGAGAGCCACGACCAGGCCTTGGTCGGAGGGAAGACGCTGCTGTTCCAGTTGGTCGATGCCGCCGTCTACCATGCGATGTCTCGCTCGTCGCAGGACCTAAACGCGGCCCGCGGCGTGGCGCTCCACAAGCTCGCGCGCTTGGCCACGTTGGGCACGGCCGGCCACGGTTATCTGAATTTCATGGGCAACGAGTTCGGCCATCCCGAGTGGATCGATTTTCCGCGCGAGGGCAACGGGTTCTCCTACGCGTACGCCCGGCGGCAATGGGCGCTGCGCGACAATCCCGACCTGCTGTATTGGTGCCTCGGCGAGTTCGACGAAGCGATCATCCGTCTGGTGACCCGCTACGACGCGTTGGAAAACACGGTGCCGCGTCGGCTCTATGTCTCCGACAGCAACAAGATTCTGGTCTTCGCGCGTGGGCCGCTGGTCTTCCTCTTCAACTTCCACAGCACGCAGTCGGTCTCCGACTATTCGGTGCTGGTTCCTCCCGGAACCTACCGCTTGGTGCTCGACAGTGACGAAGAGATGTACGGTGGACAGGGACGCATCCAGCCTGATCAGGTTTTTCCGCTGATGGCGGAGATTCGCGACAACGCCTGCTGTGATGTGATCAAGGTATATCTGCCGTGCAGGACGGCGATGGTTCTCGTGCGGTCGCTCGGAGACGCGCCAGTCCGGAGAGTTTGAATGGAGTCAGTTTTCGAACGCCTTCGCGCGCTTGCGCCGCGCGAAATGCTCAAGATCGTATTGGCCTGCGGGCTCATCCATATCGCCGTTTACTACGCCGTGGGCACTCAGGCGACAGAGGGCCGCCATGTGCCCGTACCCCAACCGGACACGCTCCTCTATTGCCAGTCCGCACGGCAGGTCGCCAACGGGACGCCGTACGTGCAGACTCCCGGCGACAAGCGCTCGACCGGCAGCACCACGCATCTCTATCCGGTGCTGCTCGGCGGGCTCTATAAGCTGGGCGCGCAGGGAGACGCCCTGCTGACGGCGGGATTCGTGTTGAACGCGCTTTTCTACTTGGGGTTCTTGGCCGCGTGGTGTTGTGTCGTTCTGCGATTGGTCGCGGCACAGGGGGTTCGTCTACTGGGCCTTCTGCTGTTGGCGTCGAACGGCATGTTGGCCTTCAACGCACTGGCGCAGTCGGATATCGGACTCATCATGTGCGTGAGCGCGTGGCTCTTTGCGTCTGTGCTTGCGGACCGCGTCGGATGGACGACGGTGCTGCTGGCCTTTGCGCCGTGGTGTCGGCCGGAGGGGACGGTGCTGGCGTTTCTGTTGGCTTTCGCCGTCGTCGTCCGGCGGACGATGCCCGGAACGGCATGGCGCGGGTGGTTGCGGGAGGGAGTGCCTGCGGTCGTCGGTGTCGTGTCGGCTGTCGCGGTTTTCGGTTTGAACGCGGCGCTGACGGGGCACGCCCAATATCTGTCTCTCCACGGGAAAGGTTTTTTTGCCCAGCACGATTTCTTCGCTGCGGTCTTCAAGACGGCGACGGAAACCGTGCGCCTGTTGCGCGAGTTGATCATGGGTCTGCCGTCGTCTTCGCCCCGTGACTTTTTCCTGCTTCCACTGGGGGGTGCCCTCTGCGCATGGATCGGCGTCCTGACCCGGCCGTGGCGGCGGGCGGATGCGTGGAAGGAGCTGTGGTGGCTGGCGGCTTGCGCGGCGAGCGTCGGTATGGTGGCCGTGAGCGGGTTTCAGGGCACGAACATGGACCGGTATTTGGCGTGGGCGCTGCCCGTATGGATCCTTTACATGGCCGAAGGTGCCGGCCGCGTGGCATCTGCAATTCCGCGGCAGTCGTGGCGTCCGCTGCCCGCCGTGCTCCTGTTGGCGTTCCAAGGGGTCGCCGCGTGCGGCGTGGTCAGCGCCTATTATTCGGCGGCGACGATGACGACTCAGAACTACGAGTTCGACAAGGCCGCCCACAAGTTGCTCCCTGTCGGCGCGTCGATCGGCTGCGAGTTGTCCGTGCCGGCTTACGCCATGCAGGGGCGGCGCTTCATGCATCTGAGTGGGTTCTATTCGCCGGACTTTCGTACGACAGACCCGCTGCTCAATATCGAACGGCTGAAGAACCGGCCCGACCTCCGATTCGACTACTGGTCCATCGTGCCCGATTGTTTTCTCCTGCGCTATCCGGCGTTTTCGGTTCTGCAGGGACCGGCTGTGATTTTGTCATTCGATCAAGTGTCGTCTTTCAAACGGGCGCTTTGGGGGCCGTTGGACGAAGCCCGTCTTCCTCGCGATGCGGATGTTGTGTCCCGGCTTCGCGGCTGGCGTTTGGCGGACCGGCTGGACGTAGGCTTTGCCGACGATGAATCGCGCTGCCGGTATACGACCTACAGTCGGTTCCACGGCGCAACCTACGATCCTTTCGCCGCCTCGTCGCCCGTCGGAGGAAAAAGTCTCTGTGAGGTGGGGCGGGTGATTGTGGGGGCCGATGCATTCACGTGCCGTCTGACGCCGAACCGCCCCGCCAAGTTGGTCATGCGCACGTTGGGGCAGGCAAAGGCGCTCGCTTTCATTGGCAACGCGACGTGGATGTCCGACTACGCCTTCCAGTCGCCGTTGAAACTGGCGTTGAAGGTAGACGATGCGGCAGGGGGGCCGCGCTCCTATGCGATTTCCACAAACGAGTCGGCGTTCAGCGAAATCGTGCTCGACATCCCCGGCGGCTCGATTCGCAATCCCGAAACGCGCCTGACGCTTTTCGGCGATCATCTCGTCTGCGCGTATTGGCTGTATCAACCGGAGACGGCCGTCGCGGTTGAAAAATAGACCAAATGGTGGACAAGACGCGCGGACGGTTTTTTGGTGTAATGTCCTCGGGTTAAATGGGCGATAGGCCTGTGACCAACGATTTTACGGGGAGAGGCATGCATATCATTGTCTGTGTCAAACAGGTTCCGAATACGGCCAACGTCCGTATCAATCCGGAAACCAACACGCTGATGCGCGAGGGGGTTGAGAGTATCATGAACCCCTTCGACGAGTATGCCCTCGAGGAGGCGCTGCGGCTCAAGGACGCGCACGGCGCGCGCGTCACGGCAGTCACCATGGGGCCGCCCCAGGCCGATGCGGTGCTGCGCGAGGCCATGGCCCGGGGCGCGGACGACGGCGTGCTGCTCACGGACCGCGCGTTCGCAGGGGCCGACACGTTGGCGACCTCCTATGTGCTCGCCCAAGCCATCAAGAAGGTCAACGCCAAGCCCGATCTCGTCCTGTTCGGCAAGCAGGCGATCGACGGCGACACGGCGCAGGTCGGTCCGGGCGTTTCGGAATTTTTGGGCTTCCCGTTGGTCACCTATGTCAAATCCCTGCGGATCGAGGGCGACACCTTTCGCGTCGCGACGCAGACGGACGAAGGCGTCAACGTGATCGAGGGGCGAATGCCGGCGGTGATGACGGTGGTCAAGGAAGCCTCGACTCCGCGCTTCGCGACGCTCAGCGGCTGGATCGCCGCCAAGCGCGCGCCGATTTCCCGCTGGGGGGCGGCGGATGTCGGCGCGGCCGCTGAGTCGTGCGGTCTCGGAGGATCGCCCACCAAAGTGGTCAAAATTTTTGCGCCGCCCGTTAAGACGGGTGGCATCCGCATGGACGGGCGCAAGGAGCCTTCCGTCGCGATCCATGCCATTCTCAAGGTTCTGCACGAGAAAGGGGTTGCCTGAGCCATGGCCGAAACGCCGATCCATATCGATCCCTCGAAGTGCAAAGGGTGCAAGAAGTGCATCACCGCCTGCCCGTTCGACGCGCTGTACATGGACGGCAAACTGGCCGTGGTGAAGCCGGACGAGTGCCGGGTCTGCAACGCCTGCGTGAAGGCGTGCCCGTTCAAGGCGATCTCGTCCCGTCCGGCGGAGTCGGCCGGGACGGCCGATCTGTCCGCCTTCAAGGGCGTCTGGGTTTTCGCGGAGCAGCACGGAGGCAAAGTTCGTGAGGTGGCCTACGAGTTGCTCTCGACGGGGCGCCGTCTGGCGGACGACCGGGGCTGCGAGCTGGCCGCCGTGGTGCTGGGGCAATGCGTCTCGGATTCGGTTGCCCACCTGATCGCGGCCGGGGCCGACAAGGTGTACGTCGCGGACCAGCCCGAACTGGCCGAGTATGAAGCGAACGTCTATACCGACGCCCTGAGCCAGCTCATCGCCAAGTACAAGCCCGAGGTGGTCTTGGCCGGTGCCACGGCGATTGGTCGGGCCTTTGCCGCCAAGGTCGCCGTGCGCGAGCGTACGGGGCTGACGGCCGACTGCACGGCGCTCGCGATCGACAGGCAGACCGGCCTGCTGCATCAGACCCGTCCGGCGTTCGGCGGCAACATCATGGCGACGATCATGACGCCGAAACATCGCCCTCAGATGGCCACCGTGCGCCCGAAGGTGTTCAAAATGTCGACGCCCGACCCGAAGCGCAAGGGGATGGCGTTGGCGGAGGCCCTCACGCTGGTGGCGCCGAGTACGCGGATCGTGAAATCTTCGCGCAACGCGTCGACCGTCAACATCGCCGAGGCCGAGGTCATCGTGGCGGGCGGCCGCGGCATCAAGAAGGCGGAAAACTTGGAGTTGTTGCGGCGCTTGGCCGAATTGCTCGGCGGCGTCTTGGGCGTGTCGCGCGCTTGCGTCGACGCCGGTTGGATTTCGCCGGCGCACCAGGTGGGGCAGACCGGTAAGACCGTGTGCCCCAAGCTTTATTTGTCGTTCGGCATTTCGGGCGCGATCCAGCACTTGGAGGGCATGCGCGCCTCGGACACCGTCATCGCGGTGAACACGGACCCGAACGCGCCGATCTTCGATGTTGCCGATCTGGGCATCGTGGGCGACCTCTTCGAGATCGCCCCGCTGTTGATCGAGGCGCTGGAATCGAGAAAATGATTGTGGGGGAGCGGCTTCTATGGCGGGTACGAAAAATGTGATTCAGACCGATATCCTTTGCGTCGGCGCGGGCATCGCCTCGCTCTCGACGGCGCTGGCTCTGTTGCGCGCATTGAAGGCGCGGGGAGCTGCGGCGCTGCCCCGCGTGACGATCCTTGAGAAGGGGCGCAGCGTGGGCAACCACGTGCTTTCCGGTGCGGTGATCGACCCCGAAGGTTTCGCGGGGTTGCTGACGGATGAGGAAATCGCCAAGATGCCGATCGAGGCCCGCGTTTCCAAAGAGTCGTTCCACATGCTGTTCGACGCCGGGCGGTCGATGCGGATACCTTGGGTTCCGCCGATGATGCAGGCGCACGGTTTTCCCGTCGGTTCGCTGACGAAACTCACGCAATACTTCGCGCAGCTTTGTGAAAAAGAAGGCGCCGAGGTCTACACCGGTTTCGCGGCGGTCGAGCTGGTCGAGGACTCCAAGGGACGGATCGTCGGCGTGCGGACGGGCGACAAGGGCGTCGACCACCAATGCCAGCCGAAGTCCAATTTCTCGGCGGGCGAGGAAATCCGCGCCAAGGCCGTCGTGCTGGGCGAGGGAGCCTGCGGCATCCTGACCGACAAGCTGATCGCCCGCAAGGGACTCGCAGGTCGGCGCGGCCAGTCTTACGCGATCGGCATCAAGGAAGTCGTCGAAATTCCGGCCGACGAGTCGCGCGTCGGCGAGATCGCGCACACGTTCGGTTATCCTTCGGACTGGGCGACCTACGGCGGCGGTTTCGTCTACCACGTGTCGCCCACGCAGGTGATGATCTGCTTCGCCTACGCGTTGGACTACGCGCATCCCGAGACGGACCCTCACGCGCTCTTCCGCCAATTCAAGGCGCATCCCGCCGTGGCCGGACACATCGCCGGCGGCAAGTCGGTGGCGTACGGAGCCAAGGTCATCCCCGAGGGCGGTTACTATTCGGTTCCGCAGGTGGTGGCCGACGGCGCGCTGATCGTGGGCGACGGCGCAGGGCTCGTGGATACGCTGCGCATCAAGGGCGTCCACATTGCCATGCAGTCGGGGCGCGCCGCAGCCGAGACGCTGGCCGACTGCTGGACGAGGAACGACTTCTCGCTTGAGGCGCTCAAGCCCTACGACGGGAGGCTGAAGGCGACGACGGGGTGGAAGCAGCTCAAGCGCGTGAAGAACGTGCGGGCGCCGTTCTCGACGAATCTGATTCTGGGGGTGTTGAGCGCGGGTTGCGCGTGGGCCACCCGCGGCGCGATCCCGTTCTGGCCCGTGCCGATGGAGCCCGACGACGAGGCTCTTCTGCCGCTCAAGGGCGGACGGGTCAAGCCGGCCGCAATTCTTCCGGCCAGCCCGACATCACCGGACCGCTTGACGGACGTGTTCCTGTCCGGTACGATTCACGATGAAGACCAACCGTGCCACCTGAAGATTCGCGATCGTTCGACGTGTGCGGCATGCGTCACCAAGTATGGCGCGCCGTGTCAGCGGTTCTGTCCGGCCGAGGTGTACCGGTTGGAGGACGGCCACATCCATGTGGACTTCTCCAACTGCCTGCACTGCAAGACCTGTCAGATCAAAGACCCGTATCAGAACATCGAATGGACCTTCCCGCAGGGCGGGGATGGTCCCCGGTATACGCGTATGTGATGGATTTCGAAATCGCACTACAAAACGCACAAGGAAAGAAACATGGACCTGTCACTCAACCGCAGGGAGTTCATTAAGACTACGGCCGCGGCGGCCGCAGTCCTGCCGACGTTCAGCGTGTTGGCGCAGAAAAAGGCCGAGACGATCGGCCCCGAAGACGACCAGGTCAACGTGGCCGTGATCGGTTACGGCGCCGAGGGCGAGATTTTGACTGACGCCGCCATGAAGATTCCCGGCGTGCGCTTCAGAGCGGTTTGTGACATTTGGCCCTATCGCCAGAAGCTTGCCCGCGGCCGTCTGCGGTCTCTCGGCCACGACGTCAACATCTACGAAGACTACCACGAGATGCTGGACAAGGAAGACAAGAACATCGACTGCGTGATCATCGCCACGCCCGACTGGATGCACGCCGAACACACCTGCTACTGTCTGGAGCACGGCAAGCACGTCTACTGCGAGAAGGAAATGTCCAACCGCCTCGAAAAGGCGAAGACCATGGTGCTGGCCCAGCGCAAAACCGGCAAGATCCTGCAGATCGGCCATCAGCGCCGCTCCAACCCGCGCTACATGCACGCGATCAACCGCGTCATTCGCGAAGCCAACATGCTCGGCCGCGTGACCCACGCCTACGGTCAGTGGAATCGCTCGGTCGCGCCTTTCCTCAAAGAAGGTGCCCGCTTGGACATCCCGATCGAGACGCTCCAGAAGTATGGCTACGAGAACATGGAGCAGTTCCGCAACTGGCGCTGGTTCGACAAGTACGGCGGCGGCCCGATGGTCGACCTCGGCTCGCACCAGATCGACCTCTTCTTCTGGGCGTGGGGCTGCCAGCCGGTTTCGGTCACGGCCATCGGCGGCAACGACTACTACAAGCGCCAGATGAACGACAACGTGATGGCGATGTATGAGTTCAAGACGAAAGAGGGCCTGATCAACCGCGCCTACTACCAAGTGCTCACGACCTCCAGCCGCGGCGGCTTCTACGAGCAGTTCATGGGCGAGAACGGCTCGCTCACCATCTCCGAGATCGCGGCGCGCGGCAACACCGTGCAGCGCGAAGTGCGCAGCAACGGCCCCGAGGAGTCGCAGTGGGTCGAGTTCGCCAAGCAGGGCCTCGTCGTGCAGCCCAAGAAGGTCGTGGCCCGCGAGGTGACCAGCAACGTCGCGATCGACGCGCGCGTCACCGCGGCCGCCGACGGCTGGCCGCTGCCCGTCGACCTGCTGAAGCCCGCGCACATGCCTCACCTCGAGAACTTCTTCCTCGCCGTGCGCCGCAACAAGCCCGAGCTGCTGAACTGCCCGGCCGACCTCGCCTACGAGTCCGCCGTTGCGGTGCTGGCCGCCAACAAGTCGGTCGCCGAGCGCAAGACGATCTACTTCAAGCCGGAAGAGTTCCAAGTGTAATTAACCGGGTCTTCTCAGGACTCATAGGGCCTCTCATGAAAAGTCTTCTTTCGATCACATTGGTCTGCGCGGCGGCTTCGGCCTTCGCGACGACCGCGTCGCACTGGGATGGGGGGCGCAACACGCCGGTCCACCGTCTCGCCCTGAAGGACGAGGCCGGCGACACCATCGCGCCCGGCGACCTGAATGCGCAGCCCGTCAGCACGAAGCAGACGTGCGGCCAATGCCACGACTACGAGGCGATCGCCTCCGGGTGGCACTTCAACATGTCCTCCACGAACGCCGCCGCCGGCCGCCCCGCCCAGCCGTGGTTTCTGATCGACCCCGTCACGGGATCGCAGATCCCCATGGGCATGCGCGGCTGGCCCGGGACCTATAAGCCCGCCGCGCTCGGCATGTCCAACTGGGAGTGGGTCTCTGCGTTCGGCCGCCACATGCCCGGCGGCGACGCCGCGGATCCGGCCGACCTGTACGCCGAAGGCGGGCCGCACGCCCGCTGGGACGTGTCGGGGCCGATCGAGGTCAACTGCTTCGTCTGCCACAGCCGCAGCCACGGGTACGACCACAGCGAGTGGGTGCGCCTGATCGCGCGCCAGAACTTCCGCTGGGCCGCCACCGGCGCGCTCGGTCTGGGCGAGGTGCTCGGCATGGGCTCCCGCGTCCCCGACTACTGGAACTCGCTGCGCGGCCCCAACAAGGACGACAAGGTCTTTGCGGTTCCGCCGAGCGTGAACTACGATAAGCGCCTGTTTGACGCCAAGGACCGGACGGTGCTCGACGTGGGCGCCCCTCGCAACGAGAACTGCCTGAACTGCCACTCGACCTCGCAGGCCGGCATGCCGCACCAGGACATCGACGGCGACGTCCACCTGCGCGCCGGCATGTCCTGCACCGACTGCCACGCCAACGGCGAGGACCACGCCATCGCGCGCGGCAACGAGCAGGACGCGGCTTCGGCGTGTTGTCCGATCAAGGACAAGACCCGCGCCTCCGCGAGCTGCGTGGGCTGCCACATGGGCTCCGACAAGGTCCGGGCCGGCCGCTTCGGCGCGCCGTTGCCCAAGCACGTCGGCATCCCGACCAGCCACTTCAAAGAGCTGAGCTGCACGGCCTGCCACTCGGGCGTCACCGAGGGCGGCAAGATCGCCCAGGTCCGCACCTCGCGCGCCAACCGCATGGGCGTCTATGGCCGCGCGCGCTGGGCCACCCCGCAGCCCTTCATCCTCGAACCCGTCTTCGTGCGCAACGACCAAGGCAAGATCGAACCGCGTCGTATGGCGTGGCCCGCCTTCTGGGGCACGCGCGATGAGAAGGACGCCGCCAAGCTGACGCCGATCCGCCCCGAGACGGTTTCGGCCTGCTGCCAGGACCTCCTCGACGTGCGCGAGCAGGTGGGCGCTTTGCTGGCGACGCTGGCCACGGACCCGAACATCCCCGGCACGCCGGTGTTGGCGGTTGACGGCGCGCTCTTCAAGGCCAACGCCGACAAGGTCACGCAACCCGACGGCGAGGCCGCCGGCCAGAGCGGCATCACGTGGATGTACCACCTGCCCGACGGCAAGACGGTTTCAGCCATTCCCAACTATGCGCCGGGTGCCGACTTGGAGAAGATGAAAGACGAGGAGATCGCCCGGTACCAGGCGGCCGAGAAGACCTTCAACAACCTGCTCCAGACGCTCGACGCGAGTCCGTTGTCGAAGGGACGCTACGGCGCGATCGCGCTGGGCGACAAGGTCTATTACCGCGGCGGCAACAACGACGCCGTGATCGCCACCAACCTGTCCTCCAAGGTCGCGCAGCCCACCGCCGGCTGGTTCGCCGACGGCGCGTTCACATCCCTCGTGACCGAGTACGTCGCCCGCAACGTCAAGGCGCTGTCGGGCACCGAGTGTACGCTGACCGAAGAGATGGTCGCCGCCGGCCTCAAGTGCCTCGCGGAGCAGGGTCAGAAGCGCGCGGTTTACGTGGCGCACGGCCAAGTGTGGGAACTCGGCGCCGACGGCAATCTGGCCGCGAAGGTCGAGAAGGCCGCCGAGGCGGTCTCGTGGGCGGTCGGGCACGACGTGCGCGCCGCCCGCTTGGCGCGCGGCGCCAAGCCGGTCAAGTGCGCGGACTGCCACACGGTCGGCTCCGACTTCTTCTTCGCGAAGGTCGAGTCCACCGGCCCGCTGCTGACGGCGCACAAGCTGGTCAAGGCCCAGCACGAATGCATGTCGCTCAGCGGCAGCTACAACAAGGTGTTCGGAACGACCTTCCTGATGCGGCCGGTCTTCAAGATCTTCCTCTGGGTGGTCTTCGGCATCGTCCTGCTGGTGGCGCTGGCCTTCGTGGCCGCAGCGGTTCCCGCCGTGCTTGCCAACGGCTCGATTCCGTACGGCAAGCCCGCCGAGAAACTGTTGGCGATGATCGACCGGTTGGCCGCCGTCGGCCTCTGCGTCGCGAGCGGCTACCTCGGGCTGTCGGGCCTGGCGGGTTGGTTCCTGCACCTGCTGACCGGCTACCTGCTGATCTTCCACATGGTGGCGGGCGGCCTCTTCGCGGTCTGTCTCCTGGCCCTCATCTGGTTCCGCGGCGCGAAGCGTTTGGCGAATCCGAAGCGCAACGTGCTGTGGATGCTGGTGCTCCTGTTGGGCGCCGCCGTGGTCTTCTCGGCGGTCGCGCCGATGATGACGTGGATGGGCACCGGCTGGCAGCAGACCCTGATGTGGATGCACCGCTGCTGCTCGATGTCCTTCATCGCCGTGTCGGCGTGGATGCTGCTCTCCGGCGGCAGGAAAGAGTGAGCCGAATGAATCGATGGAGTCGACTGGATCGATGCGTTCGATTCTGTCGATTCCATCGAGACTGATCTTTGAAAATGACGCCAGTCGTCCACAGGTTTGCGCACCAGGCCATGTCGACCGTGTTCGAGGTGATGCTGGTGTCGGATGACGCGCAGGTCGCGGAGAGCGCGGCCTACAGCGCCTTCCAGAAGGTGGACCGGCTGGAGGAACAGATCAGCCGCTTCCT
>Ga0172375_10009859_pt1 | contig 12490 bp, 8 predicted proteins | sample LakKiv1m_FD_114537 | JGI IMG/M metagenome (GOLD analysis project Ga0172375, IMG submission 114537) | Freshwater microbial communities from Kabuno Bay, South-Kivu, Congo - kab_092012_11.1m | ecosystem: Environmental > Aquatic > Freshwater > Lake | place: Democratic Republic of the Congo... | reverse complement strand
GTGTGACCGCGGACATTGTGAAGAAATACATCCAGCGACACGAGGAGGAGGCAACCAACCAGCCTGAGCTTTTCTAGCGAAAGGCTGGCGAAGCCCCGCCTTTCAAGGCGGGGAGGATCACTTCCGGATACGGCCGGCAAAGTCGTGCTGGTCGACTTCTGGGCGTCGTGGTGCGGGCCGTGCAAGCAGTCGTTCCCGGTGATGGACAAGCTCTACCAGGAGTACAAGGACAAGGGATTGCTGATCGTTGCCATCAGCGTGGATGAGGACAAGAAGGACATGGAGAAGTTTCTGAAAGAGCATGCCGTGACGTTTACGATCGTGCGCGATGCCGAACAGAAGCTGGTGGAATCGGTGAACATCGAGGCCATGCCGACGTCCTTCCTGTTGGACGGCCAGGGCAAGATCGTGGCGATCCATCGAAAGTACGAGGGCAAGGAGACCGAGGACCAACTGCGGAAGGAGATTGAGGAACTGTTGGGTCTCCAGAAAGGGGACAAGACCCAATGAAGCGGCTCTTCCTGTTGATACTGCTGATCGCCCTGCCGGCGTGTCTCTCGTCGTGTGCGAACGTCAAGCCCTGGCAGCGGGGCCATCTGGCGGACTATGGCATGCGGCCGGACCGCGACGGCCTGGATGTCAGTCTGCGCGAACACATCTTCTTTACCCGCGAGGCGGCGGCCGGCGGGCGAGGCGTTGGCGGCGGCGGTTGCGGGTGCAATTGACGCGTCGCGTGGAACCCAGGCCGAAATAGTCCACGGCTAGTTGATAATATCCTTGTATTATTACATTCATAATGTATAGATCGCCTAGTATTTATACATGAAGAGAAGAATAGAACAGGAGCTCAAGCAGTGGATGGTTCGGAAGAACCGAAAGCCGCTGCTTGTGCGCGGGGCGAGGCAGGTAGGCAAGACATTCTCTATCAAGGAGTTCGGCGGTAAGCACTTCAAGAATATTGTGCTTCTGGATCTCGAAAGGCAGCGAAGGGTGCACGCCATCTTCGCTGGCGACCTTGGTGCCAATATCATATTGCCGCAAATTGAAGCACAAGCGGCCCAGCGCATTCTGCCCGGCGAAACACTGCTATTCCTGGATGAGATTCAGGCGTGTCCCCGCGCTCTCATGGCGTTGCGCTATCTCCATGAGCAGAAGCCGGAGCTCCATGTCATTGCGGCCGGGTCCTTGCTCGAATTCGCGATGACGGATATCTCCTTTCCGGTCGGCCAGGTGGAGTCAGTCTGGTTGCACCCGATGGCGTTCTCCGAGTTTCTGGTCGCGCGAGGAGAAGATATTCTGGATCAACAGCGGCCGGATTTGAACGCGACCCGCCCGTTGCCCGAGGCGACTCATCAGAAACTGCTCGATCAGCTCCGGTACTATTTCATTGTCGGTGGCATGCCGGAAGCCGTCAAGACGTGGATGGACAGCAACTCCCTTCTGGAGACGGCCAGGGTCCACCAGACTCTGTCCGAAACCTACCAGGAGGATTTCGCCAAGCATGCCGGCAGAGCGGACAAAGATTGCCTGACGCGCGTGTTCGAACAGATGCCGACGCGTGTCGGCGAGCAACTGAAATACAGCCGCCTCTATCCCGAAAAGCGAGTCGAGACCATCAAGTCGGCCTTGCATGTGCTGGAGCGCGCGCTTGTGGTTCGCCGAGTGACCTCGACCGCTGCCCAAGGCCTGCCGCTGGGCGCCGGTATTTCGGAGAAAGTGTTCAAGTGCGTGTTTGTGGATATCGGCCTCATGCGGCACATCAACGGGATGACCGCCGACTCCATCCTGAACGAGAAAGACCTTCTGAACACATTTCGCGGCCGCATGGCGGAGCAGTTTCTCGGTCAGGAGCTGCTGGCCGAACGGCGGGGGTCGGAGAACGGCAAGCTCTACTATTGGGCGAGAGCAAAACGCGGCAGCAACGCGGAAGTGGACTATGTGATGGTCCGGGATGGCAAGGTGTTCCCGGTGGAGGTCAAGAGCGGGCCCGCCGGGAAACTTCACAGTCTTCGTCTCTTTCTCGATGAACACCCTGCTTCTTCAATGGGTTTCGTGTTCAATACATCGAACGTTCAGGATCGCGTCGACCCCAAGATCAGGTTCCTCCCTCTTTACGCACGGCTGGTCGACGGGTGAAGTTTCCTGCCGCTGCTCCGAAAAAGTCCCGATTTTAGCCCTTGCGCGGGTCCCGGGGTTCCTCTATAGTCGCCGGTTTTCTCAGGTAAAGGTTCGTCGTCTCCGCACCTTGGGGTGTGGAAGTCAGGCGGCGACAGGCTGAAACAAGCCTGGGCCGGGCTCTCTCGCCCCCTTCGACGGGGTGAATGCGCGGCCGGGCGACCTCGGTACGGTTCCGAAGGTCGGGACAAGCCGGGGTTTAACCGGGTATGGCGGAGTTCGATGTATCTTCTGGGTACAATACGAGATATCCCGCCCGAAGGTCAGTCAAGTCAGGGGCGGTGAGCTCCAGTCGGTGAAATATGGAAGAAACTAAAGCACAGCAGAAGAAGCATGTGGATTACGACCTGAAACAGTTCAGCGGCGACGACAGGGCCGAGATGGCGAAGATGTACGAGGAGACCATCAAGAACTTCGTCGAAGGATCCATCGTGTCGGGAACGATCCTCGAAGTGCGCAGCAACGAAGTCCTCGTGGACATCGGTTACAAGTCCGAAGGCGTCATCGCGGGTAGCGAGTTCGGCGATCTCTCCAAGGTCAAGGTCGGCGACAAGCTCGATGTCCTGCTGGACCAGATTGAAGACGACAACGGGATGGTGATCCTCAGCAAGGAGAAGGCAGACCAGAAACTCCGCTGGGACCGCGTCCTGGTGAACTACAAAGAAGGCAGCGTCATCAAGGGGGTCATCAAGAGCGTCGTTCGCGGCGGCCTGATCGTGGACATCGAGGGCGTGGACGCCTTCTTGCCCGGTTCGCAGATCGATGTGATGCCGGTGCGCAATACCGGCGCCTACATCGGCCAGGAGCACGAATTCAAGGTCATCAAGATCAGCACCGAGCGGCGGAACATCATCCTGTCGCGTCGCGAGCTCATCGAAGAGCGGCTGAAGAAAAAGAAGAAGGAGCTGCTGGCGACGATTCAGGCGGGCCAGATCCGCAAGGGCGTGGTCAAGAACATTACGGATTTCGGCGTGTTCGTGGACTTGGATGGCATGGACGGCCTGCTGCATATCACCGATATGAGCTGGGGCCGGATTCGTCACCCCTCCGAAATGGTGTCCGTCGGCCAGGAGCTCGAAGTCACGATTCTGGAAGTGGACCAGAAGAAGGAGCGCGTCTCCCTCGGTCTCAAGCAAACCAGCGAGAATCCCTGGGCGAACATCGAACAGAAGTACCCGGTGGGCAGCCGTCTGCGCGGCAAGATCGTCAACCTGGTTCCGTACGGCGCGTTTGTCGAACTGGAACGCGGCGTCGAAGGCCTCGTGCACGTGTCCGAGATTTCCTGGACGAAGCGCGTGGCACGCGCCTCGGATGTGCTCTCCATGGGCGACGAAGTGAGCGTCGTCGTGCTGAACATCAACAAGGAAGAGCAGAAGATCGCGCTCGGCATCCGCCAGACCGAGGACAACCCCTGGGACACCGTCCAGGAGCGGTACCCGGTCGGTTCGCGTGTGTCCGGCACGGTTCGCAACTTCACGTCGTACGGCGCCTTCGTGGAGCTGGAAGACGGCATCGACGGCATGATCCACGTTTCGGATATGTCGTGGACGCGGAAGATCAACCATCCGTCCGAAGTTCTGGAGAAGGGCCAGAAGGTGGAAGCGGTCGTGCTGGAAGTCAATCCCCAGCAGAATCGCATCAGCCTCGGCCTGCGCCAGGCGCAGGAAGATCCCTGGAACACCATCGCGGCGCGCTACAAGGTCGGCCAGAAGGTCAAGGTCAAGGTCTCCAAGGTGGCCACGTTCGGCGCGTTCGTCGAGATCGAGGAGGGGATCGACGGTCTCGTCCATATCTCCCAGATCAGCGATCAGCACGTCGAGAAGGTCAAGGACGTCCTCGACGTGGGCACGGAAGTCGAAGCCCGCATCATCCGGATCGACCGCGCGGAGCGGCGTATCGGCCTCAGCATCAAGGCCGTCTCGATGCCGGACGAGGAGTTCGAGAAACAGCAGGACGTGATTATGGAAGGGCTGAAGCCGGGCGAAGACATGGTGGACCTGGCCGGTGCGTTCGACGAAGCCCTGGGCCTCAGCGGGACCCCCAGCGAAGAGTGGCGGCCCGGCGAGAAGAAGGCCAAGAAAGAGGACACTCCGGAGAAGAAGGAAGAAGAACCGAAGAAAGAAGAGCCCAAGTAGGCTGACATGCCTCGAGCAGGATAGAAACCGAAGGGCGTCCCGACCGCGAAACGGCGGGACGCCCTTCTTATTGATGGAGTCATTTCCGTGAACAATGTGGTCGAGATTCTGAAGGCGCGAGGGCTGTTCGAAGACGCCTCGGCGCCCGACGTCGAGAAGAAGGTCGCGACGCCCGTCACGGTCTACGCGGGATTCGATCCCACCTCGTCCAGTCTGCAGGTTGGCAACTTTGTCACCATCATGGTGCTGGCGCATTTCCAGCGGTGCGGGCACAAGGTGATCGGCCTGGTGGGCGGCGCCACCGGCATGATCGGCGACCCGTCCGGGAAGTCGGAAGAGCGCAACCTGCTGACGCGCGAACAGGTGGAGGCCAACCTGGAGGGCATCCGGGAGAACCTGTCGCGGTTCTTGGATTTCAAGCATCCGACGGCCCCGGCGCGGCTCGTGAACAACATGGACTGGATCGGCAAGTTCAGCTACGTCGATTTCCTGCGCGATGTGGGGAAGCACTTCCGCATGGGCATCATGCTCAGCAAGGAGTCGGTCAAGAAGCGGCTCGAAGGCGACGCGGGCATGAGCTACACGGAATTCAGCTACCAGCTCCTGCAGGCGTACGATTTTCTGCATCTCTACGACACGGCCGGGTGCACGGTTCAGGTTGGCGGGTCTGACCAGTGGGGCAACATCACGGCCGGCACCGATCTCGTGCGAAAACTGCGCGGGGCCGAGGCCTATGGCATCACGTTCCCGCTGGTCTGCGATAGCACGGGCGCCAAGTTCGGCAAGAGCGCCGGCAACGCGATCTACCTGGACCACCGGATGACGTCGTACTACGACTTCTACCAGTTCTTCTTCCGCGTGGCGGACGCGGACGTCATCCGGTTCCTCAAGATCTTCACGTTCCTGCCGCTCGAGGACATTGCGGGGCTGGCGGAACAGGTCAAGAAGGAGCCGGAGAAGCGGGCGGCGCAAACGCGCCTGGCCGAGGAACTCACCCGGGTGGTTCACGGCGAGCACGGCCTGCAGGTGGCTCGCAAGGCGAGTTCCGTGCTATTCGGCGAGTCCATGGACGGCATGAACGCGGAGGATCTGCTGGGCGTGTTTGCCAACGTGCCGTCGATCGACCTGCCGCAGGCCAAGGTCGTGGGGCAATCGTTCGTGGAACTGGCGGCATCGGCCGGGCTCTGTAAGAGCAAGAGCGAAGCCCGGCGGCTTGCCGAGAAGGGCGGACTGTACGTCAACAACCGCCGCGTCGAAGGCATCGACATCAAGGTGGGACCTTCCGACATCGTGGACGGCCGGGTTTTGGTGCTCCGGTCCGGCAAGAAGACCTTCCACCTGGTCAAGGTGAGTTGATCTCAGACTCCCGAGCTGGCCGCGCGACTGGGTGACAACCGCTTGACATAACTTGACGGCCGTGTGACGCACCGAGTAGAGTCTCTCCTATGAACAAATCCCTCAATCTCGCCCGGCTGGAGGACGCATTGATCCGGGCCGGGATGAATCAGGCGGACTTGGCGGCTCGACTGAAGGTCTCGCGGGAAGCGGTATCGAACTGGATGCGGGGTGAATCGTTTCCGCGGCCGGATAAACTGATTCGCATCGGAATGTCGGTGGGGCTCGAGTTCGACGATCTGGTCGTGACTCGCGATGCCCCGGGCGTCAAGCCGATGGTTGAATATGGAGCAAAGCGCAGATGCGCAAAGCCCGTGGCAAGATCGAAGCGCGGTGACATGAGGGTCGCGGAAGCGGCGGCGACCTATGGCGGGCCAGGTGGCGGTGAGATCGTGCTTTACCGGGCTTCGGACGGAACGGTGAACCTTGACGTGCGGTTGGAGCGGGAGTCGGTCTGGCTGACGCAGGCGCAGATGGCTGAACTCTTTGCGACCGAACGCAGCGTCATCACGAAGCATCTGGGCAACATCTTTCGATCCGGGGAGTTAGATCAGAAAAGCAATGTGCAGAAAATGCACATTACTGGTTCCGATCGACCAGTCTCGTTCTTCAACCTCGACGTCGCGATTTCCGTCGGCTACCGCGTGAACTCCAAACGCGGTACGCAGTTCCGCATCTGGGCCACGCGGGTGTTGCGCGAGCATATCCTGAAGGGGTTCACGGTCAACGAGCGACGACTGAAGGAGCTGAATCAGACCGTCCGGCGGAGAAGGATATCCTGACCCGCGTGGTGGTGAACCTGATCAACCGGCGGAACGAGTAGCGATGGCGATGTGATAAACGCCACTGTCCGGAACATTGACGTTGATGGGTAGAAGTTGAACTTCCGGTTCGCAGGGTCGAGAAGTGCCGGCCGCAGCTTCTTGAACATGTCGGCGGTGCTCGCATCAGGTTCCATCGACGGTGTCTCCGCTAACTTCGCTACGCTCGTCAATGCCCGCGGTGTAGCCCAATTTCCGCAGTTTGGCCGACAGTAACGGCCTGAGGCGTTGTAGATCGGCGGGATAGATGGAGATCAGACGCTTGCCCTCTTGCTGATAGAGCGTTTGTTTCTTGTACATGCTCATCTTGTAGTGCGGCGTGTTCAAGCCCCAATACTCGATATAGACGTCCAGTTCCGGCAGGTAGAAATCCGGGCGAATCTGGAATTCGCCGATGATGCGGAACTTCGCATCGTAGCGGTAGGTCAGTCCATGTGCGGTGAGCCACTCCGCAATGCGGCGTTCGCCTTCGGACTGTACGACCGTGCCATCCCGCGCTTCGATGGTCTTATTCAACTCCACTTGAGTCTCAAAATTGCGCCGTTCCAGAAAGACTTCGTCGAAACATCGGTCGCAGAAAGCGCGCTGAAAGGCCTGGTGTGAACGTGCAAACTCCTCCGCCGTGACCGGCGCGTGGCAGCGTTGACAGCGGTGTTCCGCCTGAGCCGCGGCAAGGCGCAACGCTTCTTCGATGAACTCCATGGCTGACGCGGCGTCCCGGCGGATGTAGTCCTTTGCCGCCGGATTCGCCGCCATATCACGCAGGTCGGGCAGGCAATCCTTAGCCGCCGCGCCATAGGCCTTCAGCGCTTTGATGGCGTACTGCCGCGTTTGATGGTGCGGATCGAGGCGGGTCACCGGCGCCAGCGCCACGACGGCCGCCGCCTGATCCACGCCCATCCAAGCCAATTTTCCCAATGCCGACGCCGCCAGCCGCCGTGCGTTGGCGGAAGACGACCGCAACAATTCCAGCAGTTCTCCAAACGCAGCCACATTGCCTTCACGCCCGATGGTCACCGCGCGGTCGGAAAGCCGCTTCTCAAGTTGTCTGTCCATTGGGTTCTTCATTGCCCGCCATCCGTCACCGCATTGACGCGCGAAGCAAAGTCAGCAAAAAACGGCTCGCTTCGACTGGAAAGCGGGGTGATAGTAGACCCGTCGTATCACGAAGACCACCGGATTCTTGGCCTCTTCACACCGCGGGAAAAGTTGGCTGGACAGGGTTTCTTCCGCTGGGCTATAAGATTGGGTTCGCGAGGAGGCGGAAAAGACCGCCCACGGCGGGCAAACAGCCATGAGCAAAGACTGCATTCTTATTTCCGGGGCGCGGGAGCACAACCTGCAGAACATCACGGTCAGGATCCCGCGCGACAAGCTCACGGTCATCACCGGCCTGAGCGGGTCCGGCAAGTCTTCCCTGGCGTTTGATACGCTCTATGCGGAAGGGCAGCGGCGCTACGTCGAAAGCCTCTCCGCCTATGCGCGCCAGTTCCTGGACCAGATGCAGAAGCCGGATGTGGACCACATCGAAGGCCTGTCGCCGGCCATTTCCATCGAACAACGCGCGGCCGGTTCGAATCCCCGTTCCATCGTGGCCACCTCGACGGAGATCCACGATTACCTCCGCCTGCTCTACGCCAACATCGGCAAGGCGCATTGCCCCAAGTGCGGGCGCCCGGTCCGGCGCCAGAGCGCGCAGGAGATCGTGGAGCAATTGCGGGACCTGCCGCCCCGGACCAAGGTGTCGATTCTTGCGCCGCTGGTGCGCGGCCGCAAGGGGCGGCACGAGGACGTCATCGATTCGATCCGCCAGCAGGGCTTTGTGCGGGTCCGCGTGGACGGCGAAATCCACGAGATCGAAAGCGTGCCGGAGCTCGACAAGAAGAAGAGCCACACCATCGAGTCTGTGGTGGACCGTCTGATCATCACCGACAAGATCACATCGCGCCTGACGGACTCCGTGGAGCTGGCCCTTAAACAGGGAGGCGGGATGCTGATTGTCCTGCATCAGCCGGAGAACGGAACGGCGTGGAAGGAGCTGCTCTTTTCCGAGAAGAACGCCTGCCCGGACTGCCGAATCAGCTTCGAGGAGTTCAAGCCGCATTCGTTCTCGTTCAATAGCCCGTACGGGGCCTGCCCGACGTGCAGCGGGCTGGGGACCCGGCTGGTGTTCGATAGGGAACTGATCGTGCCCGACAAGAACCTGTCACTGGAGGCGGGCGCGGTCAAGGCCTGGCGCCGTGGCGGCCGGCGGCTGATTCTCTACTACAAGCATCTCCTGCGCTCCGTGGCGAAACACTACAGGGTCTCGCTCGATACACCGTTCAAGGATCTGGATCCGGAGTTTGTGAACATCCTCATGAACGGGTCCGGCGACGAGGAAGTCGAGAGCGGCTACTGGCGCGGCGGCGCCTATCATCGCCTGATGAAGCCCTTCGAAGGCGTGATCCCCAACCTCATGCGTCGCTACGAAACCACGGACAGCGACTTCACCCGTCAGCGGCTTCGCGACTCGATGAGCTACCAATTCTGCCCGGATTGCCGCGGTGCCCGCCTGAAGCCGGAGGTGGCCGCGTGCACGGTCGGCGATACGTCCATCGTGGATGTCACGCGCATGTCGCTTCGGAAGGCGATGGAGTTCTTCACGCAACTCCAGCTCACCGAGCAGGAGAAGAAGATCGCGAACGAAGTGCTCAAGGAAATCAACCGGCGGCTCCGGTTCCTGGTGGAGGTGGGGCTGGACTACCTGACGCTGGACCGCGAGAGCGGGTCGCTCTCCGGCGGCGAGGTGCAGAGGATCCGGCTGGCCACCCAGATTGGCTCCGGCCTCGTGGGCGTGCTCTACGTGCTGGATGAGCCGACGATCGGTCTGCACCTGCGCGACAACGAGCGCCTGATCCGCATGCTGAAGGAACTTCGCGACCTCGGCAACACCGTCGTGATCGTCGAGCACGACGAGCAGACGATCCGCGAGGCCGACTACGTGATCGACCTGGGACCCGGCGCGGGCCGTCATGGCGGGCGAGTGATCTCGGCCGGGACGGTCACCGAGCTGCTGGCGAGCCCGCATTCGCTGACAGCGCGGTTCTTGAACAACAACATGAAGATCTATGTTCCGACGTCGAGGAAGAAACCGGAGAAGGCGCAGCTCCGGATCATCGGCGCGGCGGAGAACAACCTGAAGAACATCGAGGTCGTCTTCCCGCTCGGCTTGCTGATCTGTGTCACGGGCGTGTCGGGCAGCGGTAAGAGCACGCTCGTGGACGACATCCTGCGGCGCGCCCTGTTCCGCCATTTCTACGATTCGAAAGAGAAACCGGGCAAGTACCAGAAGATCCTGGGGATGGACAAGCTGGACAAGGTGATCCTGATCGACCAGTCGCCGATCGGTCGGACGCCGCGCAGCAACCCGGCAACCTACACGGGAGCCTTCACCCATATCCGCGCCCTGTTCGCCGAGGTGCCGGCGGCCAAGGTGCGCGGCTTCGGGCCCGGGCGATACAGCTTCAACGTCAAAGGCGGCCGCTGCGAAACCTGCAAGGGCGACGGCATCCTGCGGCTGGAAATGCACTTCCTGCCGGATGTGTATGTTCCCTGCGAGCAGTGCGGCGCGTTGCGCTACAACAAGGAAACGCTGGAAATCCGCTACAACGGCAAGAATATCGCCGAAGTGCTGGCCATGACGGTGGACGAGTCGCTGGAGTTCTTCCGGAACATTCCTTCCATCGAACGGAAGCTGCGCACACTATCCGAAGTCGGACTTGGCTACTTGCAATTGGGGCAGTCTGCCACTACTCTTTCCGGTGGGGAGGCGCAACGTATCAAGCTTTCGGCGGAGCTGAGCCGGAAGGCGACGGGGCGAACGCTTTATCTGCTGGATGAGCCGACGACCGGGCTGCATTTCGCGGATACGCAGAAACTCCTCCAGGTGCTCCAGCGGCTGCGGGACGCCGGGAACACGGTGGTGGTGATCGAGCACAACATGGATGTGATCAAGACCGCCGATTACCTGATCGACCTGGGTCCGGAGGGCGGGGACGCCGGCGGCGAAGTGGTCGCGACGGGGACGCCCGAAGAAGTGGCGCGATGCGAGCGGTCGTACACAGGGAAGTTTCTCAGGCAGGTTCTGGGATGAAAACGAGACAAGAGAGCGACACGTCGGACCGGCGACATCAGGCGCGCCACCCGGTCCGCGCCATCGCGCTGAGCGGGCTCGTCATCCTCCTGTGCTTCGCGCCCCGGGCGGGTTGGGGGCTTTCCGATCCTCCCGCCGATCCTCAAGCCATTCTCACGGCGGGCAAGGCGGCGTTGGAGGACGGCCTCTACGCCGTGGCACAGAAGCAATTCGAGCTTTACCTCGAGAAGACGGGCGGAACGACCAAGGCCAATGAGGCCGCGATTGTCCTTTTGCTGCGTTCCATTTACCAACAGGGCAAGCCGGCCGAGATCCTCAACCTTCTGAAAGGCAAGCAATGGCCCGACAAGGGCGCGCTCGGCGGAACGGTTCGTTACTGGCGGGCCCTGGCGCTCTACGATACGGGGAAGGTTGACGAGGCGCTGGCCGAGATCAACGATTTCGAGAAACAGTGCGCCGGCAGCGACTACCTGGGCCGGGTGGCGCGACTGAGGGCCTGGTGCTACCTGAAGACCGGCAAGACGGAACCGGCGTTGGCCGAGTTCGCGCGTTTTGACCAGGCCTTTGCCGATTCGCCCGAAGGCCCCGCCAACCTGTTGGAGTGGGGGAAGGCTTTGATCAACGCCGGCCGCCTCGAAGAAGCCCGCCCGGTGCTGGACCGTCTGTCGAAGCACGCGGCGGCCGGGACCCTGGTCAACGACGGCGCCTACTGGCTCGGACAGACGCTGCTCCGGGAGCGGAAATGGGACGATGCGTTCGGGATCCTGGCTCCTCTTGGCGCCAATGAAAACGTGCGGGAAGATTTGAGAGTGGAGGCGATGTTCGCTGTGGCGGAAATTCACGAAGCTCGCACCAACATCGCCGAGGCGGTGGCGGCGCTCAGCAACGGGCTGGCCACGGCGCGCAGCCCCGAGTTGAAGAGAGAAGGAACCTACAACCTCGGACGGCTCTTCCTGGACAACGGCAAGCTCGACGAGGGGGTCCCGCTGCTCAAGTCGTTCATCTCGGCGTCGCCGACCGATCCGCAGGCGGCGGGCGCCCAACTCAAACTGGCGCAGGCGTTGCTCGACCACGCGCGGAGCTCCAACGCGGTGAACGAATTCCAGTACTACCTCGAAACCTTCACCAACAGCGCCGGACAGGCCCAGGCGCGCTTGGGCCGGGGATGGGCCCTTTCCAATATGGGTCGTCACGCCGAGGCGGCGGCGGAGTTCATGAAAGCCTATGGCATGTTCACCGATCCGACGCGCAAGGAACGGTGCCTGTTCAAGGGCGGCGACGCCTATTTTGCCAACGGCCAGTTCAAGCTGGCGGCCGAGACCTATGAGCAAATCATCCACGAGTTTCCGGAGTCCACGCTCCTGCCTAATGTCTTCTTCCAGCTCGGGGAAAGCCTGACCCGCGCGGACGATCCGCAGAAGGCGGAGAAGAAGTTCCAGGAACTGATCGGGAAGTACCCGAACGGCCCGTTCACGGAGGAAGCGTTGTTGCGGCTGGGAGAGATCCGGCGTGTACAGAACCGGCCGCAGGAGGCGCTCGAGGATTTCAACAGGATCATCACGGTGTACACCAACGGCAGCTTCCGGGGGGAGGCGCTGCACAACCGTGGCATGGTGTTCTACAACTTGCTGCGGTTCGGCGAGGCGCGCGACGATTTTGAACAGGTGGTTCGGACGTATACGAACGACATCTGCGCCGAACAGGCCTTCTACATGCGGGGGCTGTGCGACTACGGGATGGGCAAGGACGAACAGGCGCTTGCCCTCTGCCATGAATTCATCAAGCGTTACCCGGCTTCCCGGTGGGCGCCGGACGTCATGTTCTGGATC
>Ga0172375_10009858_pt1 | contig 12491 bp, 13 predicted proteins | sample LakKiv1m_FD_114537 | JGI IMG/M metagenome (GOLD analysis project Ga0172375, IMG submission 114537) | Freshwater microbial communities from Kabuno Bay, South-Kivu, Congo - kab_092012_11.1m | ecosystem: Environmental > Aquatic > Freshwater > Lake | place: Democratic Republic of the Congo... | reverse complement strand
CATTTTCACCTGTATTTGAAAGAGTGTGAGTGGCGATTTAATAACCCGAAACCAGACACACAGCTAAAGCTGTTAAAACAGCTAGTTAAAGAAAGTATTGGCTAGTTATCTAGGACAGCCCCTTATTCTAAGCATATTCATGAATGTTTTTCCAGTGTTATTGATGCAGACAACCATGGCCCGCCACGCCCCTTCAAGTTTTCCAAACCGGATGCCGATGAATAAGGCAAGGGAATCGCGACCGAGGGGAAAACCTTCCACGGAGTACGGCCATGACGCCACGGGAAGCCATAAGAGTTCTGATGCAAAGCCCCTTCTATTTTCGCCTGCTGCTCCGCGAGCGCCGCGTCCTGGTTCGCGACTTCTGCGCCCGCTACACTGCCGGCTAGGCGGAAAGCACGACACCGGGACGCCCGCGTCGCCCGCCAACCCCTTGTCTCTCCGCCCAAAAGTCCGCCCTCGCTCCCCTGCGCTTTTTGTTTGGCATCCCCCGGCAATTGGTTTATAGTCCTTCCGTTTCGTGCGTTCCGGCCGGGCGTTGCCCGCCCGCAGCGCGGCTTTTCGCGTATCCTGTTCCGGGCTTTACGGAATTAAACCCTATAGAAAAAGGAGTAGCGCATGAACATCTTGGTTTTTGGTCCGAATGGCAGCGGTAAAGGCACCCAGGGCGCCATTGTCCAGAAAAAGTACAACATGCCCCACATCGAGAGCGGCGCCATCTTCCGCCAGAACATCGGCGGCGGCACCGAACTGGGTAAAAAGGCCAAGGAATACATCGACCGCGGCGACTTGGTGCCGGACAATATCACCATCCCGATGATCCTCGACCGTCTGAAGGAAGCGGATTGCAAGAACGGCTGGCTGCTGGATGGCTTCCCGCGCAACAAGGTGCAGGCCGAGACCTTGGCCAAGGCCCTGAAGGATGCCGGCATCGCCCTGGATTACGTGATCGAGATCATGCTGCCGCGCGACGTGGCTAAACTCCGCATCACCGGCCGCCGCCTCTGCGTCAACGACAACAACCACCCGAACCACATCGCCTTCGACGCCATCAAGCCGGTGGAAAAAGGCGGCAAGATCATCTGCCGGGTCTGCGGTGGCGACCTCAAAACCCGCGCCGACGACCAGGATGACACCGCCATCGACAAGCGCCACGACATCTACTACGACGACAAAACCGGCACCATGGCCGCAGTCAATTACTTCAAGGGCTTGGGCGGCAACACCAAGGTGATCTCCGTGGATGGACGGCCCTCCATCGGCGAGGTTTCCGAGGCGATCATGAAGCAACTCGCCTGAGCAGCCAGCTCACGCACGCACCAATCAAAAAGGCGGAAGGCCGCATGGCCCTCCGCCTTTTTGATTGCCCAGCCGACCTTCACCCCCGCCACCCCAAATACCATTTGGGTCTTCCCGGACAACTCATCTATAATGGGAGTCCAGGTCCGCACGTTCTCACTGCACCGCAACATTAAGGAATTCATGCCATGCCCTCGCCCACCCAACGCATGAATCGCCACACCCGGATTGTGGCCACCGTCGGTCCGGCCTCGACCAGCGCGGAACAAATGACCGCCCTGGTCGAAGCCGGGGTCAATGTCTTCCGCCTCAACTTCTCGCACGGCACCCTGGAGGAAAAAGCGCGCTGGGTCGCGACGATCCGCGAAATCGCACGGCAGCAAGCACGGCCGCTGGCGATCCTGGCCGATCTCCAGGGGCCCAAAATCCGCACCGGGCAAATCCGGGACGGCGGGGTCATGCTCGCCGCCGGTCAGGCGATCAGCCTGACCACGCAACCGGTCATCGGGGACGAGCAGCGCATCCCCGTCACCTACGCCCATCTGCCCCACGATGTCCACCCCGGCGACCGCTTGCTCATCGACGATGGCCGGTTCGAACTCGCGGTACGGAAGGTGGCCGGCGATAACATTCTCTGCGAAGTGTTGACCGGCGGCCTGATCCGCAGCAACAAGGGACTCAACCTGCCGGGGGTCAAAGTTTCAGCGCCGGCGCTCACCGACAGGGATCGCGCTGATCTCGACTTCTGCCTCGCCCATGAAGTGGACTTCGTTGCTCTCTCCTTTGTCCGCAGCCCCGCCGACATCGAGGAAATCAAACAGATTATCTACCAGGCCGGCAGCACCATCCACGTCATCGCCAAGATCGAACGGCCGGAGGGCGTGGACCATTTCGACGCAATCCTCGCGGTGGCGGACGGCATCATGGTGGCGCGCGGCGATCTCGGGGTAGAGATGAGCCCGGAGCGGGTACCGCTCATCCAGAAATCAATCATCAGGAAATGCAACCAGGCGGGCAAACCGGTCATCACCGCCACCCAGATGCTGGAAAGCATGATCAGCGCGCCGCGGCCGACCAGGGCGGAGACTTCGGACGTGGCCAACGCCATCCTCGACGGCACCGACGCGGTGATGCTTTCAGGCGAGACCGCCCTGGGTGCTTACCCCCTTGCGGCGGTGCAAACCATGGTCCGGGTGGCCCAGGACGTGGAAGACATCCCGCCCTGCCATGCGAGCGAAGCCGGTATGCTGCCCCTCACCGACCACCGCCGGCTGCCCGAAGTCATCAGCCAGATGGCATGCCGGGTTGCCGAAAACCTCCAGGCCGCCGCCATCCTCGCCTTCACCCAGACCGGCCGGACGGCCGCCCATGTGGCGAAATACCGGCCTTCGGTGCCAATCGTCGCGGTCACTCCATCACCGGTGGTGCAGCGCAAGATGGCGCTCTGCCGGGGCGTTTTCCCCTTTCTGGTGGAAATCGCAGGCAACACCGAAACCCAGATCGACACCCTGGAGCGGGCCCTCCTGGACGCCGGCATCCTGCGGAAGGGGGATCTGGCCGTCATCACCATGGGCAGCCCGGTGGCCACGCCGGGCACCACCAACCTGCTCAAGGTCCACCGGCTTGGCACCGGCGGCTTCTACGAGGTGTACTGAGGCGCCGGGCGATGGCCATCACCATCAGCGTTCCTCGTCGTGGGGCAACCGGCCGGCCTCGCGCCAGGCCTCGGCGTAGAGCCGGTTCAACCGCTGTTCCAATTCCAGCCGGGCGGTTTCGATGGCCGCCCCGCCGGCCGACGCCGGCACGATGAGCGGCTCGCCATAGGCCAGCACCAGTTGGGCAAAGGGCTTGGGCAACACCGTGCGGTCCCAACTATGGAAGGCCCAATACCGGTTCGCCGCCACCGCCACCGGCAGGATCGGCGCGCCACTCTTGCTGGCCAGGAGCAGCGCCCCGGCCTGCATTACCCGCGGCGGCCCCTGGGAGCCGTCGGCCACGATGGCGGCATTGCGCCCCTGGCGCATGAGATCAATCAACCCTTTAAGCGCCCGCACCCCGTTCCGGTTCCGGGAGCCGCGGACGGTGACCACGCCCTGTCGTTCCAAAAGACGGGCCACATATTCGGCATCATCACTGGCGCTCACTATGGCGGCCCAATCCTCACGCCGGTCGCGGCTCAGCTCGATCACGGCAAAAACACTGTAATGCCAGAAAGCCGCAATGAAAGGAGTGGATTGGGCGTAGCACCAGCGTCGGTGCTCATCGCCGATAACCATCACCCGGCAGGTGGCGAAGAGCAATCGCACCAGCATGGCATACAACAACGGCACCAGCCAGAAAGCGAACCGCTGCCCGATTCCCGGTCGTTTCACAGCCATTGCAGTTCCTTCTCCTTCAAGACCTTGATCCGGTCGCGCAGTTCGGCCGCTTCCTCGAAGGCCAGCTCCTTGGCCGCCTCCTGCATGGCGTTGGTCAACTCCTTGATCTCCCACCGCAACTCCTTGAGCGAGGCGAACTCCGTCTTCCCCTCCGCCGCCTCCATTGCCACGGTGACATAGTCCTGCTCATAGACCGTCTCCATCAGCTCCTTGATGGTGGAACGCACGGTTTCCGGGGTGATACCATGCTCCTCATTATAGGCGGCCTGGATAAGCCGGCGGCGCTCGGTTTCCTCGATGGTCTGGCGCATGGAATCCGTCACCGTGTCGCCATAAAGGATTACCATGCCGCGGGCATTGCGCGCCGCCCGGCCGCAAGTTTGGACCAGCGAACGGGCGCTCCGCAGGAAGCCCTCCTTGTCGGCATCAAGCACCGCCACCAGCGAGACCTCCGGGATGTCGAGCCCCTCGCGCAACAGGTTGATCCCGACCAGCACCTGGAACTCGCCCTTCCTGAGATCGCGGATCAGGGCCATGCGCTCCAGGGTCTTGATGTCGGAATGGAGGTAGCGCACCCTGACCCCGAGGTTGGCGTAGTAGTCGCAGAGGTCCTCGGCCATGCGCTTGGTGAGGGTGGTGACCAGCACCGCCTCGTTCTTCGCCTCCCGCAACCGGATCTCGTGCAGCAGGTCATCGACCTGATCGCCGGCCGGCCGTACCTCGATCTGCGGATCCATGAGGCCAGTCGGGCGGATGAGCTGCTCGACAATACGGCCTTGCGCCAACTCCACTTCATAATCGCCGGGCGTGGCCGAAACATAGACCGCCTGTTTGAGCCGGGCGGAAAACTCGTCGAACATCAAGGGCCGGTTGTCGAGGGCCGAAGGGAGGCGGAAACCGAACTCGACCAGGGTCTCCTTGCGGGCGCGGTCGCCCCGGTACATACCGCGCACCTGAGGGATCGCCACATGGCTCTCGTCGGCGAAGAGGATAAAATCCCCGGGGAAATAGTCAAGCAGGGTGGGCGGCGCCTCGCCGGGGGCGCGGCCGGTGAGATGGCGGCTGTAGTTCTCGATGCCGTGGCAATAGCCAAGTTCCTGGAGCATCTCCAAATCAAACTCGGTGCGTTGCTCCAACCGCTGCGCCTCCAGCAACCGATTGGCCGCCCGCAGTTCGGCCAGCCGGTCGATAAGCTCCGCCTTGATCGCCGCGCTCGCCTGCTGCAACCGTTCCCTGGAAGTGACAAAATGGCTGCCCGGAAAGACCGTGAGTTCCTGCCACTCTTCCAAGGGCTTGCCACGCAACGGGTCGATGATCTTGATCGCCTCGATGGTGTCGCCAAAGAGTTCCACCCGCACCGCCCGCTCCTCTTCATAGGCCGGGAAAATCTCCAGCACGTCGCCGCGCACCCGGAAGGTGCCGCGGTGGAAGGAGATGTCGTTGCGTTCGTAGAGCATATAGACGAGGCGGCGGGTCAGCTCGGCGAGCGGGTACTCCTCGCCGACCTTGAGGAAGAGATGCATGTTTTTATACTCGTCCGGCGAGCCGAGGCCGTAGATGCAGGAGACCGAGGCGACGATGATCACGTCCCGCCGCGTCAACAGTGAGCGGGTGGCGGAGTGGCGCATCTTGTCGATGGCGTCGTTGATGGCGGAGTCCTTCTCGATGTAGGTGTCGGACTGCGGGATATACGCCTCGGGCTGGTAGTAATCGTAGTAGCTGACAAAGTATTCCACCGCGTTGTGCGGGAAGAGTTCCTTGAACTCGGCAAAGAGCTGGGCCGCCAGGGTCTTGTTGGGGGCGAGGACCAGGGCGGGCCGCTGCACGGCATTGATGACCTGGGCCACGGTGAAGGTCTTGCCGGAACCGGTGACGCCCAATAACACCTGATGGCGGGCGCCTTCTTGCAGGCCGCGGCTAAGCAGCTCGATGGCCCGGGGCTGGTCACCCCGGGGGGTGAATGCGGAGACGAGTTCGAACATGGCGGCTCAGCGGAAATGGTCGTAACCATGATAGCTGATGTCGCGGCGGTTACCACCAGCCAGCAGCGTTACCCCCTGGCCCTTGACAATGCGGCCCACCGGCGAAAGGGTGAGGCCAAGGCGCTCCTGCGCCTGTTGCCGCAAGGGGGTGACTTCGTCGGCCGCGCAGGTGAGTACCAACTGGTAATCCTCGCCGCCAGCCAATGCCCAGTCAAGCGGCGCCACCCTGCATACTGCCGCCGCCGACCGCAATTCAGCGGTGATGGGCAAGGCGGCGTTGTCGATCTCGGCCCCGACCCCGCTTTCCGCGCAGAGATGGGCAAGGTCGGTGGCCAATCCGTCGGAAAGGTCGATCATCGCATGGACCAGGCCGCTTGCCGCCAGCAGCCGGCCGAGGGCTACCTGGGCCGCTGGATCACAATGCGCCGCGACCAGCGATTGCCAAGCATCATTTTCCTGTTGGCGTCCTTGTTGACAGAGGGCGAGGCCGGCGGCCGCCTGGCCCAACGGGCCGGAGACCAGCACCACATCGCCAGGGCGCGCACCGGAACGATAGCAAACCTCATTGGCCGGCGCCTCGCCAATCACGGTGACGGAAAGCACTAGTTCATGGCCGCTCTTCACCGTATCGCCGCCGATGAGCAGTGCCCCATACCCTCGCACCGATTCCAGGAAACCGGCGAGCAGGCCATCGAGCCAGATCGGCTCCGTAGTAGGCGGCGCTGCCAGGGAAAAGAGGACAAAGCGCGGCGTGCCGCCCATGGCGGCGATGTCGCTCATGTTGACCGCCACCGCCTTGCGGCCCAACAGGTGCGGTGGATGCCAGCGGCAATCAAAGTGGACCCCCTCCACCAGGGTGTCGGTGGTGACCAGGGAAACCACGTTGCCGCCGGCCTGGCGGAAGACGGCGCAGTCATCGCCGATGCCCCGCAACAAATCAGCGGAACGGCCAACAACTCCGGCCCGGATGCGGGCAATGAGCCCTCGCTCGCTAAGTAACGGCGTTAAGGGCATCACCGTTTCCCCTGCGCTGCCGTCAAGGAGACACCAGGATTGGTGACCACCGAACAACAAGTGGTCTTGAGTTGCCGGATGCCGCGCTGGCCAAATTCCTCGGGATAACGCGACGGCAGCGAACGGCGCAGGCAATCGTACACCGCCTGGGCCGAGGCGCATCCCAACACCTCGGCCGCCAGCCCTTCACAATCTTCGGCGGTGCTTTGACGGATCATCCGCTTCACGTAAGGAATGGCGTAGGGGTGCATACTCAATTCATCGAGTCCCAACCCCAGCAACACCGGCAGCACGGCCAGGTCACCAGCCATCTCGCCACACATCGCCACCGGAATCCCGGCCTCATGGCCCGCCACGACTACCTGCCGAATCATGCGCAACACCGCCGGGTGGAGCGGCTCATACATATGGGCCACCTGCTCATTGCCACGGTCGATGGCCAGGGCGTACTGGATAAGGTCGTTGGTGCCGATGCTGAAGAAATCAACCTCCCGCGCCAGCACATCGGCCACCGAGACCGCGCTCGGCACCTCGATCATGATACCGATCGGCACCTCAACGGCAAAAGGCACACCCTCGCGGTGCAACTCGTCCTGCACCGCAGCAATCAGTTCCTTCACCCGCTGCACTTCGCAGAGCGAGGTGATCATCGGAAACATGATGCGCAGCCGGCCATGGACTCCGGCCCGGAACAGCGCCCGCAACTGGGCGGTGAAGATCGCCGGTTCGCGCAAGGAAAAACGGATGGCGCGGAGCCCCAGCGCCGGGTTCGTCTCGCTGGCCCAGCGGAGGCTGGCCGGAAACTTGTCGCCGCCGGCGTCAAGGGTGCGGATGGTCACTGGAAAGGGCGCCAGGCTGACCAGCAGCCCTTGATAGAGTGCAAACAGCTCCTCCTCGTCCGGCAAGGTCTGACGATTGAGATAATGATACTCGCTGCGGAAGAGGCCGATGCCGCCGGCACCGTACTCCACCGCCAGGGCGGCCTCCTCGGCCTTGCCGATATTGGCCTCGATGCGGACCGCCAGCCCGTCGATGGTCTCGGCCGCCAGATGGCTATAAGCCGCCACTTCCTCGCTGTAGCGCTGGTACTGCTGCTGGTATTCCCGATAATATTCGAGCTGGTCCGGGGTAGGATGCAGATGTAACAGGCCGGTGCCGCCATCGACCACGATAAGGTCGTTGGTGGCGGCCGCCTGGGTAATCTCCGCCGCGCCCACCACCGAGGGAATGCCCAAGGTGCGGGCAATGATGGCGGAATGGGAGGTAGCGCCCCCCTGTTCGGCGACAAAACCGAGGACTCGTCCGGCGGGCATCCGCAAGATGTCCTCGGGAGCGAAATCGCGGGCCACCAGAATAACCTTTCCCTCCGGCCCGGCGAACTCCTCCTCGCCTTCCTCGGCAAGTTGGCGGAAGACGCGCTCCGCCACCTGCTCCACGTCGTGGACCCTGGCGCGCAGATAGGGGTCGTTGATGGCGGCGAAGGTGGCGCGCGTCTCGTTGAGCGCCTTTTCCAGCGCCCATTCGGCGTCGATGCCCTGCTGCTCGATAGCCGTGAGGGTCCGGTCGAAGATCATCCGGTCCCGCAGCATGAGGAGATGAGAGTCGATGATGGCGGCATAGCCGGCGAGTTGTTCGGCAAATTGCCGGCGGGCATGGCGGAGCTGGTCCTCGGCCCGGTCCACCGCGGCCTTGAAGCGCGCTGCCTCGGCACCGATGCGGATCGAATCGAGACGCGCATGTTCGTGTCGCTGGCCCCGGCGTCGCCCCAGCAGGCGAATCCGCCCGATAATGATGCCCGGCGAGGCGCCGATGCCATAAATAGTCCGGGGAGTGCGGTTGATTGCGGTCCTCATCCTTTTCGGCCTCGCGAAAAGCCGCCCCGCCGACGGTTCCTCCCGGGCGGCAACTTGTTGCCTTCTCGTTCCCACCCGCCGGTATGTGGCGGTTCCCGCGAGATCATCATTCTTCGTCGAATTTGTTGGCCACCAGTTGTTCCAGGGCGCTCATGGCGGCGCGGGCATCCCGGCCCGCGATACGGATGGTCACCGGCGTGCCAGGCCCACAGGCGAGAGTCAGCACATCGAGGATGCTCTTGCAGTCCACTGCCTCGCCGTCGCGGATCAAGCACACGTCCGCCTCGAAAAGCCTGGCGGTCTCCACCAGCCGGGCCGAGGTACGGCCGTGCAGGCCATGGCGATTGCCGATCCGGAACTCCTTTTCCATCACCTCTTCCGTCATACCTTGTCCAGCCACCATGCCTGCCGCTAAAGTTTTTCAACCCCTCTGCCGATATAGTAAGCAAACCACGGGGGGATAAGGATTACGCCATGCAAACAACCTGCTGCGTCTGCCACAAGACCAAGACCGAAAACCGCTGGGTCCGCGCAACCTCGCCGCGGGCCAAAAATGTTTCCCACGGCTATTGCCCGCGCTGCTATCGCCAGATGATGGCACGAGTGCAGGGCTACTTCGCCAACCGCCTCGTCCAGACAGAGGGTTAACAGCCGCCTACTTAATCACCTTCAGCACCGGCCTTTTCCCCGCTTTTTTGGGCGGCGGCGCCGGCTTGTCCACATGGGGTGACCAGCCCTCGAAGGCCACCGCCTTGATGAACCGCTTTTCTCCACCCATGGTGAAGATTTCCTGGCCAGTGAACTGCGGCCCGCGCAAGGTCCACACCACCTGCTTCGGCGGCACGGTGAGCAGTTGCAGGGTGAGATGCCACCACTCGTCGCGCTTGGCGACATCCCGCTCGATGTTACCCACCACGGCGTAAAGCAGGTGATCGGCCACCACCAGCACAATATCCCCCGGCACGGTGGTTTCCTTGAACGGCATGATATTTTTCAGATCGCGAACGATCTTTTCCACATCAAAATCATGTTCCATGGAGTGCCTTGTCTAGCCTTGCTGGATAAAGAAACGGCGGCGACGCGCAGAAGCCGCATCAATACCAGCAGGTTACCACACTGCTCCCCGGCGGCGCAACAGCAAGGCGGCCGGCTACCAGTCCATGCCGCCCTTTTTCCCCATGGCCACCCGCCGCCTTTTGCGGTAAGAAGAGTAGAAGCGGCCCTGTGGCCGATAGCGATCTCAGGTACGGAAAAACCTCCCGCTGGCGGAACTTTTTTTATCCCACCCTGTCTTAATGGGTAAACGCCATCGGACCAAACTCGCGGGGACCGATGAACGAACACGACGTGGCAAGCCTGGTCCGCGCCCTGCGCCAGGGCGATGAACAGGCATTCAACCAACTGGTCCGGCTCTACCAGGCCAGGATATGGAACCTTACGCGCACCTATGTCAAGGACGAAGAAGAGGCCAGGGATCTCAGCCAGGACATCTTTGTCACCGCCTACCGTTCCCTCGGCCATCTACGCGATGAGAACAAATTCGGCGCCTGGCTCTACCAACTGGCCCTCAACCACTGCCGTAACCGGTATAAGCGCCTCAAGCGGCGCGGTTTTTTCAGCAACCTCTCCCTGGACGACCCGGACCACCCAATCTCGCTCAGCCAGGGCGACACCCCGGAACATCAAATGGAGCGCCGAGGGGTGCAGGAAGCAGTGCGCAACGCCATTGCCGCCATGCCGGAGACCGAAAAGGAGATTTTACTGCTGCGCGATCTCCAGGAACTTTCCTACGAGGAGATCAGCGCCGTGCTGAATATTCCGCTGGGTACGGTCAAGTCGAAGCTCAATCGGGCGCGACTGGCCCTGAAGGAACGGCTCAAGAAGATGCTGGGGGGACGGCCATGATGGAATGCAACGACTACCAGGGAAAATTCACGGCCTACCGCGACCAGGAACTGGCCGCCGTGGAGCAACGGCAACTGGAGGCCCATCTGGCCGCCTGCCCGCATTGCGCCAAGGAGTGGCGGCTCTTCACCCTGACCCTTGACCACGTCGCGGCCCTGCGCCAAGTCCAGCCGCCAGCCGACCTGCTGCCTGGCATCCACGCCAAACTGGGCCAGCCCGGCCTCTGGTTCCGCCTCCGCGACCTCTGCGGCCATTTTGATTTTTCCATGTCGCTGCCCGCCGCGGCCGCCACCGTGGCGGTGGCCATGGCCGTAGGCCTCTTCTTCAAGACGAACCTCCAGCCCATGACCGGATCTAGCCAACCCGCTCAACTGGCCACCCGCCGGGCAACCCCGCTGGTCATTCCCGATTCCAGGCTGACCGCGGTGACCAGCCATGCCACCGCGTCCTTTCCCCAGGCCCGGGCCGCCCATCCGCCCATGGCGCCGGAAATGGACGCCCTTCACCCGGACATCTTCATCACCGTGCGGGCCGAGACACCGCATGACCTTCCCCTGCTCCAGCAGGCCATGGAAGAACGCCACCTGGCACCCTATATCACCAGCCCTTATGTGATGCGACTCCGCCTGACCCCCGACGATCTCCCCCTTCTGCGCGAGGCGCTGGACGGCCGACAGGTCGTGGTCTTTCCACCGGAGACCGTCATCCCCGGCTACCCCCACCACAAAGACCTGCTGGTGGTGGCCATCCGCCTCCAATAGTGGAGCCCGCGATTTTCATGGAACCTTTTGCCTCTGCCCCGGTCTTTATTACCAGATGCGAGCAATCGCACCCTCTCTCTTCCTTACCCTTCTTCCAGGAAGGGCCCCCTCGGGACCGCCTCGCTTGCCCGGCCAGGCGGTCCCACCTTTGTGGCACTCCGCCAAAGCGTCCTTGACAAAGTTTCTGCCCGCTCTACAGTGGAGCTGTGCATATAATGTGGATACCAGGCTGAAAACATGTTGATAACTTGTTGCCTCATTGTTGATTGAAGGAGCACGCCCCATGCAGACCCCATCCCCTTGGCGCCACCTGCGCCTCATGGCCTTCGCCCTTACCCTGCTCGCCGTGGGCGCCATTGCCTCGGCCGCCCCCCGCCCCATGGCCGACACCCCGGACTCGTTCGCCGATCTGGCCGAACGGCTGAGCCCAACGGTCGTCAACATCTACACCACCCAAACCGTCAAGGTGCAACGCTCACCCCACGACTTCTTCTTCCAGGACGACAACGCGCCGGATATATTCCGCCACTTCTTCGGCCAGCCCTCGCCCTTTGGCCAGCAGGCACCGCAGCGGGACATGAAACGCACCAGCCTTGGCTCTGGCGTCATCACCTCGGCGGACGGCTACATCATCACCAACAACCATGTGGTGGAAAATGCCGATGCCATCAGCGTCCGGCTCACCAATTACGAGGAATACGACGCCAAAATCATCGGCCGTGATCCCAAGACCGACTTGGCCCTAATCAAGATCGAGGCCAAGAATGCGCTACCCGCCGTTACCTTCGGCGACTCGGAGCGGCTGCGGGTGGGCGACTGGGTAGTGGCCATCGGCAACCCCTTCGGCTTCGAACAGACCGTCACCGCCGGTATCGTCAGCGGCAAGGGACGCTCCCTTGGCAGCGGCCCCTATGAAAACTTCATCCAGACCGACGCCTCCATCAACCCCGGCAACTCCGGCGGCCCGCTCTTCAATTTGCACGGCGAGATGGTCGGCATCAACACCGCCATCTACAGCCGCAGCGGCGGCAACATCGGCATCGGCTTCGCCATCCCGGTCAACACGGCCAAAAACATCATCAGCCAACTCAAGTCGCATGGCTCCGTGGTACGCGGTTGGCTCGGCGTCATGATCCAGCAGGTCACCCCGGAATTGGCCAAGCAATTCCATCTCGACCGGCCGGTGGGCGCTCTGGTGGGCGAGGTCTCGCCGGGCGGCCCGGCCGACAAGGCGGGAATCAAGCAGGGTGATGTCATTGTCCGCTACAACGGCAAGGAAATTTCCCAGGTCAACTCACT